>Ga0194123_10006800_pt1 | contig 11663 bp, 15 predicted proteins | sample TA2MahsurfametaG_5_FD_155479 | JGI IMG/M metagenome (GOLD analysis project Ga0194123, IMG submission 155479) | Freshwater microbial communities from Lake Tanganyika, Tanzania - TA2015023 Mahale A surface | ecosystem: Environmental > Aquatic > Freshwater > Lake | place: Tanzania: Lake Tanganyika... | reverse complement strand
AGGGCACGAGCGTGGGCCTGCTCAGGAGCGATGGCCGCTTCAAGCGTCTGCCGATTGAAGACTTCCAGGAGCTCTCCGGCCGAGCTGCTTCGGTACTGAAACTCAAGGACGGCGTAACCCTGCAGCGGGTGGTGCTCTGCCGGGAGGGCCAGGAGCTGGTGGTGGGCAGCTCCTCAGGCCGCCTGCTGCGGCTGGCGGTGAACGACAGCAACCTGCCAGTGATGGGCCGCACCGCGCAGGGTCCGGTGCTGTTGAGGCTGCTCCCGGGAGAAACGGTGGTGGGTGCGGCCGGCGTGATGTACGAGGACTGCGTGCTCCTGGCCAGTCGAGCCGGCCAGCTCAAGCGCTTAGCAGTGAACAGCCTGCGCCGCTGCCTGCGCGGCGACCTTGGCCAGATCGGCGTGCGCTTCTTCCAGAGCGGCGACCAACTGATCGACCTACGCGAGGACCACAGCCACGTGGTGGCAGCTGTGCTCAGCGACGGCCGCAGCCTGCGGCTCGATACAGCTGAACTACAGGCCGAGGACGACACCGGCAGCGGTCAGCCACTGGGGATCGGCGGCAACGAGGCCGTGGCGGGACTCGTGCCGTTAGTGGGCTGAGCTGATGGCGCCAACACCGCCTTGAGCAAATCCTTGAGCTCCCAGTACTGCGGCGGGGCCACGGGAATGGCCCGCAGGCGCTCGGGCTCGGCCAGGAGCTGCACCACCAGAGATTCGAGCTGCTCGAGGCTGCTGGCCCAGAACACATCGGTCCGCTCGGCCAGGTGGCGGTGTTCGTCCACCAGGCCCGGGTCGCCAAACACCACCTGGGGCACCCCCGCCGCCATCACCTCAAAGAAGCGGTGGTTGAGGTCGTGGTTCAGCGGCACATTGAGCACCAGCGCATGCTGCCCATAAAGCGCCGGAGCCTCCTCGGGGCTGCTGGTGGGGCATGCCTCAGCGGCGGGTGGTGCGGCCTCGAGGTAGGCCGCCAACGTCTCAATGGGCCTGCGGCAGTGGCAGCACAAACGGGTCGCTGTAGTGCAGCAACACCCCGGGCCGGCCGGGATCAATGCCGCCAACGGTCCCCAGGATGCGCTCAACGCTCAGCTCGTCGTGCTGCAGGGCGGCTTAAATAGCCGGCCCCACCTGCGTGAGCCCAGGCTGTTGCCACAGCGGCTGCAGGAGGCCGCTGAGAACCAGCACGACGGGAGCCTGCATGGGACCAAGTGCCGCCGTTGCTGGCCGGATTGTGCTGCAGCAAAAGCAGAGCTTCACAGCCCTCAATCAGCTGTCCAAACAGGTATGGCAAAGTTAAGCAGCGTGGGCGTGGCACTGGAGCTCAGCTCGTGCTCGCCAGCGATGACCACGTGATTGTTGTGCCTGAAGCAAGCTCCTCACCCTGCCCCAGCCCCGGCAAGCGCAGCCGCTCACGCAAGCGCGAACTGTTCTGCCCGGCCCATCCCGACCAGCTGCTGGCGGGCGGTGGCAAGCGCTACTACCTGCACCTGCTCACTGCCGAGGAGCTGCGCCAGCGGGGCATGCCGGCCAGCAAGGCGAAACTGCTGATCAGCTCCTACCCCGTGCTCACCCTCAGCGACGAGTGGCTTGAGGAGCTGTTCTGCCCCAAGTGCGGCCTGTCGCGCTGGTGCCATGTGGTGCGCCACAACCGCGTGCAGCACACGGTGCGCTGGGCGCCGCGGGAGCTGTGGGAGCGGGTGGCCCATGTGGACCCCCTGCAGGCCAATCCAAGCATCGGCGAGTTCAGCCGGCGTGAGGCCCGGCGCGCCAACAGCAACAGGCGTTACTGGGAGCCGTGAACCCCCCGCATCTCCTGCTGTCAGCATCCATACAGCCAGCCGTCGCCCATGCCCTTCGATTCCAACTCCCGCATCCTGATCACCGGCGGCACCGGCAGCTTCGGCAAGGCGTTCATAACCGAAACGTTCAGACGCTTTCCCGACATCCAACGGCTGGTGGTGTACAGCCGCGACGAGCTCAAGCAATGGGAGCTGCAGCAGCACTATCCCGAGAGCGAGTATCCCCAGCTGCGCTTCTTTCTGGGTGACGTGCGAGATCGCGACCGGCTACAGCGTGCCCTCGATGGCATCGACACCGTGGTGCATGCCGCCGCGCTCAAACAGGTGCCAGCGGCGGAATACAACCCGATAGAGTTCATCAACACTAATGTGCTCGGTGCCGAGAACGTCGTGCAGGCCTGCCTCGATGCCGGCGTGAAGCGGGTGGTGGCCCTCAGCACCGACAAGGCCGCTGCGCCGATCAACCTCTATGGAGCCACCAAGCTCTGCTCCGACAAGCTGTTCATCGCCGCCAACAACATCAAGGGCACCCGCGATCTGCGCTTCTCGGTGGTGCGCTACGGCAACGTGATGGGCTCGCGCGGTTCGGTGATTCCCTTCTTCCTTGAGAAGGCTAAAACCGGTGTGCTGCCGATCACTGATCCCACAATGACGCGCTTCAACATCTCCTTAAGCGAAGGCGTGGCGATGGTGCTGTGGGCGCTGGAGCAGGCCCTGGGCGGTGAGCTGTTCGTGCCCAAGATCCCCAGCTACCGGATCACCGATGTGGCCCAGGCGATCGGGCCGAGTTGCGAGAAGCCAATCACCGGCATCCGGCCCGGCGAGAAGATCCATGAGGAGATGATCACGGCGTCGGACAGCTTCACCACGATCGATCTGGGCGCCTACTACGCCATCCTGCCTAGCGATGGCCTGGTACAAAGGCTCTATCAGGAGTCAGGAATCAGCATGGAGCCAGTAGCCACGGGGTTTGCCTACAACTCCGGTTCTAATCCGGAGTTCCTTAGCGTGGAGCAGCTAAGAGCCCTAATCCGCGAGCATGTGGACCCCGCCTTCCAGCCCAACTAAAACGAATCCGCGGACAGTGGATCATGAGCATTGTAATGAAACCCAATATCAGCGAGCTCCGCCAGGCTTACAGCAGAGGAGACAACATCACTCAGCTGCTAACGAATAGCAATCCAAGCCTGGCTCGATTTGAAATCATCGAGATTGCCTTCGGTATACAGTCGGGGAGCTACATAAAATTTGCTCTCGATAGCCCAGACACTCTTAAGCGATACGCCTGCGAGGTTTACGATTTAGCCAAGCCATACCTTGCAGAACACCACATCATCCTCAATTGCGGGGCCGGCGAACTCACCACGCTGAGCGCCTTGAGCGAGCACCTGCCGGCCCAATACCAGCTTCTAGATTGTGACACACTGAGCCGCTTGAAGGTAGGGCATCGCTTCACTGAGCGCGTTATGCGTGAGGATCTGGCAAGAGATCTCACTCTGTTTGTGGCTGATATGGCCCGGCTGCCCCTTGCCGAAATCTCAGTGGATGTAGTTTTCACCTCCCATGCATTGGAGCCGAATCACGGCCGCGAGCGCGACCTGCTTGTTGAACTTCTGCGCGTTGCCCGTCGTATGCTCCTACTCTTTGAGCCTTCGTGGGAGAACGCCGATGAGCTGGTGCATGCTCGGATGAAGCAGCATAGCTATGTGCGTGATCTGCCTCAACACATAGACGCAGCCGGTGGGCGCCTGGTTTCAGTGGAACCTTTGCCAAATCCCCTGAAGCCCCTGAATCCCACCTACTGCCATGTGGTGGAACCAGTCAAAGAAGAAAGCCAGCCATCCTTTGCCGATCAGGCCTTTCAGTGCCCTCGCTCAGGTCATGCCTTGCAGAAGCAACAGAGCTACTGGTGGAGCCAGGAGGGGGGCTGGGCCTATCCGGAGATCGATGGCGTCGCCTGCCTGCGCGAGAAGCATGCTGTGCTGATGAGCCATGCCTGAATTGCATCCTCAGCCCTTCCTCCCCTACGGCCGCCAGACCATTAGCGAAGCCGACATCGCCGCCGTGGTGGAGGTGTTGCGCAGCCCCTTCCTTACCCAAGGCCCTGCGGTGCCTGCCTTTGAGCAGGCGGTGGCAGCCAAGGTGGGCGCCCGCCATGGGGTGGCGGTAAACAGCGCCACCAGCGCCCTGCACATCGCCTGCCTGGCCCTGGGGCTACGGCCGGGCGATCGGCTCTGGACCTCACCGATCACGTTTGTGGCCTCGGCCAACTGCGGCCGCTACTGCGGCGCGGAGGTCGACTTTGTCGACATCGATCCTGCCACCGCTCTGATGAGCATGGCGGCGCTGGCGGCCAAGCTGGAGCAGGCCGAGCACGACGGCACGCTGCCCAAGGTGGTGGTGCCGGTGCACCTGGCGGGCAGCAGTTGCGACATGGCGGCGATCGGCGTGTTGGCCGAGCGATATGGCTTTGCGGTGCTGGAGGATGCCAGCCATGCGATCGGTGGTCGCTACCAGGGAGAGCCGGTGGGCAACTGCCGCCACAGTGCCATCACAGTGTTCAGCTTCCACCCGGTGAAGATCATCACCACAGGCGAAGGCGGCCTGGCCACCACCAATGATCCACTGCTGGCCCAGCGCATGGCGGAGCTGCGAAGCCACGGCATCATGCGCGAGGCCGAGCGCTTTGAGCGGCCAGCGGCGGGGCCCTGGGTCTATGAGCAGCAGCAGCTGGGCTTCAATTACCGGATCACCGACATTCAGGCGGCGCTGGGCCTAAGCCAGCTGCAACGGCTCGATGCGATCGTCGCCGAGCGCAACCGGCTACTAGAGCACTACCGGGAGCTGCTGGCGGACCTGCGCGTGCAGCTGCTGGAGGTGCCTGAAGAAGTGGTTAGTTCGGTGCACCTGGCTGTGATTCGCATGCAGCAGGCGACTTCAGAGCAGCACCGGCAGGTGTTTGAGGGGCTGCGAGCTGCCGGGATAGGTGTGCAGCTACATTACACCCCGGTGCATCTACAGCCGTACTACCGCGCCCTGGGATTTATGGAAAGGCAGTTTCCTGAAGCGGAAGCCTATGCCAGCAGCGCTATAAGCCTGCCGATATTCCCGGGCTTATTGCCTGACTCAATAGAAAGAATTCACACATCCTTGCATAAATGTATCTCGATATGACACACAGCTATTCTGAATTAGATCTCGCATGGAATGACCTGAAAGAGCAGGACTGCATTTACCAACCAACCTCTTTTTGGAGAGATGCTTGCGCTCAGATCCGTGAAGAACTTATCAACGGAGGAATTGAGAATTTTCGCCGACTCCCAACGCCAACAGCCTTCTTTGTGCCTACCTATGGCTATCCAGGCAACAACTTAGACAAGTCGCTAATCAATAGGATTCATGAATCAATTGAATACAGTGATCTGAACAGAAAGTCCTTATTAACAATAAAGCAATTTCTGAGTGGTGAATTGGCTGCATTGGCAGACTACCGAGTTCACCTGGCAGCTGATGATTGCCGCCGTAAGCCATGGCTGCATCATTTTAGCGAATCTTCTTTTGGAAGACCCATTGAACAGTTTACATTCGATGGGAGACACTTCAGTAGATCCTCTCTCAATTATCTGCTCGGTTTAGCTATGCTAAAAAAACACTTACCAGATATTGAAGAAATTAACGTATTAGAAGTTGGTGGTGGCTTTGGAACACTCGGAGAAATCCTTGCAGCCACCGGGTTTAAGAGATGGAGATATATTGACATCGACATTCCACCCAATAGCTTTATAGCTGAAAAGTATCTTTCGGCAACACTTGAGAGTGCCAACGTCACAGGCTATGCCGATACTCGAAATATGGGCGAAATCATCATTGATAAGCTTCCAGAAATTTCCGCATTATGCTCATGGCAGATTCCAAAGCTGGTAGGACACATTGACCTTTTTGTGAACTTCATCTCCTTTCAAGAAATGGAGCCATGTGTTGTAAGCAACTACCTTGCGCATGGAACTAGGCTGGGTGCGAGATGGGTTCTTCTGCGCAATATGCGTGAAGGAAAAAACCTGGCTAGCGCTGACTGCAATGTTGGCGTAGAAAGCCCCACCACCAGTGAGGACTATATTAATATGCTCCCCGATTACCAATTAATTGATCGCAATGTGCTGCCGTTCGGCTTTCAGACTGTTGACGGCTTCAACTCTGAACTCTTATTATTTAAACTCTGTGAATGAGAATGCCTTGTATTGCTATTATCCCTGCCCGTGGTGGAAGCAAACGCATACCTCACAAGAATCTCTATCCATTCGAAGGGATTCCTATGATTGCCCATGCCATTCGGATTGCACGAACCGCTGGATGCTTTCATGAAGTGTTAGTGAGCACAGATTGCCCCGAGATAGCGGCAGTTGCACGCCGCCTAGGAGCAAGTGTGCCTTTCATGCGATCAGAAGTAGCTTCAAATGACTATGCGACGACATTTGATGTCATTGGTGAGGTTCTTGATCAGCTTGAGGCAAATGGGCAAGTCTGGAACATTGGAGTCTGCCTATACCCCACCGCTGTACTTGCAAAAGCTCAGGATATCACTCAAGCAGTAAGCCAAATTGCACGGGGTGAAGCGGATTCATTGATGCCTGTGACAAAGTTTGATTCGACAATTTGGCGTTCACTTCAACTGGAATCCGACGGCACACCCTTCTACTCTTTTCCGCAGTATATCAACGCCAGAAGCCAAGACCTAGTCCCTACATATCACGATGCTGGCCAGTGGTATGCCTTTAAGATTTCAGCACTACGGGCCACGGGTCACTTCATGGGAAGCCGCACCCGCGTTGTTGTTCTTCCTTCGGAGCATGTACAAGACATCGATACGCTCAGTGATCTGCGATTAGCAGAGTTAAAGTACCGAGCGAGGCGCGAAACTCGTGTAAACGAAGATGTACGGGACCGTCCTTGGGTCCTCATTCGCGTCGACGCTACCCCTGAGACGGGCAGCGGGCATGTCATGAGATGTCTCGCATTGGCTGAAGCTTTTGCGGCACGGAACCATGATGCTCTATTCATTTCTCAGAGTTGTGTTCCAGAACTCCGTGCAGCCATAGAAAAGAGAGGATTTCAATCGCTTCTTCTTGAGCCCCGTACGCCGTTTGAAAATCCATTGACCGAAGGATTGGCTGATGCAGCGGCGACTCTTGCACTCATTAAAGACAAGTCCATACGGCCTTCATGGGTCGTGGTAGATCACTATGGGCTGGACGCAACCTGGGAAGAGTCTGTTCGATGTTGCGGTGCACCCTTGCTCGCAGTAGATGATCTCGCTGATCGGCCGCATGCATGCGATGCGCTTCTAGACCAAAACATGATCAAAGATAACCACTCACGTTATCCATTATTAGTTCCTAAAGGAACCCGACTCTTGCTGGGTGGAGCCTATTCGCTGTTGAGATCTGAATTTGCGCAGGCTTATGAGCGCCGTAAGGCGCTATTACAGGAGGGCGCGTTGCAAGACATTATCCTCTTCATGGGTGGCACCGATGCAGGCAAGCTAACTTTACCTTTAGCAAAGGGTTTAATGACCTATTTTGGGGCAAAGAATGTACTAGTCCTTATTGGCCATCTCAATAGCAATCGCGAGACCATTGAGAACTGGTGTCGGGTCAATAGTATGCGCTGCAAGGTGGGTCTAGACGATGTATCCCCCGCCTTCTCGACTTGCCGCCTGTTGGTTGCCGCATGCGGCATGACAGCGGTGGAAGGCCAAGCCTTAGGCATCCCTTGCCTACTTGTGGCTCTGTCTGATATTCAGCATGCAGTAGCCAAGTGGTTTTCAATGTATCAACGAGCTATTTTATTGGAGGTTGATCAATGCCAAGACCCTGAAGCTTTAAGAATTGCTTTAGACAGGGCACTTGATCTAGATCAGCATGAAAATTGTGAGTCATTGATCTCCGTGTATGGAGCCACACGCACTGTTGACACCTTGATGGAAATTGGCCAAGACTTCCAGACTGCAACAGTTGCGACTTGGAATCCTTCCATTTGATTATTGCAGCTCTTTCTCGGTATAATAGCCAAGACACTCTTAGCCTTCATAGCGGCTTAATCCGACGACTTCAGTTTGACCTTCTCGCAGTGTACTGGTATTAAGCCATGGCTTCTGAAGGCAAGATTGAATTATGGAACACATGGAATATTGCTGGAGGCCCAAGGTATCCCAATGAGAAAATAGTTCAGTTTGTATTCCGTCGCTTTCCTAATCGCGCTCAGCGTAAATGCCAGAAAGTTCTCGATTTGGGCTGTGGTTGTGGTGTGCACACGGTTTTTCTTGCCCAGGAAGGGTTTGACGTTCATGCAATTGACATATCCGAAGTTGGAGTTACGAACACACTGAGAAAGCTACAGAATACTGGTTTATTAGCCGAAGCTAAAGTGGCATCAGCGGACAGAATTCCTTATGTAGATTCGTTCTTCAATGTAGTGGTATCTGCTGGCGTTCTTGAATGCCTCAATCCTGATGAGTTCCTTGTGGCGATTTCTGAAATTATTCGCATTCTTAAGCCAGGTGGTCTGGCATTCTTAAAATTCACAGCACCAGGCGATTTTCGCCTATCAACTGCACCTGTCGCTGGTATACGTGGCATTTATCACGAGGAAATCAGGGCTGCTCTTGAGCCACACGCTGGCTTGCTTAAGCAAGTCTGGGTCGATAAGTATACTACAACTTATGAGAATCAGAGAATCCGGCAAATTGACAATCTTGTTACACTTGCTCGAGTTGACTGATGACTGAAGAGATCAAGAGGCATTATCAAAAGCTCCTGATGGAGCACGGAGATACAGCTGAATCAGCACAGTATTCTAGTCGTGATAGTCAGTTCCGTCGTTTTGCTGCCCTGGCAAGAATAGGGAATATGAGAGGCAAGAGAATTCTGGATTATGGTTGTGGCACAGCTTGTTTACATGACTATCTCAGCCAAATCAACCAAGAACCCTCCAGTTACCATGGTGTCGATATTGTTGAAGATTTTTTTGCAATAGCCAGCAAAAAAGTTCCTTATGGTTTCTTTTCGCTTCCGGATCAGATAGGCGAACGCAAATACGACTATGCATTTGTAAGCGGTGTATTTAATAACATGCGACCCGATAATCGAAATTTCTGGCAGGAGGTAGTGGCAACTGTTTTTTCTAAATCTGAGGTGGGAGTAGCATTTAATCTCATGAGTACATATGTTGACTATCAAGACCCATCCCTTTTTTACGAAAACCCTTGCCTAGCTTTTGACTTTGTCAAGAGACGTATTACCCCTTACGTTAGTATTAATCACGACTACTTGGCGAAAGAAGGTTCGATTCCGTTCGAGTATACAATATTTGCATATCGAAATCCGGCGCTTCTCAATTGATATGCGTGTTGCGATCATGCAGCCTACTTATCTGCCATGGCTAGGCTACTTCAATTTGATAAGGAATGTCGATTGCTTTGTATTTCTAGATGATGTTTCTTTTGACCATAGATCATGGCAGCACCGGAACCGGATTATTCTTGGAGACGCACTAACCTGGCTTACTGTCCCTGTGTTTTCTAAGGGTAAGAGAACTCAGCTAATCGGCAATGTGTTAATTAATAATGAGGTTGATTGGCGACGCAAGCATCTTGGGTCCTTGGCAGCCGCATTTTCCCACTCTTTGTATCGTGAAAGCATCATGTCAATTGTTAGGGATCAGTACGGTAGCCCTTTTGACCTTCTGGCTGACTTAAACATATCGTTTATTGTCGCGATCTCATGTCTTCTAAATTTGAAAACCAGATTCATTCGCAGTTCTGAATTGCAATGCGAGGGGGTTAGGTCGCAACGTTTGCTTCATATATGTAATAAGCTTGGGGCTACTACATACATAAGTCCGGCAGGATCTCGAGAATACATTGAAGCAGACGGTGCCTTTGAAGCAGATAGTTTTTCTGTGTTGTATCAAGCCTTCAAAGTGCCTCAATATAGGAAAGCTTCTCCCTTAATTCAAGGCGAGTTTCCATCCATTCTTGATTCTCTGGCTTGGATCGGTACTGATGCCACAAGATTGCTAATTGATCCTGAAATTATATGACTCAACCACATTTAGCTGTCACCAGCCACGCAATCATCTAAGACCACCGCCCTTTGTAATTGGGCCGCGTCCCTGCCAGAGGTGTAAAACCCGAGGCCCGATTGCCCTGATTCGAGAGTGAACAGGGGTGAATGACGGGCTGTCATTCGCGAGGCAATGTGTGCCTCTTTCATTCATGATGAACCGAGACGATTGACTTGTCAAGTCATTCGCCTGACTTGGTGCTTGGTTGTTAGCTACGCCTGAATCTCTGCTGCTCCAGTTGGCGCCGGCTCCCGGGCGGCGAGCAACGCCACTGCGCCCTGTGGGGGGGCGCTGCGGCATTGCTCACCTGGGGCCTGGTGTAGGCCGCGGATTCAGGCGGTTGCTTCCTGCAGCGAGGGCTGCGTCGGCAGCTCTTCCAGCGAGGGGATGGCCGCCATGCTCTCGGCGGAGAACATCCTGCGGCCCTCGAGCTGCCAGTGCTCGTCCTGCTCCAGCAGCACGGCGCCCACCAGGCGTGTGATCGCCGCGTCGTTGGGGAAGATGCCGACCACGCGGGTGCGGCGCTTGATTTCCTCGTTGACCCGCTCGAGCAGGTTGGTGCTCCAGACCTTTTTACAGTGCGGCTCCGGGAAGTGACGCAAGGCGAGCACGTCTTCCCTGCCCTTGATCATGAGCTCTGCCGCCCTGGGGAAGCGTTCGGCCAGGGAGCTGGCGAGGTCATCCCAGCGGGCCTCGATCTCAGAACCTTCTCCTGAGCGAACACCGAGCGCAGCGCGGCGGTGACCATGCCCTGGTGGGCTTTGAGCACCCGCTGCAACAGGTTGCGGGCAAAGTGCACGCGGCAGCGTTGCCAGCAGCTCCCCTGCAGCATTCGGCGGATCGCGTTGATCAGACCGCTGTGGGCATCGCTGATCACGAGCTTGACGCCAGTGAGGCCACGCTCTTTCAACGAGCCAATGAACTCACTCCAGAAGGCCTCGCTCTCGCTGTCGCCCACCTTGAGGCCAAGCAGTTCCCGGCGGCCATCAGCGTTGACGCCCATGGCCACGTCGACGGCCGTGCAGGTAGGTGGCATCGAGGTAGAGGTAGGCGTAACCGCTGGCCTCCAGAGGCCGGCTGAGGAAGGCCTGCACCTGCACGTCAACGTCAGCGCAGATCCGGCTCACCTGCGATTTGGCGATCCCGCTCTGGCTGCCGAGAGCGGCGACCAGGGCATCAACCTTGCGGGTGGAGACACCTGATACGTAGGCCTCAACACGACGGCGTAGAGCGCCTGATCCACGCGCCGGCGGGGCTCCAGGATCGAGGGCAGGAAGCTGCCACTGCGGAGTTTCGGGATGGCCAGTGGAATGTCGCCCACTTGGGTGGTGAGCAGCCTGGGCCGGTAGCCGTTGCGGTAGCCAAGCCGCTCCTCACTACGTTCATGGCGATCGGCACCGAGCACGGCGGCCGCCTCGAGCTCGATCAGCTGCTGCAGGCCGTGGCGCACCAGCTCGGGGATCAGCTCACCGGCGGTGTTGCTGACGTGACCCCCTTTATCGGTCCAGGCCTTATGAGAGTGGGTGGGTGTGGTCATGCGGCAACTCCCTGTTGAGCTGCCTCCAGGGGCGTACGTCCCTGGAGGGCCGAGTGCGGCCTGAGTGAGTTGTACTCCCAGCGCCAACGATCGGCCAGGATCTGCGCTTCCGGAGCGGTGGTGAACAGCTCGGTGTTGAGGAACTCATCGCGGAACCGGCCATTGAACGATTCAGCGAATCCGTTCTCCCAGGGGGATCCAGGC
>Ga0194123_10006797_pt1 | contig 11667 bp, 7 predicted proteins | sample TA2MahsurfametaG_5_FD_155479 | JGI IMG/M metagenome (GOLD analysis project Ga0194123, IMG submission 155479) | Freshwater microbial communities from Lake Tanganyika, Tanzania - TA2015023 Mahale A surface | ecosystem: Environmental > Aquatic > Freshwater > Lake | place: Tanzania: Lake Tanganyika... | reverse complement strand
GAGTGCTAAAATTGCTCCTACAATAGCAGCCCAATATTTTTTAATTGTTTTCATTGTGTTTTTCTTTTTTGTTTAATTTTTCTAAAAAATTTATTTTGAATTCTTCAAATTGTTTTTGAATAGTGTTTTCAAATTCTTCTGCAGTCATTTTTGCTGACCAATGTTCTACATGTCCATCTGAATTTGCTACAATCTGCTGTACTTGTGTGTATGCTTGTTTTAGCATTTCGACATCTCGTTCAGCATCTCGCAACCAAGCTAATGCATTTTCTCGAATTTTATCTTGTTCATATTTTTCATACTTGCCAGCTTTTTTTAATTCGTGTTCCATTTCAATTACACAGTCAAAACACATTCCATGAATTTTTCTCATTTTTTGATCTAATTGATGTGTTCCAATACATGTGCAAGTTTCTTTTCTACAATTAGGAAATGCTTGTAATTCATCTCGTACTGATTGGAATAAATCAGAATTTTTTGTTTTTCTTATGCGAAATCCGTCACGCTGTTCTACAATGTACACGTTTCCATAAGTATCAGTTTCTTCCCATGTATCGCCAATTTCGCAATGTTCTGCTTTGTTTTTTGCATCAGAAAACCCAACTGTTTTTTTGGTTTGAAACTTATGAGTACCATCCAACATTTGTTGAACTGCTTTAACATTTTGTAACTTTTTTGACATAACTTATTTATTTTTATTTATTTTGCTTCTGCAGCATCATCGGTTGTTTGTTCTGGAGCACTAATACTTTTAATTTGTCGAATTGCAATATTTTTAGCTCGTTCTAAGTCTTCTGGATCTAGCTTTGCAATTAATTTTGACAATGGTGATATTGCAGCTGATACCATAGAGTTTGGCCCTCGTTGCTTTTTTTGTTTTAAAAACTCTAACCATTTTTTAATAGCCATGATATTCTCAGCTTCTTGTTGCTCTACATCTTTTTTAACATCATTTTCTTCGCCACTTTTATCTGCAGCTGCTGGAGTAGTTTCAGGTGTTGGTGTAGTCGGAGCTGGCGTTGTTGGCGCCGGTGTTGGGGTTGTTGGTGCAGGCGTTGCTGCAGCTGCAGCAGCTGGTGCTGGAGTTTCGGTAGGTGTTTCTTTTGCAGCAGCATCAGGCGTTTCTGGTGTATCTCCAGCTGGAGTTTCTTCCGGCGCATCGTCAGCAGGAAGTTCTTCAGTTGATGCATCATCTCCCTGTTCGCGTAATACTTTTAAAATTTTTCTTCGAATATATTCTCTAACTAATAATTCTTTTTGATTAGTAGTTAATTTATTAATTCGTTCTTGAATTTCTGGAGTTGTTACACCATGGTCAATTAATTCTAATTTTTTTAAATATTCATCTGAATCTGTTTTTTGTCGTTTACTTAAAACTTTAGCAGCATGCTTTGGATCATAATCTGCAGATTCTGGATCATATAATCGATCATTATCTGTATATTTTTGGTACATTTTTCCATCATCTTGTACAGCTTTATCTGTTTTACGAGCAACCTTTTCTTGTTTTTTGCCGGTAGAAAATGGATTCGATGTACCTTGTTTATCATCATGAGTATAATCTTTAAGATCTTTTCTTGCATGAATTTTTTGAGATTTCTCAAAATCTTTTGGTGTTTTATACTTGCTTTTGTGTTTTTGAGACATAATTAAATTCCAATTTTAATATAAATATATCAACGTGCGTATTTCAGTACTCCTAGTATCTGATTAACAGGTGCAAATGCTCCAGTAAGCTTATACGTATTTCCGCGATATGTAAATACTACACCTTCGGACGGCACGATTGCATCAAATCCTCCTAAACGTTCAATGCGTTTAAGTTCTAATTCTAATTTTGCAACTGTCTGCGGATTTGGATTATTTTGAAGTTCTCTTATAAGTTCAGCTAGCTCTTGTTTAATTGTTTGAACCGTTTTTGATGGATTTGCTGCTAAGAAATTTTCTGCATTTTTTAATGCTACTGCACCCAATCGTAAAAATAATGTTTCGAATGGTTCCATGTTTTGTTTGTAATAACGTTTAAATTCATTTTTATCAAATTCTTGCACCCAATTTAAAAATTCTGCATTATCTATTTGTTTTTTAAGTGCAGCCATGCTTTCTGATTTATCAAAAAATGCCCAACGATAAATTAATGTGTTTAATATATTTTCTGGAATATCATATCCCATTTTATCAGCTTGAGTTTTAATAACATCTGACCACCAAGCTCGATGATATTCAGTTAATCGATCAGTATCTTTAAGCCCGTAACGATTTTGTAATTGTGCAACTTCATTAAAGAACGCAGCTTGTTGATCTTCAAAATTAGAAATTTTACCTATTTTGATTCGCTGCGGAGGAATAAATGAAAATGTTTTTTGAAGATGTGCATTAGCATCTTGAATAATACCTTGCAAAGTAGCGCCGCCTGTTAAATCTGTTTCTACTTGATTGCCTTGTTCATCATATTCTATTAAATTGTGAAATTGTAATACTGCAACTTCATATGAAATAACATTTTTCGTAGCTGGATAGATAATTTCCATGTTTGCAAATACTCGACCATTCTTAAAAATTTGATTGAGTTTATCTTGTGGTACACGACTAAATGCTTCAGCTAAATCTTCTGCAGCATTTCCAAATGCATCTGATATCGGTCCCCTTCCTCCAAATTTATTTTGTATTTCTTGAACTGACATTGGCGTAATAACAGTACCTTTATTTCGTGCAAATCCAATTTGTCCGTTTTTCCAAGTTACTTGAATGTTTTGCCCGTCGGTTTTTTCTGTTACTGCTTGTTCAATATCTAAACGGCCTTCTAATGCACGAGATATTATTTCTTTAACATCATTAAAAGTTAAACCATGGTCATCCCACGGGTGTGCCATATGGCCCGCGGCACCGCCCTCCATTAATCTAGCACCATATACAGTTTTAGGAAATTTTTCGAAATCATATACAAAACTATGATCATCTTGTTTATCTAAAAAGTTTTTTAACTTGTTAATTTTTTGTTTATGTCGTTGAGTTTCAGCAGCATTCATTGTTGCTCCAAAAACTTCATCCACATCTTCTTGTAATTGTTTCGCCCACCAATTTTTTGTAAATAATGCTTCTTGCAAACCTGTTGCAATTTGCCATGCATTTTTTACTAGAGCATCTTTATATTGCGGATATGATGCACGAAATGTTTTATAATCTCGATTCATAATAGCTTTGCGTACGATGGTTGCTGATATAGGTGTTCCGTTGGCATATGTTTCTGGCTCTACATCGATACTTAACTCGGTTGCATCAATGCCCATAGGTATTTTGCGTCCTTTTTTATCACCGATAGTTGCATATTTGTCTACGTTAGGAACAAAATCTTTTGCTCTAACATAATCATCGCCTTTTGTAGATGCAGCCATTGCATAACGACCTTTTGCATCTGATGATAATGCAAATAAATATTCATATGCAGCTACTATTGGAGAATTAAATTCGGTGGGTTGAATTCGTATGTCCGGATTATCGTTAAGCAGATTAAACATTTCAATGCTTTGTTCTCGTGTAATTCCTTCTCTAGGTTGAGGTCCTATAAGTAATATTACTTGACCTACTTGTGGAGATTCGGCATAACGTTGAGCTAATGCTAAATGAGCTCCAGTTAATGGCTTGAATCCGCCAGGAAATAAAACTGTTATTTTATCCATTATGTTCCATTTTATATAAATATGTTATGATACAATACCGCCTGGCGGTGGCAGTGTGGAACTTCCAACTGCTCGACTTGTTCGATATACAAATCCTTTCATGGCCAATAAATCATTAACGTTACCAGTTGCACTTCTACTTGTAATCATGTATATTCGTACATATCGACCTTGATAATTTGCAAAGGTTGCCGATGTCGTAGTTAAAGTTCTAGAACCTCCTTCGTATGTACTAGTTGAATTTATCGTTGTAATTGATTGATCAGATGCAAATAATTGTTGCGGTGCGCTCCATGAATCATATCCAGTACTGGTACCGGTACTTCCTGATATACTAGCAGATTGAATATACCATTGTGCTTGCAAACTACCCCCGGCACTGGCTGTTGCATAAAAATTATACATCAACGAAATTTGCATTCTAGTTTCACCTGGTAATACGAATGTTTCAAAGATTGAAGATGTTTGTGAGCCCGTAGTAGATAAACTTCCAGTATATGTAAATTCTGATCGATCGAAATATACAACGCGACCTACATTTAAACCGTCAACAAATTCACTGTTTGAATCAAACAATACTTCTCCGCCTTGCACTGCAATAAATGAAGATGCAGTAACATTGCCTTGTGCGGTTAAATGAAATCCACTTGACGAAATTTCAATATTGCCATTTGCCCCACTAATAAATGTTGTTGCAGGATTTCCAAAAAAGAATTTGTTTGTTCGAACATCTATTTCTGAATCTGCGGTTGAATATCTAAAATAGCTTGAAGTATTTGCATAAAGTTCTAAACCAACACCACTGTATGCTCCGCCACCTTTTGTTCCAGCACTACCTGGTAAGGCTGAACCGGACCAAAGCAAGAAACCAGGAAATCCTGCTGCAAATCCTTCGTATCCTAACGATCTAACAAAACCTGAATTTGGATATCCGCTAATTGCTACACCACTATTTAATGAATCTGCTACATACAAAGATCCAGTAAGCATTGAATAATCGCCATCAATGTATCGGTTACCACCTTCCCAATCTTTATTGTAAATGTATGATATTTGTTTGCTTCGCTCTCCCGTTACATTGTAAAATTCTGCTTTAAACGAAATTTGGTTGTCAATTTTATGTGTAGTTTGTATAGGCGTTTTTATGCGAGCGTAATTAGGAGTATATCCTGCATCATTGTCTGTAGTTACTCGAATGTCTGCAACTTGCCAGGCGCCTGACTCTGCTACTAAGAGCAACGTGCCTGTTCCGCGATACTCTGATTCAAAGTTTAAAACAACATCATCAAATCGCTGATTATCACCCGTAGCACGCAATTCGCCAATGCGTTTACCAAATTTTACAGAAAATTCTTGATTGAAATAATCAGTGGGGTCTGCATAAAATGAACTACCGGATACGTATACTGATAATACTGGATCATCTGTTATGCGTGTTGCTAATGCATCAATCGTAACTTTATATGCAGAGTTTTCAATGAATACGCCATTAGTTATTGTTTTTGCAACAAGTACAGAATTTTTTGCAGACAAATCAATTGAACTAGAAATTTTCATTGCATTGTTCAATGAAGCCGTCGTATACACTAATGCAGGAGCTGTGGTTTGAACACCTTGCAAATAAGCCGATGCTGACCAATATGTATCGATCGTGCTTTGCGTTGTAAATGACCCGACTGCTAAATCAGGAAACAATGATGCAGTGTTTGCAACAAAAATTTCTGTTTCTTCTAATTCTACATCGTTAACCAAATCCCATGTACCAACGGTACCGTTATTGTTTGTAAATACTTTGATTCTAGAAACATCACCAGTTGCTGGGTCTAATCCTTTGATTTGTATGTAAGCAAATGATTGAGAATTTTCAGTTGCAACATAGGTAGGTGTTGCTTCATATGTTAATGAAAATGTAGAATTTGCAAATGCTAAATATGTATGTGCAGATATACTTTGACTGCTATAAACTGTATATTCTGTATCTAACAATGCAGTTGTTGGTGATAATATTTTTTTAATTGTTGATACATATGGGGTTGTTGCAACAGCGTATGCTGGAGTAGGACTAGGCGTCGTTGGAGTAGCAACTGTTATAGTTCCAGTTTGCATATCCGCAGTAAATTGTCCTCCGGTGATTTCAATTGCTGGTTGATTGTTATATGAATAATATCGTACTTGGCCTGTTGTGTACACAGGAAACTGCGTACTACCTGAATATATTCTATTTAGTTGTACTCCTATTATTTCTTCAACTGTTATCTCAGGAACAGTTTCAAAAATTATTTCTGATACGTTTGATACATTTGGATTAACCGGCACAGTTCTAGACCATCGTACGTTAGGTTTTCCTTGCCATTCTGCAGGTACAGCCTGTTGATTAACAATACTAGCTTCTGATAACAATGTTATTGTACAATCACCCGGGGATGTATCTTCATAAATATAAATTGCAATTACGCGAGATTTATCTTCATCAATATAATCTACAACTTCATGGTAAATTGGATCGCCATTATAATCTAATATTTCAATACCTAACGACCCACCAACTTTTAAATTTTGAGGATTACCACGAAGTTTAAATAAATTTTTGCCCGCAGTTAAGCGTGTAGGAAATTCTGATATTTGAAAATAATCAGGCGATGTTAGTGTTGTATCTTCAAAATAAACTGGCGTAAATTGTAGGCCTTTATATACAGCTTCTTTGCGTTTCATTGTGCGAAATATCTTTTATATAAATATTACGCATGATTAATCTTGCTAAATCCGTTTGTCTTATTAACTTCAATTAAATTATCAACCATATCGCGCATTGAATCAACGTGCGAAATAATAATTGAAAAATCAAATTTAGTTCTAAAATAATCAAATAAGTTTACTACCGAAGAAATATGTTCTGCATCTAATGAACCCCAGCCTTCATCTATTGCAATAAAGTTAGGACGAGGTAAAGCTGAAACATTGATAAGTGCAATTCGAATTGCTAGTGATGAAATAAAACGTTCCATACCAGATGTTAATTCCAATGGCCAAAAATTATCTTCATCATAAATAATATAACCGTTGATATTTTTACCATCAGTGTTTAATACCATATTAAATTCAACAATTTGATTGAGTACATTATTAATTTCAGATTCAATTTTAGGAATAGCTTTTGCAACTAATTCATATGGAATTCCGTTTCGTTTAACTGATTCTAAATAATATTCATATGCTTTATATTCCGTTTCCAATTGTTGATATCGTTCTAGTTGTTCCATTGCAGTACCTTTATTAGTACGTGCAACTTCTATTGCTCCGAATAATGATTTAATTTGATCTTGAATTATTTTGATTTGTTGAGAACATGATGTAATTTGCGTTTTACATTCTTCAATCAATATATCTATTTGTTGATTGTGAGTGATTGCCGTTTCATTTTTACGAAATGATTCTTGTCGTTCAATTACGGTTTCTAATTCAGATTCTCGTGTTTGTAAATCACTTTCTAATATTTGAAGTTGCAATTCATTACGTTCTAATGTAATTTTTTTAGTTGCAATACTAGATTTTAACTTGCTATATTGATCTGCCGTTTCAAATATAGGTTGTAATTCATTTAATTTTACGGTTGCATCTTCAATAACATGTTGCAATTCTTCTAATAACGCTCGATCCGAATCAATTGAATTTTGAGCTTCGATTGCATTTTGCACGAAAACGTTAGATGTACAGTATTTGCAGTTTGGATCATATTCATGAGATTCGAGATGTTTAATTTTTTCTTGTTTTGCATTTATTTGTTCCTGTTGTTGTCTAAATTTTTGAGTTTGTTTGTTTATATTAGATTCTAATGTTTGATATTGTTCGATTTGAGTTTTAATTACATTGATATCAATGCCAAGTAATTCTGATTCTGATAATCCAATTGTTTCTGATAATGTTTCTAATTCTTGCTCAGCCGTTTCTATTTCTATTTGAATTGATTCAATTTTACTAATCAATGTTTGTTCTTGCAATTGCAATTCTTTGATGTTTGGCCCATCATAGGTTGTTGGCAATTTAGTTTCAATGAGTTGCAAAATTCGTTCTTGCAATTCATTTCTTTGTTCTTGATGTTGATCTTCAAGTTGTTCTAATGATATAATATTATCTTGATTGTCTGCAATAACTGCATCTGCTTGTATAATAATTTCAGCAAAATCCGTTTTCTTATAATCTTTTAATCGACCTGCAGTTTCTTTAATTTCATCTGCTGCAAGTTGGTAAAGTTGTTCAAATACCGTAATATCTAAAAATTGTGATAATAAATCTTTACGTTCTTTTTGTGACTTTTCAATAAAGTTATTGTTGTCTGCTTGCAAAGAAAATGCCGTTAAAATAAAATCATCATATGTTCCTAAATAACGACGAATATTTTTATTTGTTTCGCTACGTTCTTCGCCATTTAAATTTTCCGAATCAGTATAAAATTCTACATCAACTTTAACGTGCGTTTCTTTCTTTTTATTTTGCGTGCCTCGACGTTCAATTGTATATAAAATGCCATTCATTTCAAAACGAAATACGCCGCGGAACCAATCTTTTTTGTTATTCAATACTTCATTTGCTTTGCTTGTTTTGCTACATTTATCAAATATAGTATATGTAATTGCATCAAGCATGCTTGATTTACCGGATGTATTTGCTGCAAATAATCCGCAAACATCTGACAAATTTTCAAAAATTAAAACATTGCCTTCGCCATATGAAAACATATTATCGAATTCAAATGATATAGGATGCCATGTAGTATGCCGTATAGATTCTACTGCTGGCAATTTTGAATTTATCGTACGATTAATATGTCGAATAGCATCAATTTCTTTGGGAGTAGCTTGTGGAAAATTTGTATCGATATATTCTGTTAACAATACATTTTGATATTCAACATCTCGAACATTTCCTATTGCTAAACTAGAAGATGTATTAGTAGATGCTGCACCAATTGTTCGTTGAATCGTAATGTCTTCTACTTGATATTTTTTACGAATCGTTGCAATTAAACGTTTCATATCTGCCGCGCTCGTTTCGTTAAATTTAATACGAATACGAGGGCGCTTCGGCATACGATGCGGCGAAGATACGATTGCAGAGCCTTGAGTTTCTATAGTTACATAACCATATTCATTTTCAATTTGCACAAAGTTTGCAGTACGTTGTTCTACATCCCAAACCAAAATGCCATGATCTAATGCTTCGCCATGATTTTGCTGAATAAGCGAACCTGGATATGCAACAGTGCGTGCATCATCTAAGAATTGTGCTGGTTTATGAATATCTCCTAACAATGTAATGTCATGACCTTCAAATAAATCAACATCTACGTGTTCATTTGATATTTGATAACCAATATCAGTACGAGCAGTATTCACTGCACCATGATGCAATGCAATTTTATATGAAGCTACGAAATCTTTTGCACGAATATAATCTGCAGGCGTTTTATCAACTGCCATATGATTCCAAGTAACGCCACCTAATTCAAACAATCCGTTGTCTTTAATAAAATGTATATGTTTATTTTGAATAACATCTAATACGGGACTTACTGCGTCAATGCGATGCATATTGTTTAAGTTCATATCATGGTTACCTAAAATAACAATCGTAGGCAATTCAAATCCATTAAAGAAATCAACTAGCATTTGTACTAGCTCCGGAGACATATCTAATTTGCTATGCACGATATCTCCCGTAACTACTGCAATGCTTCGGTCTGTTTTAGTTTGATTAATATATTCAAACATGTTTTTAAATACATCTCGATATTCTCGATGTCGTTTCAATGTCCGAATATGTACGTCTGAAATATGATAGATTTTATCAATTCGATCAATTCCCGTTTCAATTTTTTTTATGTCCATAACATGTCCATTTTGAGTGACATAATTCGCTCAAATGTTAATATATCAGTATCGTTAATAATTTCTGTAATTTGTTCAAAACCTAATTCCGATGCATCTGCATCTTGTAGTTTAATAAAATAAACATTTAATCCTTCTGCCATAAACCGTTCTGCAATTTGCACTGCATTTTTAAGTGCATCAGCGTCTAAGCAAATATAGATATCTCTAACTCGTTTCTCGATGATTTTCTTTTGTAATGCTGGCTGAATAATTTTTCCGAATAATGGAATTGCATTGCGTTTAATTGCAATTGCATCAAATGCTCCTTCGCAAAGAACAATAGGTTGTGACCAATTTATAGTTAAATCAAATCCAATGATGTCTTTTGATATTTTAGGATTTTTATGTTTTTGTTTGTCTGCTCGATAAAATGCTCGAGATACAAAATAATTTAGTTGTCCTGCTTCATCATAACTAGGAATGATTATTTTTCCAGAATATTCTCCTTGTTCGCAATATCCAATTCGATACTTTAAGATATCTAACATACTAACACCGCGCTGAGCTAAATAATGAATTGCATTGCGGTAATCTGGTGTATTTTTTTTAATCCATAACGGACTATAATTTTCTGGCAATGATAAAGTGGTTACGGTTTTTGTTTCTTTATTAATGCGATATCTCGAAGATTCGATTATTTTTGAAAGTTGTTCGAACCATTCTTTTGACAAGCCCATTTGCTTAAATAAGCTAGAAATAGTTCTACCTTTTTTATCAGATATCCAACAATGCCACGGATTTTCTCCTGCATGATTAGTATTAACGTCAATTTCTAATTTTGGTTTATAATGTGAAGTAAATGGAGAAAAGAAAGCAATGTTATTACCGGAAGTAGATTTCCCTTTACCTAGAACTGATTCTAATAATTGTAACAGTTTAAGATTCTTCACAATTATATTATAATGAAAAACTGTAAAGAATCCAATTAAATATAATTAATGTATAATATATGTTAAGCACATACATTTCATTACTAGCTTAACGATTGAATCAATAAATTCTTCAATCTATTAATAAAATAAATTTCATTAACTTTCATGAATATATTAAAAATAATTCACAAAACAAACCTTAACTAAAAAAACGTTTTGGGTCTGCAGGTACTTCGCCTGTTTTTACGCATTCAGCAAACCATTCTGCTGGAATATCTTTTTTTGCAACATGTTGAATGCCTAGCTTGCGAGCAAATGCTTCATATGTAGTTGGCGATGTTTTTGACAATTTTTGATTAGGATTTTGAAACACCATACGTATATCAATTCCAGGATTTGATTGTAAAACATGTTTCATCTTAGTTCGATCTGCAGTAGTCCACCGTCCTTTAGTTTCAACGTACATAGTACCGCCGTTGCGTTTTATAAATACAAAATCCGGAGTATATTTTGCTTTGCGTTCTGGTACTACGTAATTTAAAGTTTCCGTTTCATACCGAAGTTCATATTCAGTTTGTTTGATTTGTTCTGATACAGTAAGTTCTAAACCTGATTTATAACCATGTTTAAGTGCATTAGCTCGTTTTGAATTTCCTGTGCTGTGAAAATGATTTCGCTTCATAACTTTATATATAATCCCATTCGAATGTTTTTGTCTGTACGTCATAACTACTTGTTGATGAATTCCATTTAAAATATTTTAATACGTATGTTGCAGAATCGCCGTCTAATATAGCATCATGTATGTATTTATACATGTTGTATACTGCAGTCATATTTTCTCGTTCAAGGTCCGTACATTTAGTATAATATTTTTTAGTCCATGGATATCTTACCAATTGCACATAAATTTTTTCTAAACGTTTTGCAGCACCTTCTTCATCATCTCCAATACCTTTTGAAAACGGATTCCAACTACGATATGATTTAAAATATGCTTCTGGATTAGTTGTAATTACGTAATACATATCGTTAACGGCTTGTTGCATTGCATCGTTATGAAGTTTTTTTGTTTTAGATGATATTTGTTTTTTAACTACAAAATCAACATGTACATGATCAATGTGTGAGTTTGTACCGTTATATGCGTGCCAGCCGCGCGCAGCGTTCCAAATTTGTTTGTTGTAT
>Ga0194123_10006796_pt1 | contig 11669 bp, 3 predicted proteins | sample TA2MahsurfametaG_5_FD_155479 | JGI IMG/M metagenome (GOLD analysis project Ga0194123, IMG submission 155479) | Freshwater microbial communities from Lake Tanganyika, Tanzania - TA2015023 Mahale A surface | ecosystem: Environmental > Aquatic > Freshwater > Lake | place: Tanzania: Lake Tanganyika... | reverse complement strand
TAGGGGCAACGGTTCCTTAATGTAAGTGTGCTAGTATCAGCTCTCGCCTTTGATATTATTGCCTAGTCTTACATCATTAGGGGCAACGGTTCCTTAATGTAAGTGTGCTAGTATCAGCTCTCGCCTTTGATATTATTGCCTAGTCTTACATCATTAGGGGCAACGGTTCCTTAATGTAAGTGTGCTAGTATCAGCTCTCGCCTTCGATATCATTGTCCAGTCGTAGGTTGCTAGGTGCAACGGGTCCTTAATGTAAGCATGCTAGTACCAGCTCCCGCTTTCACATCTCGCCTAGTCTTACACATCTAGGGGTACCAGACACCCTTACCGTAAGCTCAGTGTTCTTTGGCATAGTATCATCACTCCCCACTAATGCCTTCCCGCTTCACTGATTATGCCACCTGAGACGCGCCTCCAGCGTCGCAAAAACTTGGTGACTGATCTCTTGCACCGTCTCACCCGAACCCAGAGTCTTGACGACTCCCTCTTGGCCCCGTTCCCGCAAGGAACTGCCTCACTCTCCTTCGGTTCACTCCCCTCCGCAGCTGAGGGCACCCTCACTTGGGATTCGGCCTACTTGGATCTTAGGGGAAGTCGTCCACCCACTGGTGGTAGCCAGGTCGCATCCATGGATCTTCTGAATGTCACTGACCGTCAGGGTGGCCCGTCCCCGGCCACTAATCCCTCCCTGTCCCCCTCCAGTCGAAGGTCCGGAGTTCCAACCCCCACACCAAGGCAGTTCGGTGCCTCTCGAGCTTCTCCACTTGTGGAGCACTCACATTCCGCAGATGCTTGGTCTCGCCCCCTTCAGCTGTACGTCACTGAGACTCGGCTGGCGCAGGTCATAGCAGACCTAATGGAGTCCACAAAAAATGCAGACACGCGCACAGAGCAGGCCGCGGTCGCTAGGACAGCTGAATTCATCTCTGCCATGGAGCAAAGGGTCATTAAGGCTGTCACTGAGGAGATATCATCTGACTATAGCCATATTGGAATTCAAGCTATAGAGCGGAATGCTTCGATTCGCAATGAGCTTCAGAAGCTCACGCAAACCGTGAATACTAGCGTCGCTGACTCTGCCCAGTCCTTAGAGAAAGTAGCTCAGGTCAGCACTGTCGTAGAGTCACTCCGCCTCTCGCTAGGTGAGGTGCAGGGTCGGTTTGGCAATTGGTCCTCACTCGATGCTGCTGTCGCATTAGTACGTGCAGAGCAGCAAGCAGCCATGAACACTTGTGTCCAGGCCATCCGAGCTCTTTCAGTGCAGCTTGGTAACCTGCAACAGGCACATGTCACTGGAGCACATCGAACTGCGGCTGGCGAGTGCAGCTCCGATGTCCCACCCCCACTTTCCATTGCCGAACTCCGGCGCCTAGCTTCCTCAGCGGACAATGGCCGGCGTGCCATGTCCCCGCCTGTCCCCACCGCTGACCCACCCCACGAGGGGGGTCAGGCCACAGGGAATCAAATGCCTCCTTCGGAGCGCCCTCGCCCATCGCTTCCTCCATCCCCTCCTGCACGGGACAATTTCCATGCTCGGGGACAAGCCACCCCACCCCAGAGACCTCCCCTTTCACCACACTCCAGCACGAGCTCAGGCACCACCGCGTACCTGCACAAACTTGCCCGTCTTAAGCGAAAGATCCGCCTTACATGCGATCTTCTTATTAGCATCATGCGCATTGACCCCACTCAGGTCACCTCTAAGTCTCAGGCTGTGGAGCTTGTCAACTACGACCTCCCACAGCTCCTCACCCACAGATCCACCCTCCGCGAGTCGGAGCGTGAGTGGGACAGACTAGAGGACATGGACGAGGACTTGGCGGATCTGATCGACTCCACTTCCCAGCGCTCAGTAGGCTGGGAGCGCGCTGTCATTGATCTCCAGAAGCGCTTCTTTATGCATCTGAAGTCTAGCTCTTCTCTGTTGAAAAAGGTTGACTTGTCACCATTCTCTGGCAGCCCCGACGCTGAAACAGTGTTCCAGTTCCTGGACACCTTTCACCGTTTGGCTGACACTTGCTGCGATCCCCTGGAACAAGCAGACTTGTTGTATAACTCATATCTGTCTCAAGAGATACAGCTCGAAGTATTCTCCTTTAAGACAGACATTGCCCGCATTGAGGACTGGCTCATTGCACAGTATGGTGACTTGCGCCGCATCGCGGACATCCGTGTGGCCCGGGTCGCTTCCTTGAAGCACCCTGCCCAAGGTCAACCCACTGCAGTGCACATCGAATACTTTAAAGTTGTGCACCAACTCCTCATTCATCTCGAAAGCCTCTCTTACTCTAACCGCGTCGATCAGCAAGAAATTGCGCACATCATTCACAACGCAAGCTGGGTCACGCAATTGGTTAGCAGGCTTCCGGAGGAGACCATTGTTGACTTCACTAAGCTTCTGGAGAAGGAACCTCGTATTCCTCCTCCTTCTGGCAAGCGGCACTTTGACCTTCTACGTGATCTGATTGACTCCACGTGGCGGCAGCTTAACACTGCACAACGAATTCGCAGTGCCAGGGATCCTGGGATTCCCCCAGCGGATGCCCGCAAGCTCCCCACCTCCCGCTCTGCCAACAACTCTACATCGGCACCTGCCCGAGAGCGGAAAGGTCCCAACAGCCCGAAGGCAGCACCTAGACAGCGTGCCAAGGCTACCTCCTCTTCATGCCCATTCCATGATCCCGGTGTCTCAGTCAAGCATTCAATTGGTCAGTGCTTCACTTTCTTCAGGTCCTCCTGTCAGCAGCGTATTGACTTATGCAAGAAGGCAAAGGTCTGCTTCACTTGTCTGTCCGCTGACTGCATCAGAATTTCACTGGGAGCCTGTATCTCTTCACAGTTCCCTGCTGAAATCGTCTGCCCCGAATGTTCCCAGAGCAAATCTAAAAGGCCTTTCAATGTCCTGCTTTGCACCAACTCTGCCCATACAAAGCCTCCACTCAGGACGGTCCAGGACGCTCTTAAGCGTTTCTTCAAACCGTTTGACCTGAATCTGGTTGATCACCTCAAATCGCAATTCAACCTTGCTTCTGCACTTGGAAGTGTACTGGGGCTCAATGCCTCTCACTCCAAGGGCCCCTCGAAGTCATCGGCCTTCAATCCTGCTCAGAAGGTCCCTGCCTTTGACACAACCCTTGGGTTGACCACCACCTCTCCTAAATGTGTGAGAGAGGAGTCCTCCGAGGACACCGTCTACATATTTCAGACGGTTAACATTGCTGGTCATCAGGCTCTTGTCTTTTATGACTCAGGGGCAACTGGTAATTTGATCAGAGGCGCCTTTGCCTAGAAGGCGGGCTTCAAGGTGCTCGATCCTAGCAGCCAACTTGTTGGTGCTTTAGGGAACAGCTCACTGTGGACCAAGTACGGTATTTACACCGCAATGCTAGGCGATGACTCCAGTGGTGACTACCACCATTTGCTCTTTCAAGGCATTGAGCAAATCACGTCCGACTTCCCCCGCTATGACTTGGGCCCCGTGCTCAGCGAGCTCAAAGCGGCCAACAAGTTGGACGCAAGAGAACCTCTCCCACAATATGTTGGTGGGACGTCCACAGACATCCTCATAGGTCTAAAGAGCTCAGAACTACAGCCAAGGTTGCTCCTCACTCTCCCATCCGGTCTCGGTGTGTACCGGTGCGCCCTTCGCGATTGTTGGGGAAGCAACATTGCCTTCGGAGGTCCCCATGAGCTCGTCACTAAAGTCAATAAAAGGTTCTATGGCTTTTCAGTGACACACCTCTCGGTCCTACTGACTACTTTACAGTCACCTCTGGCCCCCTTGTGGTTGAGCTCATCCGAGTCCACTCCTCCAAGCATGAGTCCCCTCTCGATCCCGATGTCTTCCAAACAATCGGTATTTCTTGACACTACCCCAGTCAACAGTTCTGACGCCTCACACTGTGGCCTCCCAGCCACGTCATCACTATCCACATTGGAGATGGAGCACCAGCCCCAGTGTAGTGCTCAGCAGTCTAAACAGAAGGACCCTCCCTTGACTGCTAAGGCCAAGATTCCGCTCTCCAAGGTGCGCCGCCTCATGGATGGTGACGCAGATCCAATACTCTCTTATCGTTGTCCCAAATGTGAGGACTGTCAGGACTGTAAAGCATCTCCTACTTTGAAAACCTCCTCCCTTCGGGAAAGGGCAGAGCAAAAGCTTATTGAAGCTAGTGTCCATATCGACTACAAGTCAAAACAGACTCTTGTTCGCTACCCATTCCTTTCTGATCCAGTCGCCTTTTTCACAAAGCACTATGCTGGCAAGGACTCGAACCTTGGCCAGGCTCGTGTTGTGTATTTCCAGCAGTGCCGGAAGGGCACCAAGGACAAGGAGGGCATGAGAGCAGAGATGCAAAAGCTCATCGATGCTGGCTTCATTGCCCCTATGGCCACCCTCCCAGAAAGTGCTCAGACTGCAATTCATACCTCCAAGGTGCGCCACTATTTCCCGTGGCGTGCTGTGTCAAAACCAGATTCGGTTTCCACCCCTACCAGGCTAGTGGTGGATCCCAGCATGTCTCTATTCAACCTCAATGTTGCAAAAGGCGACCCCCAGCTGGCCTCCATGTTCTCCATTTTACTCCGCTCCCGGGCTTCTCCTGCCCTGTGGAGTGCTGATGTCAAGAAGCTCTACAACATGTTAGTGCTCACGGAAGAGTGCCTTCCTTACAGCCTCTTCCTCTACAACCCTTCTCTTGACCCAAACTCAGAGCCTCAGGTCTATGTACTCCTGCGGGCTTGGTACGGAACTGCTTCTACTGCGGGCCAGGCCACGTATGCTCTGAAGCGTCTGGGCCATGACCATACGCAGTCCCATCCTCTTGGCTCCAAGGTCCTCCTGAATGACACCTATGTCGATGACTTGCTCAAAGGCACCCTCTCCAAAGCCCACTCGCTAGAGGAGGTTGCCCAGGTCCAAGACATCCTCGCAAGAGGAGGCATGAGCCTAAAGTTTGTTTGCTACAGCAGCGAACCACCTCCCGAGGCCTCCTCTCTTGATCTAGACTCCATGACCATCTTGGGCTACAAGTACTTGCCAGAACCCGACCTCCTCGGAATCAATATTGGTGAGGTCAATTTCCAAAAGAAGGTCAGAGGCGCAAAGCCTCCCAACAAGTCTCCTTGCAACACTCCTGACTCGATTCAGGAAGCACTTGATGCTATGCCTTACCTGACTCGTAGGCATGTGGTCGCCAAGGCAGCAGAGATATTTGACCCTCTAGGGCTGCTTGAGCCCTTCAAAGCCATGCTCAAGCGTCAATTGTCCAACCTCAATTCCATTGATTGGGATGATCCCATCCCCGAGTCAGACCAGCAGTTCTGGCGAGATCAGCTTAAACTTTGGCCATCACTAAGGGAAATCCGTATTTGTCGCTCGACCGTACCCTCGGATGCTGTGACCCCTTTCCAGGCTAGACTGATCTGCGTCACTGATGCAAGCACAGTCTGTGCTGGTGCTTGTGTCTACTTGTCATTTCGCCTCTCCTCTGGCGGCTGGTCCTCTCAACTCCTGACTGCCAAATCACGGCTGGTCACAAACTCGGTGCCTCGCAACGAGCTTGAGGCCATTGTAATGGGTGCAGAGTTAACCTTTGCAGTTGCCATCTCTCTGTCCCTGCCCCTCCAATCCGTGACTATTGCAAGTGATAGTCTGGTCGCTATTTCCTGGGCTCTCAATGAGCGAGCTCGTAACAAAACCTTTGTGTTCAATCGGATCCTCACGATCCAGAGGTACCTAAGGTGGATCAGGGAGCTCCTCTCGCTCACTGAGGAAGTTGAGCTCGCCCATATCCCAGGCGAGCTTAATGCCGCCGACTGCCTTACAAAGGGCATGATCTCCCTTGAAGATCTCTCACTCGACAGCCCTTGGCAAACTGGCTTGGAATGGATGAGGCTCGATCTCGACCTCATGCCTCTTACCAGGTACAGCGACATCTCCCTGCCTCCGGACGATGTCGCAAAGTTCCTGTCTGAAACAATCTCTGAGGATGCACTCTTAGCATCCAACACTAGCGGCCAGACTCATTCTTGCCTATACCCGTCTTCTACACCATTCGGAGAGACCACTCTGTGTGTGGTCAATCCCCTGCCTCCTGACTTGAGACTTCCCAGCCTTATCTCATTGACTGTCGACCCCTCAACCGGTTCTGCTTCAATGCTTCATCAAGAGAATCTACTTCTTAGCAATCTTGAACCAGGCACTGTGCATCTACTGAATCCAGTCCATCTTGGCTGGAGCAAGGCCAACAGAGTCTTGAGCAGAGTAGTTGAGTTTCTGGTCAAAACCCTTCACAAAGTCCACTCTCGCTCGGCAAGCCAACTCATGCGCGAGTCCCTGACTCCAAAATGCCCTCTGTGCCTAGTGGCAGGTGACCTTTTGAAAACAGGCCCTGATGCGGTCAATCCACCGCAAGTCCCCTGCGACACCCCCCCATTTGACTCCTTGTCAGACTCTGCACAAACTCAGGTTCTCACCTCCGCTATTGGCACCATTGTCGATTACTACTGGAACCATCGCAGCAGCATTCTCTGCAAAGCTCGCCTTCCCCCCAAAGAGATGGTCCAGTATCAGGAGGACTCCACGAATAAACTACTATTCTACAAAGGCCGTCTTAATAAAGATTCTAAAATCTCTGTGATAGACTTGGACCTTCTTGATCTCTCCTTCCTGGATGGTAGAGAGATCAACCTCTGTAATCCCTGCATCATGCCAGACACAGTCATTTTCTATGCATTCACAATGTGGGTTCACTTGCATTCTGCCCCACACATGGGCCTGGAATCTACTTTACAGCAACTTTCCAAACGATTCCACCCTATCAGGCCCCGCAAAGTGCTCGGGAAACTATTGGGTGACTGTGTCAAATGCAAAATCCTTCGCCGCAAGGTCCTTGAGCACGAAATGGCCAAGCATAAAGCCCCCCGCTTAACATTGGCCCCCCCCTTCACCTTTGTCATGGGGGATTTGGCTCAGGACTTCTATACCAAATCACGCTTCTCTGGCCGTCAAACTATGAAGGCTCCGGCCTTGGTCCTATGCTGTCTCCTATCTGGCGCAACAGCCATCTACATGTTGGAAGACTGGTCCACCCAGTCTGTCATGCAAGCACTTGAGCGGCACGGTTGCCGGTACGGCTTCCCATCACAGCTCTTCGTTGACTCTGGCAGCCAACTGAAGAAATTGGCCTCTGTCACTTACTCCATTACTGATCTGTCCAACATGCTGAGCGCCAAGTTCGCTTGTGATGTTGTTGTCTCACCTCCCAAAAGCCACTCCTCTCAAGGAAGAGTGGAGCGCAGAATCGGTCTAATCAAGACCGCACTGTCCAAGCTGAACGAATCAGCTTTCCTCCTGTCATTCCTCGGCTGGGAAACACTCTTTAATCGGATTGCCAATGACCTCAACAACTTGCCTATTGCTCGTGCTTCTTCTACAGGCATCACTCGTCCAGAATGGACCATCCTCACTCCCAACCGATTATTGTTGGGACGCAATAACAAGAGGAGCATGATTGGCCCCCTTGTCATCGATGCCACACCGTCCCTCGCTCTTGAGCGCTTACAGGCTGCTCAGGAGGAGTGGTACCGGATCTTCACCAGGCAGTTGCACCTGTTTGTCCCTTCCCCTAAGTGGTTTCACTCTGATGACGTCCAAATCGGAGATGTTGTCCTCTTCTTTCTCAGTGAACACATGAAAGCTTCTGGAACCACGTGGCACTACGGCATGGTCACTGCCATTTCAGGTCTGACACTCACTATTGAGTACACTGTCCCACCGTCTAACACTAAAAAGTCACTTCAGCGGTCAAAAAGAGACGTCATACGCATTGCCTCTGAGTCTGAACTAGACTTCAACTCCGAGGCACACGCACTCCGGTCTTGTCAGTAGTCTGCTCTAGGTTGGACGACTGTACTAGGTATTAATGCCTGTTTGCAGTCCGCTGACCTTACTGGACAGCATGATTATTTGTGTATTGACTGTCATCTTTTATTAGAAATGTTGGTTCGGGACGCGTACGCCCGTGCGAGGGAGTATCACCTCTACACCCCGACCACCAACCTTCGGGAGCTCTACCGGTGTACACCAGTTCTGTCTGATCGCGAATTAACTGATCTCCCCTCCACCGACCGGGTCGGCAAAATCTCTACCCAGATCTGTGGCAGATCTGACACCCGAAGCTGTAGCATCCAAGACCGCTACCTGTCCTATTATGCTAGAGCTCAGCCAGACATGTACGCCCCCTCACTGGGTGGTAGCATGGACCCCCCCATCTCCATGTCCTGCCTCCCTGGAGGTGCCCCTGTTCTGGAGCACTTGAGAGTCCTGCTAGACTCCCAGGACCCCGTGCTTTGTGGGGGGAGTTTCAAGCCCTTCATCTCTGGCACCTTAGACCTCTGTGCTGAGTTTCGACAGCCCAGCACCAACCTCCCTGTCATCCACTCCATTGTGTTTGGCAGGTCCACGAAGCCAGAGATCCTTGCCTTCATCTCAACATTCAACGAGGAGGTGACCAAAGCTGAGTTCCCTCAGCCTGGATTTCTACCACACTCCTTCTATCACTTTGATGTGGAGAGTCTCACCACATACCCCGATGTCCCATTCACCATCGAGGTCCCCGGCCACCCTCCTATTGAGCTCCATGGCAGGAATCAGCCTGCACGCATTCACTTTGGGTTTCATGCTACCAGATTTGAGGTTATTATCCCCTGGAGCACGCGCAGGTTTCGCCCAGACACCCTCCAGGGCGTCTTTGCCCTGGAGCAGTCGTCACTGGAGGTCAATCCTCTCTGGCACTCACTGTTCCGCACCCTCAAGGGTACTGCAGTTGGCATTGGGCTGGAGGAGGATGTCAGCATTATCTCCCGCTTCCTGGCTTCGTTCCCCCCTCTGGACAGCATGGGCCCCCTCCAGCTGAAAACAGCTGACCTGCAGGCCTTGTTGGCATTTGCAGGGTACAACTCTTCCAAAACCAACATCTCCGCTCTGAACTTCTTCTTCACGGGCGGCTTCATCGTGAAGCACTGGCGGGTCAGGTGCGGATACGGCTTATGGGCCACCACTGACCCTCTGCCCCCTGCCCTCAGCATCTACCTTCAGTCAGAGGCGATTGGTGTTTTAAACACTGTGCTGGTCTCGCTGTGCAGTATTCTGCTCCACAACTTCATCACGCCTGGGATTGCGGCCCTCGTCTCCCGCAAGCCCCCTGGCCGGTTCCTCGCCTGGTTTGCGAGATTCTGGAACTGTGTCCTGTCCAGTTGCTACGTCCCTACTGCTAACCAGTTTAGCAACATTGGTGACCGCGCTTCTGATCCTTGGGCTATGCTCCAGAGTCTCGCCACCCACCCGGGGTCTGTCTTTGCTGTCTCACTTCCGCTCCTCCTTCCCCCCTGGAGGTCCACCACGTGCGGAGGTTGTCGTACCGACCAGAAGGCCTTGGACCACCTGCTTTCTGTCCTTTGGCCTGTGATGTCCGATTCCTCGGTCCCAGAGCACCTTCGCTGGGACTCTGATCGGGACTCTCTGGTTGGCGTCCTGTCCGGTCTACCTGATCGGTCTGCCACGCAGTTTATCACTCCTGGACCGGGCTGTCGCCCTGACTCCTCGCGGCAAAAGATCCCGTTGTTGTCTCTCCCGACTACTGGATTTCTTGCGCCCTTGCGCTCAGAGGTAAGGACCTTCCAGGTCTCTCTTCCCAGCAGTCATCTGCTGGCCCAGACCACCCTGGCCAAACTAATGCTATCTTATACCTGGCAGCACCCTGATCACGTCTTTGAATTATTTCGCCGCCAGGCTGCCCAAGTCCAGAAGCATTTCACAGACAGAGACTTCGCTGTGCTCCGCCCACTGGTCATCTCCTACTACCCGGAGGCGGAATATCTTCCCGACCCCCCTTCCGTCTCGCACTTCACGCTAAGCAAGCGCATCGCCAGCTCCCAGGCCAGGGTCAAGCGCCTCCAGCGTTGCCTCCAGTGCACCACAGACTTTGCCACGCGGAGGCGCCTTTCCAGGAAGGTCTCCCATGCAAGAGCTACCATCAGCCGAGCCCAGATGTCCCTGACCCCCGCTGTGGAGCCTCTCCCCACCGAGACCAGGACCGTCAGATTTGTCGACGGCCCTGACTCTGATGACAGCATGGAAGTCCTGATCCAGACAGTCCAGGTTTCCCAGGACGTTCCATCCGAGCCTGAAAATCCTGACCAGGATACAGACGAACTGATCCTTACCACAGCGGAGTGGGATCAGCTCTAGACAACAAGGTATTTATCACAGAGTGTCGGTCCCATTTGCTGAGTGAGGGTTTGGACAGTGCTTTTGCACTGTCCTTCCTGCCCCCCCAGTGTTGCCGCACGGCAGTACCACTCAGCAAATAACTACGACCGATACTCTTCTTCCACTGTCCCTTTAATGTCTTTGTGACTGTAAACTAAGGGACATTTATCTTTCCATCTACTGTCTCTTTAATGTCCGCAGGACTGTAAATTAAGAGACATTTATCTCCCCATCCACTGTCTCTTTAATGTCTTTGTGACTGTAAACTAAGGGACAACATTTATCTTCAATTTTTTGCCCTACTATATTTTTTAATGGTCCCTTGCTGGACCTCTGTATTGCTGTACTGTAAACCAGTTTGTACACTCTGTCTCCCCCCCCCCTGTACTCCCAGGAAATATGTGCTAGTTCTGCACAGGCATTGCTCCTGGGAGGATATAGTTCAGGTGGGGTAATTTATTGTGTACTTGTCATTTCTCCTGTATTTTTCATATTTGTTCTGGACATTTTCCGGACGTTTCCGGACATTTTCCGGACAATTTCCGTCGTTCCGGACAATTCCTACTGCTCTCACACCTTTCTGGACATTTTATACTTTCTGTCCAAATGTTCATTTATTTTGATTCCAGTGCCAAATTTCACCAGCCTCCTTAGCTCAGTGGTAGAGCACTGGTCTGGAACACCAGAGGTCCTGAGTTCAAATCCCAGTGGTAACCATAATTGTATTTTTTCATCTCCTTTGTTCAGTGATATATTTTGGTTATTATTGAGTTGCTCACGTTGCTCTATTCCTTCTTGTTATGATGCAAATTCTGTCCTATTTACTATTCATTGCAATTTTGCCCTTAATGTGTCCAAGACACACTTTTTCTTTGCCAAATTCACATGTTTTCATAGCCTAGTGGTTAGGGCTTTGGATTCATGCTGCAAAGGTCACTGGTTCAAATCTCTGCTGGAACAATTTATTTAATTTATATTCTTGCTTTGTTCAGTCCTAGATTTCATTGTACTTTCTGGTCATTGCAGTGTATGTTCTATATTTTTGTCATATAATTCATAGCCATGCAGATTAATGTGTCCATTGGACACCTTTCTATCTACTTGTATACATGTGCTCCCATAGCCTAGTGGTTAAGATGCCAGTCTCATGTTCTCAGGGTCCCAGGATCTAATCTCCTCAGGGGAGGAAAATTATATTATTTCCTTTGTCTGTCCATCCCCAAGGTCCTGGCTCCTGGCTGATGATTCTGTATTTGTGTTGTAGTGTTTGAATAGCTGTGCAGTTAATGTGCCCTATGGGCTCTTCTCTCCTGCAAAATTTCACTTGTCTTCTTAGCCTAGTGGTCAGAGAGCTTGACTCATATTCTCACTGTTGCAGGTTCAAATCACCTGATGG
>Ga0194123_10006794_pt1 | contig 11678 bp, 12 predicted proteins | sample TA2MahsurfametaG_5_FD_155479 | JGI IMG/M metagenome (GOLD analysis project Ga0194123, IMG submission 155479) | Freshwater microbial communities from Lake Tanganyika, Tanzania - TA2015023 Mahale A surface | ecosystem: Environmental > Aquatic > Freshwater > Lake | place: Tanzania: Lake Tanganyika... | reverse complement strand
ATAAAACAATTCCAGATCACCCGTAATATTATTATAGCAATGGTTACAAATAATGCATGCGTTGCAAGAGCCAGTGAGTGTTTTGCAATACCGTGAATCGGAAGAAACGGATACACCTTTGCTGCTAAGACTAGCAATCGGCAGCTGATGCTCCGGAGAAGCGCCACAAGACGGACAGCTGTCAAGCATTGTCAGAGTTGAATTCATTGAAGAGTACCATAGTATCTAGGGGGTACTTTATTCTTGCATTGATAGAATTTGCTGTCTTCCATTTAAAAAACTTGTCGTCGGGGCTATATAGTCTTGATTGTATTGTTAGCCTGGGATCTGCAGTCTCAGGGGCAGCTCGAGTTCTATGCACTGTCAAGAAGTCCATAAAGATGATGTCCCCGGGTGACGACTCTACTGATTTGAAGCTTAGTGAACTTACAATCTCTTCTGGAATAGAAGATGCTTTCTGCGCGAATTGTAAGTCACCCCGCTCAAGCCTCGCTTGCTGCTCCGCCATGTCCCCTTTGAGGGGCAGCACGCCTAGTTTGTGCGATCCTGGTGCAACATCTATCCCTCCTGTAATGGCAGATGTTTCTGTTAAGGATATCCAAGCGACTAATCCTGTCAATGAATATGGAAATGAAGGAAATTCTTGATGGGGAAGCGTATTGTACTTTGTTTCAGAGCCAAAATCTATCCGCATGCCGACGCTGTCTTTGCCTAAACGAGGATGACAGGTGTTCATTAGGAGCTTTGCAGATTCAATAACTTCTTGGCAAGTTATAAGGTTAAAAAAAGATGTCATGTTTTTTGTCTCGTCGTAGAGAGTTGATATCGCCTGTCTGTTTAGGCTGGCCGTAGTCGCTATATTCTTTTGTACGATATTAGCAATGCTGTCGATGTTCGGGGTGATATTCGTTTTAGGCAATGGTGTAAGTAGTTCAGGTCGCTCAACCAGGCTTTCAAGGCAACTCTGTACTTCTATAAGTAAAAGTCTAGCCAAGTGCTTTGTCTGACAAGAGCTCACCTTGGCGTATCCGAGCTCGGCAAAAACTTGCAAGGATAATTGGTCCGATCGAGTGCACTGCTCTGGCTTTGATTGCTTCGATTCTGTCATTAATCTAGTGTTAGAAAGATTTTGCTTTTGAGGCTCATTGGATTCATCGCCTCGCAGTCAGGAGTTTGTTTCTTATGTATCTTGATATGCCATCACATACAATGGAGACGTCACTAGCTGATAGGCTAAATGGCGAAGGGAGGTTGAGCCCTCTCATGAAGATTTCTTCAGCCAAGAATGGCTTTGCTAGTGCTTTACGCCCGCCTGCAGGTGTTGAGCTCAGCGGCCAAAAAAACACCCGGGCATCCACTCCTTTCGCTTTAAGCTCGCCAATCAACTCGTCGCGATTGAACGGGATGCCATCGTCCACCACAAACGTGGGCATCCAGTAGCCGTTCGTGCAGCCCTCCGGCTCAGGATTCATGCGGATCGGCAGATCCTTCAGATAGTCCTGATACATCGCAAAGATCCCTCGCTTCACGCGGGTGAGGATCTCGATGCGTTGCATCTGGGCGCAGCCTATGGCTGCCTGGATGTTGCTCATCTTGTACTTGAATCCCACCATGTCGGGCCAGAACTGCTTGTTCTGCCCCCGTGCCCGCCCATGGTTGGACAGCGTCAGCACCTGCTCGTAGAGATCGGGGTCGTTGGTCACGAACATGCCCCCTTCCCCAGTGGTGATCGTTTTGGTGCCATGGAAGGAGAAGGCGCCAAAGCGGCCCATGCTCCCTGCCCGTTTGCCGTGATACACCGAGCCAACAGCTTCGGCGGCATCTTCAATCACGGGGATGCCGTGGCGCTCGCCGATCGCCAGCAAGGCATCCATCTCGCAGAGGTTGCCGTAAAGGTGAACCGCCACGATCGCCTTGGTTTTGGGCGTGATCGCGGCCTCCACCTGTTCTGGGTCCAGACACCAGCTGTCCGGCAAGATGTCCACAAACACAGGCGTGGCGCCCAGATGCACGATCGGGGCGGCGGTGGCGATCCAGTTGGTGTCGGCCATGATCACCTCATCGCCAGGCCCAATGCGCAGGGCATGCATGCCCATGTGCAGCGCACCGGTGCAGCTGCTGGTAGCGATGGCGTACTTCACGCCAAGGTGGGCCTTAAACGCCTCCTCGAAGCGAACGATGTAGTCGTAGCAGTGCTCGCCCCAGCCATTGGCCGCAGCATCGGTGGCGTACTGCACCTCCAGCTCGGTGATCGAGGGCCTGGTGTAGGGGATCTTTCGGATCTGGCTGCCGCTCATCTCAATGACCTCCTTTCCAATGACGCAGCTCTGGAATCGCCGTCACCAGCTCAGTGCTCGGCAGCTGCTGCCGCAGCTCGTCGATCAGGTTCCAGGCCAGCACCAATAGGGCATCGGCGGCCTCGGTGGCCAGCTGCTCGGGGCTGGTCACCGGGATGTGGCTGCCAGGCAGATGTTTGCCCTGCTTGCTGGGGGCGCGGTCCGCCACGGCGGGTAGCAGGTCGGCCCTAATGCCGGCGTAGTTGAGCAGGGTGTTGCCCTTGGCGGCGGCGCCATAGCCCAGCACGCGCCGGCCCTGGCGTTTGGCCTGCAGCAGAAACTCCAGCAGGTCGTGCTTGGCAGCTTCGGCCCGCTGCTGGAAGCCGGCATAGGCCGCCAGTGTTTCCAGCCCTGCCGCTGCTTCGGCCTTGAGCACCGCCGCCACTGCCGCCGTGGCTTCAGCGGTGCCCTGGTGGGCCAGCCACACCCGCAGGCTGCCGCCGTGGGTGGGCAGCTCCTCCACATGCACCACATCCAGGCTGGCCGCCGCGGCGATGCGGGCCACCGCCCGCAGGCTCAGGTAGCTGTAGTGCTCGTGGTAGATCGTGTCGAACTGGTTGCCGGCCAACAGCCGCAGCAGATGGGGACACTCGATCGAGGCGCGGCCCGTGGGTTTGAGCAGCCGGGCGATGCCGGCCACGAAATCGTTGATGTCGGGCACGTGGGCCAGCACGTTGTTGGCCACCACCAGATCGGCGGGCTCCAGCTCCGCCGCCAGCGCCACCCCAAAGAAGCGCTCGATGGTGGTGATGCCCTTGGCCCGTGCCGCCTCGGCCGTGGCATGGGTGGGCTCGATGCCCAGGCAGGGAATGCCGCGCTGCTGCACGTACTGCAGCAGGTAGCCGTCGTTCGAGGCCAACTCCACCACCAGGCTCTTGGGCCCCAGAGCCAGCCGTTCCACCGCCGCATCGGCAAACTGCTCGGCATGCGCGCACCAGCTGCTGGAGGTGCTGGAGAAGTAGGCGTAATCGGGCGTGAACAACTCCTCGGCTGCCGCGTGGGCCGGCAGCTGCACCAGCCAGCAGCTCGTGCACACGAACACCTGCAGCGGGTAGGTGATCTCAGGCTGCGCCAGCTGCTCCGGCCGGAGGTAGGCGTTGCTGGGCGGCTGATGACCCAGGTCGATCACCGTGTGCTGCAGCGGTGATCTGCAATGGCGGCAGGAGTGCTGGCTCATGGCAGTACCCTACCCGCGAGTTCCAGCAGTTTCTGATCGGCGCTGAGCAGCGTGGCCACCTGCCGCCGAGCCAGCACGAGATATAGGCAGTCGTACACCGGATGATCCAGGTGGGTGGCGAGCGCCAGGGCTTCGGCCTGGAGGCTGCGATCCGGCTCGATGTGGTCCACCAGCTCTGCAGCCCGGCTGAGGCGCCGCTGCAGGCTGTCTGCTTCCAGCTGACCTGCGCGCTGTAGACGCCAGAGGGCATTGGCCACCTCGGTGAGCATCAGCTCAGGCGCCAGCACCAGATCAGCGGCCAGCGCTGCTTCCTGCAACTCGAATGCCAAGGCTGATCCCTCAATAATCCGCACCACCGTGGAGGAATCCAACACCAGTTTTGCCGCTGCGGGCCCGGCCATCTCAGCGGGCGCGATCCTGACGGATCAGGTCTTCTGGGGAGGGATCAAAAGGCGCCAAATTCTCCTGTGTGGCCCACGCCTGCAGATCGGCGAGGGCCTCGCGCCGACGCTCACGAGGGTCACCGCCACAGGCTTGCTGCAGATCATTGAGAGCCTGCTGGCTCAGGCTGCGGTGATGCTGGCGCGCACGCAGTTGGAGCAACTGATGGAGTGGATCGGGCATGTCACGGATCTGCAGCGTGGCCATCGATCCAAGGCTCATGCAATCTGCATGCATTTTTATGCAAGCAGCGCTTCCAGTAGCGGCAACGCCAAATCCCGCTCGCTCAGTCCCAGAGGCGGCAGCGGCAAACTGATGGCCAGCTGCGGGTCGTCAAAGCGCACCCCGGTTTCGGCTTCGGGCACCCAGGCGCCCGAGTGCAGGTAGAGCAGCTCGCTGCTGGGCTCTAGCACCTGAAAGCCATGGGCACAGCCTTCGGGGATCAACAGTGCATTGGCCGCCCCAGGCGAGAGCTCTACCGCATGCCACTGGCCACGGGTGGGCGAACCGGGCCGCAGGTCCACCACCACATCCCAGACGCGGCCGCGCAGGCAGCGCACCAGCTTGGCCTCGCTGTGGGGTGGCGCCTGCAGATGCAGGCCGCGGACCGCGCCCACAGACTCGGTGCAGCTGAGGTTCACCTGGGCGATGCCCCGATCGCCCCAAGCCTGAGCAAAGGCCGGCTCCTGGGCGCGAAAGGCATTGAGAAAGGCGCCGCGATGATCGCTGAAGGTCTGGCCGAGCAGCTCCAGCACGCCGGCGATGGGGGTGAAGTGGGCTTCAGTGGGCATGGGTTGTCTGGTTCTGATAAGCCCCCAGATCGGCCAGACAGCAGTCGAGGGGGTTGGCGCCCTCGTGCACGGCGCGATACCAGGCGACGGTGCGGGCTACGGTGATGGCAAAGGGCCAGCGGGGCCGCCAGCCCAGCTGGTTGTGGGCTTTGTCGATCTGCAGATGCAGGCGACCGGCCTCGTGGGGCGCCTGCTGATCCGAACAATCGCGCCAGCTGCCGCTCCAGTGCCGCAGCGCCTCGTCGACCAACTCGGCCACGCTCCGGTTGGCCTCGAGGCTGGGACCCAGGTTGAAGGCGCTGGCATGGGGGTTGCGAAGCCCTTGGGCTGTCGCCAGCGTCTGCGCTAGCAGCAGATAGCCGCCCAACGGCTCAAGCACGTGCTGCCAGGGACGGGTGGCGCGGGGACTGCGCACGGTAATCGGCTCGCCGGCAGCCAGAGCGCGCATGGCATCGGGCACGATCCGGTCTGCGGCCCAGTCGCCGCCACCGATCACGTTGCCGGCGCGGGCGGTGGCAATCGACAGATGGGGCGTCTGATGCGCGCCGCTGCCACAGAAGCTGGAGCGCCAACTGGCAATGGCGAGCTCGGCTGCGGCCTTGCTGGCGCTGTAGGGGTCGTGGCCGCCGAGACGGTCATGCTCGCGGTAGCCGTAGTCCCACTCACGATTCTCGTAGACCTTGTCGGTGGTCACCATGACCACTGCGCAACCGTGCTGCAAGGTCCGCAGGGCCTCCAGCACATGGAGCGAGCCCTGCACATTGGTGGACCAGGTACCGAGCGGATCGGCATAGCTGCGCCGCACCAGCGGCTGTGCTGCCAGATGCAGCACCACCTCGGGCTGGCTGGCGCGCACGGCGTCGGCCAAAACCTCGGTATCGCGAATGTCGCCGAGGCGATGGCGGCCGGCGAGCCGGGCCGCCAGGCCCAGGCCATTAAACAACGGATGACCGGGTGGCTGCACCGGCTCCGGCGGCAGGGCCAGGCCGGTGACCTCGGCGCCCAGCTCAAGCAGCCACAAGGCCAGCCAACTGCCCTTGAAGCCGGTGTGGCCGGTAAGCAGAACGCGCCGGCCAGCCCAGAACGATGCGTCGAGCATCACCACAGCTTCCAAGGCGCCTGGCCCCGGGCCCAGAGCTCTTCGAGCCGGGTGCGGTCGCGCAGGGTGTCCATGGGCTGCCAGAAGCCGGTGTGCCGATAGGCGGCCAGCTGACCATCAGCGGCCAACTGGGGCAGCACATCGGCTTCCCAACTGGTGCCGTCGCCAGCGATGCGGTCCAGAACAGAAGGCTCCAGCACAAAGAAACCGCCGTTGATCCAGGAGTTGTCGCCATCGGGCTTCTCCTGAAACTGCTGCACGGCGCCTACATCAAGATGCAACGCGCCATAGCGTCCCGGCGGCTGCACGGCCGTGAGAGTAGCCTGGCGACCCTGCTGACGGTGATGCTCCAGCAGGGCCCCAATGTCGACATCGGCGACACCGTCGCCATAAGTGAAGCAGAAGCTCTCGTCATTGAGATAGGAACGCACACGGCCGAGTCGCCCACCGGTCTGGCTGAGCTCACCGGTATCCACAAGGGTCACCCTCCACGGCTCACTCTTGCGCTGATGAACCTCCATGAGGTTGTCGCGATCCATATGGAAGGTCACGTCGCTAGTGTGAAGAAAATAGTTAGCGAAGTATTCCTTGATCAGATAACCCTTGTAACCACAACAAATGACAAAGTCATCAATACCGAAATGACTATAGATCTTGAGAATGTGCCACAAGATCGGCTTGCCTCCCACCTCCACCATGGGCTTGGGCTTGAGATGGGTCTCCTCACTCAGGCGCGTGCCAAAACCACCAGCAAGAATGACAGCTTTCACAGAAGGCGGCCAGACAACAACAGCAGAGAAGGAAACATTACATGTAGTCGCACGGCGGAACCTTGCACCCTGGCAAGACAAAGGCAATGAATATTATGCTATGCACATAAAGCCATAGAAAGATCACAAAAAATGTTTTTTTATGTGGCATGAAGTCAACGAACCACGCTGGCAGACCCGCCCTGGCGTGGCCGCCAACGGCTTCGCCTCGCCACCGGCTGACTCAGCAGCTGGTGGTACTGCTCAAGGGTGCGCTGGTTGACCAAATCAACCTGGAACTCAGCAGCCACACGGGCACGGGCAGCCTTGCCAAAGGCGCGGGCCAGCTGGGGTTGCTGCAACAGCAGCAAAATCGCCAGCCGCAACGCTTCGGGGTTGCGCGGTGGCACCAGCAGGCCGCAGACGCCATGCACCACCACGTCGCGGCAGCCGGGCACATTGGTGGTGATGATCGGGCGTTCCATGGCGGCGGCTTCGATCAGGGCGCGCGAGAGCCCCTCGCGCCATGAGGGCAGCACCACGACATCGACGCTGGCATAGAGCGCACGCATGTCCTCGACATGGCCCAGGCAGCGCACCCGCTGCTCGCTGCCCAGGGCCTGCAGCTCGCTGGTGCTCAGAGCGCTGCGGTTGCCGGCATCCAGATCGCCCGCAACCAGCAGTTCAACAGCATGGCCATCGGCCCACAGTCGCCTGCAGGCCGTCAGTAGTTCATGGACGCCCTTTTCGTTGATCAGGCGCGAGGGGAACAACAGCCGCACAGGGTTGTGAAAGCGACTGCTGGTCTCGAACACGGCAGGCGAGAAGTGGTCAATGTCGACCCCAGAACCGCGAATCAAACGGGCATGGTCAGCATCCGTGATGCCCATGGCGATCAGGGTGTCCTGATCATCGGGGTTCTGAAACACCACCGTGGCGCGGCGTGCCATGAACACGGCCCGGAAGGCGGGCTTGAGCACCTTGCGAAGAGCGCGCGTGCGGCGACGCCGGCTCACAAACACGTGCCCCAGGCCGGTAATCGCATTGATCACGCGATACACACGGGCGCCTTTGGCGGCAATCGTGCCGTACAGGCAAGCCTTCACGGTGAAGTGATGAACCAGATCGGGCTGTTCGCGCTGGTAAATCCGCAGCAGATCAATTAGGGCGTGAGCTTCGGTCAGCGGGTTGATCGAACTACGCGCGACCATCCAGTGGTGCACGGTGAAGCCTTCAGCCTCCAGTTGTTGGGTGAAGCCATCATGAGGGGCCACCACCGCCACGTCATAGCCGGCGTGCCGCAGGCTGCGAAGCAGCGGCAGGCGAAAGTTCTGGACGTACCAGCTGGTATTGGCGACCAGCAAGACTCTTGGCGTTTGATTCGCAGCGACTGTCAACTCAAAGGCTCACCAAGATGCTTCAGACCCTGCCCCGCAACATGGCGTAGGCATATGCGGCCAGCTCGTACGTCGTCACACGAATATCAGTCCATGTCGGCCACCATTGCAAAGGAGTCCGCGGGGTGTCAAGCACCGCCGGGGCAGTAACAAAGGTGGCTCGGGGTGACATTTTTCGCAGCATAGCGGCGGCTCTGCGGGCGTGGAGGGGGGAGGACAGCAGCGCTAGCGAACCCGAATAACTAGCGGGTAAAGCGGCGTGAATCGACTCAATATGCTGCCATGTGTTGCGAGCATTAGGTGTCAATACTGAAATCTTGGCTGCAGGAATGCCACGATCGATCAAATAAGACCTGAGCACAGACACCTCAGAAATCATCCGTTGACGCGCTGTTGAAATGATCACACGAATTGTTTGTCTTCGTCTGTAGACCTCGAGCACATCCTGTGCCCTGTTCAAAAAGCTCTCATTGTAGTAACTCCCTGCGCCGTCACCCGTCAACACGAGCAAAATCTCAGGCTGACCAAGCGGATCTCGAGGAGCCAACGCGTAGGCTAAAACAGGAATCAATGGGGACACAAAGATCAGCCAATAAGCCGAAAAACAAGTCAACATGGCTACAAAAACAGATCTTCGACGTCTTTTGAGCCGTGGAATGAAGTCGAATGAAACTAGACGCGTAGACCGTTGAACCTGCAGACTTCTTTCAAGATGAAAATCAAGAATCTTCCTAATGCTGGCATACTTTGAACTCCAGCTTGTTGAAACAGCATAACCATTTCTTGCCTGCGACAAAAATATGTTGCCGACTTCTGATAGCGCTCTTCGTATCGCAGCAGAAAAGGCGTCAGAACTGTCAGCGAGATAAATTAGTCCTGAATGGGCAGCGTCAATCCTACAAGCTTCAGCAAATGGGGTAGAAACGACAGGAAGACCGAAATACAGATACTCATTTAACTTGCATGCGTTGACACTATTTGTAAAACGATTGACGCGATAGGGAATCAATGCGACGTCAATAAAAGCTAAGTATGAAGCGATAACCTCATGGGGCTTCGGACCTAAAACAAAAATATTCTCTTCGGCGAGAAGGCATGAAATATCACCATAGGCAGGGCCAATCATGACGAAGTTTAAATGCTTATTGATCCGAACAACATATAGAAAAAGTTCAACATCAAAGACATCTGTTGCGGAGGCCAATGCTCCGATATAGCCAATTCTTGGATGAGGAATGGGAACAAGATCATCTGGCTCCCGCAGAACATCAGGATCAATGCGAAGAAACTTATCATCCAAGCCCGGTGAAACTTCACGTACACAAGCGTCAGACTTCTTTGCTCGATGCGTTAGTTCAGCTGAAATTGTCAGGACCTGATCAGATTCCTTGAAAAAGGCCTTTTCCCATGGGATTAGGGGCGCCTTGCTGGGATTTTCTCCAGCCATATCGTTGGCACAATAATAAACCAATACATTAGGGTCGATCTTTTTGCACAATTGATAAATGAGAGGGGTTGGCAGAAACGTAACAACTATGACAGGTGCATGCGCTGGACCCCCATTCACCAACCAGTTTTGTATTTTGGCGCTAATCGTGAAAGAATTTATAGCTAAAGCAAGTCTGTTATATGGGTGAGGGACAAGTAAGGGGCTTAAAATGGTAATGCTGTCATCAAAAGCTCGAAAACCGTACGTTGATGCAACTATTTCCTTGAGCTTTCGCGCAATACGACTCCTATCCTTTGAGATGGATGGTGGCCTAACGCCGGTATTATCAACATAAAGAACCTTGTGCCCATCTTGCGATAGTGAAGTCGCTAGCTGATGATGCATTTGCCAATGCTCTGACCAATCGATGGAACCAAATATGACAACATTGCATTTCATATGAGTTATGCATTCAATAGTTCGTTATTATACCAACTAGAAAATCGTGAGGCTCGATGATTCTGCTTGAGTAATGCTATAATACCTACAGCTTTCCTCTCAAGAATATTAATATTCTGAAGCAGCTTAATTAATTGCCTAGAGATAAGATGCGGACTCCTATCGACCAAGGTAGCGTGCTCATCCATTAAAAACAATCTTGAGTCTCCTACATCAGTAGAGACAACATAAGTTAGGCAAGCCGCAGCTTCAAAAATAACCTGTGAAGGATAATTTTCATAATGCTGAAGCGACACTAAATTCTTTATATCAGTGAGAACATTGCGGGCTGGCAAGTCGCTCAAGATATCAAGTTTATCTAAGCTATAGGCACTACGCATGCTCTTTAATGCGTTGAATTCAGGGCCAAAGCCAAGCAATGAAGCACGCACGAAAATAATTTTACTAAGCTCGTAAAGAGTCTCTTCAAATTTGAAACATCCTTTAAAAAGAGGAAACAAGCGACAAAGTACAAGTCGTAATAGCATGATTCAAGGAGCTTAGGCACAATATTATTTGCTTCTAGATTTGGTGAGTAGCTAAACGGTGATACACGCAATAATTGATTTTTATTCAGATAGGCAGGGTAAAATTGGTTATATATTGATGGCGATAGAAACATAGGCTTTTTAGCGTTAGCCAGAGAGATGCCCCATGCAAGCTTTCTAATTTTAGAACGAGTATAAAGGTCAAGTCGGAATTAACAATAAACATGCTGTATGTTACCTTGCTTGAGACTCTGCTAATTAATGCACAGCAAAATGACAACAAAGAAGGGGCTGCCGCAAAGCCAAGATGCAAACATGAGTTTTTTTGAGAGGTTTTTGAAAAAATAAATGCAAGAATCTAGACATATGCAGAGATTCTTTTTATTATAAAAGCTGAGAACAAATGCCTAAAGATTGAGACGTGTGCATGATATAGTCGCAAAGGCATCTGCAATGATTGATAAAATTCGTAGGCGGATACAAGTCATCCTTGAGTGTACATAACAGTTCGAGAAGAGGTATGACAGTCGCTTTTCCGCGCCACCATGTTTTGTGCCGCCAAGGACAACAATTCAGATATTGTTATCTGTATTCACAAGGCAAAGAGAATATTTTGGTAGGGTAGCCATGCAAAAGCCGTCTTTGCAAAGGCAAGCCAAACAAATTGAACAGCAGCAGCAAGCACGACAACAGCGGCAGTCAACCAGCGGGTATCTAGCTTGAACAAGTGAAGGTCAGGGACTCTTGAGCCAACGAAGAGTTGCAGGGGAATCGCGTAGAGAGCAATCCGATCGACAACAGTAGTACTGGGAGATAATTTCAAAGCAACGACACAGACAATGGCAAGCAAGGCTATACCTTGCCAGACATGAAATTCTTGCTTTGGAAGTTGCATTACTTTACCTCGTAACAGAAAAAGCGTAGCAGGCAAGGCATTCATAGCAACGCGAATGGCCGCCCCTTCTGACTGCATCTGCTGAGAAACGATGTAACCATTGATGAAAACTATGAGTCTTACAACAAGAAACATCTGAACGAGAACTGCGGCAACAACTAGCATGACGCTGATTCGCAGAAACTTCTCCCTAGGTGTACGACCGGGCATCACTGGGAGCAAGAAACCATGGGTAATCAAGCTCGTTTGTTGGAAAGCGGCTGCCCCCGCCGTCAGGAAAGTTGTCGCCCTTGCTTTTGACCACGCGGGGGCTTGAGGAGATGACCAGTGCGGCGTTACAGCGAGGCTGTCAAAGCTGACATCAGAAAGCGCATGAGT
>Ga0194123_10006789_pt1 | contig 11680 bp, 8 predicted proteins | sample TA2MahsurfametaG_5_FD_155479 | JGI IMG/M metagenome (GOLD analysis project Ga0194123, IMG submission 155479) | Freshwater microbial communities from Lake Tanganyika, Tanzania - TA2015023 Mahale A surface | ecosystem: Environmental > Aquatic > Freshwater > Lake | place: Tanzania: Lake Tanganyika... | reverse complement strand
TAACCGAGTTGCTGCAATCCTCGGGCTGTGGGACGGCCTTAAAACCTCTCCGAAAACAAGATCCAAAACCATCGCGTCGCAGCTAATCCTTCCGCGTTGCCTTTCCCAAAAGCCGTCCCCAATACTTCCTTTACTCAACGAAGCCCCTTCCCAAAAACCCTAAAAAAGCAAAACTCATAAACCTTGCCTATAACTCACTTATAGGCCTGCTCAAACTTCCCCAATACACCCCATGGACGGTTGCTTTGGGCAGTTTTTGTACTCCTTATTTCGTTTCATAGGTTTCTACGGTAAATGGCCCGTTATTGCTTAGTGATTTGGTCTGAATTTACGTCAATATACCCCATACAGTCAAGGCCGGACTAAAATTGACATGTAAGGTCAAAACAGGCCACAATTCATCGTTAGGGGCCAGTGGGAGGCTGTAGAGTCCTATCGGGGCCTAGCGGGGGGACTTTTGGGCCAAGCGCCCCATCTTAATAGCTTTGCTTGCCGGGGATGACGGCTCTGACCCCGCCGCGGGGTTCCTGGACATCGCCTTGGTAGCGGGGGATGAGGTGGATATGGGCATGGGGTACGGTTTGGCCGCCGGCGGCATGGATATTGATCCCAACATTGAATCCGTCGGGGTTGAACTGCCTTTGGAGGATGGCTTTGACCTCATTCAAGAGGACAAGGCAGTCCGTTTGCTCCTCGAGGGTCAAGTCAAAGTAATTGGCGCAATGCCTGGCGGGGATCACCAAGGTATGCCCCTCGCTCACAGGGAACTTATCAAAAATGGCATAAACCATCGCGGATTTCGCAATCAACGCCCTATCCGATGGGAGAGTACAGAAGGGACAAGGGGTCGTTTGGTTCATGCTGGAGGGTTGACCTGTTTCAAAAAGATTAGTGCCAAGGCACATCCTTTAATGAGAAAAAGACTCTCAAAATTTGGCCCCCAGGCTGGCTTCGTTGAGGAAATCCATCTCGATCAAGGTCAGACTGTACCCCGCGTATTTCATGGTCTTAAAGCGGTCCTTGTCCCTTACGCAACATACAACCTCGTGGCCCTAGTCCAACAAAACCGGCAACAAACGCTGCGTGATATAGCCTGTAACTCCGGTGAGGAGGATTTTCATGGGATGTTCATGACGGGATGATCATGGAGCGTAAAGATAGGAAAATCCAAAAAAGCCTGAGCCGGCTCAAGTCCAATCGTATAATTCTATTAAACCAATACTGGCTGCTATTTATGGGAACTTGAACTGGCCGTATTGCACATAACTTTTTGCGTGTAGTCGATGTTGCCTTGTGTTTCGCCTGCGGCAAGGCAATATTGCTTACACGCTGTTACAGGTAGTTTTAAAGGGCATTCATTATTATGTCTAAATCTGCACTTGGTGGAAAATCGTTTCTAGTTTTTGGACCCCATATGCAAACGAATTCAATATTGGGTATAGTATTCAAGGTAAATTTGAACCATCTTCCATTTCCAGAAGGGGTTGTTTTATCATAAATACCCGATAAAATTACAGAAGGTCCTATATATCGTAGAAGGTTTAATACAGAATCTCTAGATGCGCGTATTATTACTTTATTGTTTAATACAGGATTTACAATCCGAATGGATTGATTTGCAGCAAATAATATGCAGTTTGCATAAATATTGGGAATATTGATTCTTAAATAAGGGAAAATCAGATTTGATTGAGGGGTATACCAAGGGGCTAATTCAATGCTTAAATGATTTTCTAGTCTGCTCCCTAAGAGGGGAACTCCAATTCTACTTAATGAATCAAAGATTCTTCTGGCTCGATTCGAATAATGAAAAGTATATTTACCTGGAAATCTATTTGATGCTGTAAGAACTTCATTATTGACAAAACTCGAATAATCCATAAATCCAAACAAAGTTCTGGAGTGGTTATAATGTTGGTTTGCTAAAACTCCCCAATAATTGCCACTTAAACCAGCCGGGTTATAATTGATGACAACACTTTCAAGATCATGTGTCCCATTATTGCCCCACCATGGTTCAGGTAGATATTGTAAACTTAGATCTCTCATTGAGAGTGTTCCAAAAATTGGGCTTTGATTAGGGTTTGTCCATCCAGCTATTAAAGGATATGGTGTTGGATAGGGATTCGTGTATTCAGCAGGAGGTAAATATCTCCAAAAATCAATGAAATTGTTCCAGTATGTGTAGCTCATCTTATTTAATTTAATTACCTGTAACGTTCCGCCCATAGGCCACGGCCGGCTGAATCACCTTCCAAGGAATATGCACGATGTCTAAAATTAATCAAATTCCGTGACAGTTTGCCGGTTGTGGCTTATGGGCTGTTATCGGCAGGGTTTCCCGATAAAGGTTCCAAAAATGACCCTTTTACCATTTTCCAGGCAAATCCCCCTCTAAGGGCGAGTTCTTCTCAGGCCAAGGGGCGCCTCGTGAGTATTCCGCGTTGCTGAAATCCACGGGCCGAGGGACGGCCTTAAAACCTCTCTTAAAACACGTCCCGAAACCTTCGCGTCGCAGCTAATCCTTCCGAGTCGCCTTTCCCAAAAGCCGTCCCCAATTCTTCCTCTTCCCAACGAAGCCCCTTCCCACATGCTTATACATTCCCTTTACCCGTCTGCCATGGGCTTACCCCACCACCGGAAAGTATATCCTTCCCCAATCTTCCTCTCCGTTCACCATCATCAACTCGATCATCACGGGCAATAAGGCAGATAACAGATTTGCACCATCCCGCACTTGGGCACGGTTCACTTGGCTCTTGTAGGTGGCACCACCATGGATAAGCTGATTCCGGAGCACATAGAGTCGGTCAAGTACAATTCGTAGCAGATATGCCACATTCATTTTAGATAAGGCGTTGTTGGCATCCGCGATCGACCGGTGAAACCCCGCCTCCCAGTTACGGACCTCGCCTCGCTGATGGTCCCAGAACGGCGCATACACATATTTATTCTCGATCAAAAGCCGCACCGGACCGCTGAATTTATTCCACAGTATATTATACAACTTCGATTCGCCGTCGCAGGCTAGCAGTCGGTCCACAAAATCCCCGAACCGCTCCCGCTCTTGCATCTTCTCGACCCGCGCCTCATCCATCGCATACAAACTGTTCACCGACACCCACAAACAGATCAGCCGCAGATCCGGACTCTTTTCCTGCTCCTCCGACGCCTTGAACCAGCTGATCGCCCTATGCAACCGAATGGCATGGGATTCGGGGAGTTGACCCTGAAGAGATTTGAGTTTTTGCTTTAAGGTGGTGGCGTTCATAAGCAGCGGGGAAGCGTGGTAAATATCTGCATTTGTGGGCAGTACACAAAATTAAACCGCCTTGTTCCGCTGGCGAAAGACTTCATAATGCTTCGCAAGCAATTCAAGCTCCAGCTGAAAGGCGTCACTAGATAAAAGCGAAACCTGACTCATCCAATCCTCCCCAGCCAGGTAGGTTTTTACATACATGGTTTGGTGATTAAAAATGAGTGCTTGTTTCTCCTTATCTACCACCTCTTTTGACCAGGATACTGGCTGCTCTAAAAAATAGTAGTCTCCACGCTGTTTCCACCGCCCGCTGATGGATTGAGTTCTGGCCTTCCGCAACCTGGAAGTATCCCGGGCAACCATTGGAGCCACCGTTAAATTCAACTCTTCTTTTTTAAGGTCGCGACCGAAAATAGACGCCTCTAACCCATCGGCACAAAAAATAAGTGATTGAAACGCGTCTTGCACCTCCTCCTGACTCAAAGGATTTTCAGACAGATCGTCCATAAACAATGGCAGGTCATATGACATATACAAGCCCCAATGACTTCCACCGGACTGAGAAACATCTAAACATAAGCGTATTCCAGGCCGGTATAAATCACTCATAGCACCACCACTTGCCAGCGCGCCCCTAATTTGGCGATATTTTGCAAAAGGCGCCAAGGGTGTTTTCATGCGCAGGCAATAAACGGTACGCTTCATAGAGCCAGAACCAATATGATCATACACGAGTTCTATAATAACCGGCTGTTTACGCCCGTTGGCAAGAACAGGGTCGATCAATATTCTCTTTTCATAATCTGCCTCTACCTCAAACACCTCAGGACGTAACCCTTCAAGTGACCTGATTGCCTCTACAATCGATGTGAAATACTGAGTAAGGGAGTAGCTGCTACTTTTTTTATTGACCACCCTAACACCTGAAAAGCTACTCGGATCAACTGGAAACGGATCTAGAATATCCCGTTTCTCCGGCTTCCGGAAAAATGCCTTCCAAGATTCATTATCGTTCTCTTCCGCCTGGAATCCCGAACCCTCCTCGAAGGATAACCCCAGGTCAATCAATTGCTCTTCCTTGTACTTTCGCTTAACAAATCGCGCCAACTGTTCTTCATCAATGCTATCTTTTAAATAGGGATATAAGATTTGGAGCCTTGCATGCTCATCCTCCTCCAACAAACGCTCAATCTTACCAAACATACGGTCTACCCTACCAATTCGCTGTTCATTATCGCCCGGCGTCCATGCCATGCCGTAGTGATAGATCTTATTACAGAAATACTGAAGATTGACACCCTCCTGTAATACCGATGTAGCCACCAGAATGTCAGGAAAGAAAGGAGTATTGAAACAGCGAAGGATCTTTTTGCTTGAGTTATCGGCGTTATACGGATAAATTGGCTGGGCATTATTAAAGTTATCCCAACTCTCCTCCAGCAAAGCCTTGTTTCCATTAATGCTGAATTCCTTGGTATAGATCTGACGAAAATGCAAAATGGATTCCCCGATCTGATGATACATCCGCTGGCCTCGAAGTTGATTCTTAACTATTTCTGCAAAATGGAGATACAACTTTAATGAATGATCGGAAGCAGAACCCTCCGCCTGTAAGAAACAACGATAAAGCCAAACTAAGCCGGCTGAGGCCAATAACACCCCCTTCTCTAAAAACAAGGAAAGAGCCTCTCGCTCATAGACTGACAATTGCTTATATGCCGAAACTATTTTCACCCTATCGGACTCATCGATGCGATCGTCGGCCATCAACAATTCCCAGTAAATGGTAAGGAGAGTAGGGATCGAAACTTTTTTTATCTCGAATCCACCCGTCAATGGACTCCGAGTTAAAAGCATACTCTCAATATCCTTTGCAATAGCTGCCTCAAGACCCTTTGTACGTTGGATCAGGGCCGAAAGGAAGTAATTCTCTAGCTTATCCTGCCCGACTTCGTACCGAAAAGAAATAAGATTCTGATACGGCGCAGAAAAATAATCCTGGCCAGGACTAAAAAATAGGGCAAATACCCCCGGCTTAGAATGATTGAAGCGGAGCCTGAAATTGGCAGCATGGGTGTGCTTTATAAGGTCGTGTTTAATCACACGAAAAAGATTCAAAACACGAGAACTGGGTATGTTGCTCTCCCCTTCTGCTTGCGAATGCTCCTCAGAATCCACCATATCAGTATCAATCATTCCCATCGCCCGACTAAACCGCTTTCGATCCAGTCGCTTCACCGGAATTTTGCCGATCGGATGACTTCCCATTATAGCCCACATATTTGCATCATAAGACTGAATCACCCGCTTCGAGATCTCAAAGACAGATGGTATCCGACGCACAAACACAACTGCCTTCTCACCGGGATGTCTCACCGTTAAATCCTCCACCAATCGATTGTATTTAGGGTGTTCAGGTATTGAAGAGAAAATAGAAAAATACTTCAGAGAGAGCTCCTCTAAAATTTTAGCATCCGAGCCAGACGTGAAATCTGTACTATGCAATTGCCCATCAGCGTTATAATCATCATCCTTCACCTGCTTAGACTCCTCAAACGGAATAAACTCAACTCCCTCCAGATACTTCATCATTTGCCGTCCATGACCCTTACCAGCAGCAGATTTCAGTCGCCTCATTTCTTTTACCAACTCATGCTGATACAAACCAAAAAACATCTCCCCCAATGGGTTCGAGTGAAAGGAACTTTCAGTTGATTCCTCGTTCCGATAATTATACTTGTTGTATCCTTTTTTACTCAATCGACGTAAACGACGAACGCAGATTTTCTCTAGGATCTGCGTATAGGTCTTGCCCTCAAATTGATTTGTAAAATAGCTGATCATTTTTCCGATGTCCTGGGAGGAACTATGATTCGGTGTGGCCGTGAGGAGCATCACCTTTTTTGCCAAGGGTGTTTGACGAGCATCGGCAGGGTCTCCAAAAAACTCGGTCGCAGCATTCACGCGAAGGCTAGACCCTTCCTTATTTCTTAGATAATGTGCCTCATCTATGATGAGTAGATCAAAGTAAGGTTGATCTACTTCGGCATGACGCTGAATCTCTTTTTTTAGCAAAGACGCGACTGCCTGATTGAGCGCCAGATCTCTGGTGTGTTGTAGCTCTCCCACACGACCCGTTTGACGTATGTTAAGATCCTCTAATCGCGATAAGATGTCTTTTCGGGACATCAAGCTACTAAAAGATGAGATCTTACTGATATAAAGTTGCCCCCACCCCTGCTGAATCTGATTAACTAGCTGATACAAATTTTGACAAAAAACCATCTTCTTCAGTGGTTCTTGCTCCGAAATGCTTTTTACGAGGTTGTCGTTATGCCGATAGTGGTGCCGTATGAAGGTTTGATACTCTTTGATCCAATTCAGAGCAATTTCATCCCGAGGAGCCAATATTAATACTCGCGCGTCCGGTTTTTGATTCCAAAGGGCAGCACACACTGTAAGCGCCTGAATGGTTTTACCCATACCCACCTCATCAGCCAATAGTGCAACCCCATGTTGGTGCAACAAGTTAAAAACCTTAGCAGCCCCGAGCGCCTGGAGATTGCGCATATCCTTCCCACCAGCATCGTATTGCCAATCTGAATTCCCGGTATTGGAATAAAAATTCACCAATGACGATATGTAATGTGGAGTGATTAACACATTAGGCCACTTTAAGCTTTTGATGTATATATAGAATCCATTTCCGCAACTGGACTGGTCCAATCTTCTTGATATCATCTGCTGATAGAATATCTTCCCAACTGATATTCTTAATGGATGTAATTGATTCTTCAGCAGAATTTGATTGTTCATTGAAATATTGAAAGACCTGATTTGATTTCTCTACCAGAAACCAGAGATAAATTGGACTCTTTTTGAAAGAACTTGGCTCCTGTTGATACAATTCCAATAGTTCCACAAGGTGTTTTCGCAATTCCGCTAAACTGCCGGGCAGCACGCGTCCGATTCTTTTCCACTCAAGCTTTCGTTCCCTGGCCGGCATCACTGTTGTATTTCGAATGCGATCGATCATGCTTTCAAAAGCCTGAAAACTAGTGAACCAAGCATTTTGATCCGTACTCAAAAGGATTTTTTTGGTATCCGCACTAAAATCATCACCATATTCCTCATCTATTGCGTAGGCCGGTCTATGCCAGTCGGTTTTAGTCTCAGGCATAGCCGAAACCCAACCTTTCAGATAATCATCAATGCTGGGAAAGCTATTTACAGGGCGGTTTACTAAGCCTGTTTCTAACAAATACCCTCGATAAAGGGTTACCCTTTTTATACTCTCGATCTCATAATAGCGATCCCGTAAGAATTCCTCGTAGCACCCACGAATGCTGATTCCCTCTTTTAGTGCTTGTACTTTTATTTTCCCGACTGCCGGAAGCTTGATCCAGTCGTTTGGAGATATCTGTGAAATCAGATGACCATAAGAGGGTCGCTGTAAATGAATTTTAAGGTTATCCCAGTCGATTACAAGATCAGTTACAACAGTGTATGTATCGAGTAGCTTTTCTTTCTCATTATCAAGCTCCTCTTGGGTTGAGAGGGCTGGACTATTCAAGGGCTTGGTTTTGTGTCGCTCCAGTAACTCTTGGTACTGTTTTGGCTTGAGTGTTACTATAACGCCAGCCTCGACATTATTCTTGCCGCTTTTAGACGTGTTCATACCACCGCGGGTCATGTTCCAGGAGCCAATGGCAAGTTTTTCGGGGGTCAACCAAACCTTGCCGTGTACAAAGACATCCTGGAGATTTGCTGGAAGCGCCTCTTGGCGAAACTGGATTCCTCTTATGGCTATACACTCTTGGTGAGTGTGTTCTGTAATTCGAATTTTTTGTGCTCCGGTTTTAGCGGGTAAGATCTGAATAGAATCATATCCATTTGAACGCAACTCCGCTAGAATAGCTGGCAATTCAGTAGAAAAATAGGGACTCCAGACTAACAATGAATCAGTATTTGATCGGGGGGTGATCTCATCAATAAACGAGCTGGACCCGAAAGAGGATACAAACTTCCAGCCAGAATCTTCATTTCCAAAACGGCCCGTTTGGAGTTTACTCAAAAGCGGATGCCCTTTGCAATCAGGAATTTTCTGGGTTATGCCTACGAAGAACTGAGCGATCTCACGGGCATTAAGTGTGCTGGTGATTTTCGAACAGAAAAATGATTCACGATTACTGGACCATCCCCCAAAAGTGAGGTTGGCTGAACTAACCATGACCCAATATTCACCCAAATATGATTCCAGCAGAATGACTTTTGGGTGAAAGACACCATACTGAAAAAATCGATTCTGAGAAGCATTGCCAACGTCTGCCACATTGACTTTGTATACTGGGGCGACCGTCCTTTTTTGCCGACCGGTTTGTATTTCAGCCCTAAAATCGCAAAACACTTTTACCTCTAACGAGTCCTCTTCTGAAAAGTATCCATCATTCGTTAATTGCTTATTGATCGATTCAAAATCGTATGAATTTCTCAACTCTGTATATGCTGTTCCGGTGAGAGCAGCCAGTACATATTTTTCAAAAAATCCGATATCAAAATTAAATGTGGTGAACCAGGCTCGCTTGATGCGACCCATATTTTCAATTTCTTGAACAAAATGCTTGTATAGTTTGATATCCGATCTCATTCAGGATAGTCCAATTTGTACGGAGCGTAAGGTTTCTAAGTAATAGGTATGCCACCAAAATGGCTTTGAAAAATATTTTTGTGGCGTATCGTATGAATCATTTAAAAGGGGGGCATAATGATGCTTTATGCCGCCATCTGAATCAAACTCAAACCAGGGAGAGCCACCACGCGCCAAACTAACCTGATGGTGATACGCTTGAATATTTCTAAGCCAGGAGTACAGGTCACCAGTCCATTTAGCCGACCCCATGAGGCTATTGAGCCTTGGGACAGATACGTCAGGATGAGTCTCTGAGGATCGTAGTACTTCCGACTTCAGTAATTCTATTTCTTGACTTACATCCGAGATATTACGGATACCGGGCTGGGCAAGATAGCGAAATAAATACTCGATTGAAGACAAAAAAGGTTCTATCTCCAAGATTCGCTTTACTTTCTTCTGCTCTGAAGATTCTGATTGGAGAATTTTGTAAGCCTCTTTGAATATGTTCTCATGCTGAATTGACTGCTTTAAGGGCTGTTTGGATACCAGCTTGTATAAAACAGAAGGGGCGCCGCTGTTGAGCCCCAATTGATCCTTCCAATAAGCTCTCAAAAAGTCCGGAGGTTTTGACTTGCCAAAACAGAAAATGTATCCCTCTTTAATCTTTCGATAATATTTAGAATTTCTTACCGCACGCAGTGAGAGCTGAGGCGATGTGCGTCCAGGCGATTGCAGAAGTTCTTTCTGAAAAAGCTGATGAAGAGATTTGGTCAAGTTCCTAGCCTCTGGCCAGTGGATCATGACTCTTTCGAATCCGTCCCATGATTTTGGCAGATAACTATAAGACCGATCAAAATAGCCCATATTCATCATCGGCCCTTTGTAGCGACCGTTCATTCCAAGCGCTATTTGATTTCGGAGCAGACCGCTACTTTTGCTCGCCCGAAGCATGATCTGATCTAATGTGAGAGTAGTATGCGCTAAACGAGCTTTATTTAATCCAAGTATTCCAATCGTATCGACGGATGGATTTGCTTCACCTTGTTCGTAAAATAAATGACTAACCAGCTGCTCAAGGAAAATGATTAGTCCCGTTTTCAAATCGGTATCGTTTCTCCAATCACGATATTTTTCCTTTGCTTGGTGACTAATTTCTGGATATTGACGGATGAAATCAAAAAGAACGTAATGATGGAAAAGATTAAAATTGAATATCCGAACGTCGTTTGCGATCGTGGTGAGACGGTTGTTGAATAAGGACTGTCCATAGTGCATCCAGATAGGCATAATGCCCAAAGGATCCAAGGCACTTTCCTGGAAGAGATCAGGGTCGGGTGTGGTAAAGAATGGAGAAACTGTCATTTGGGTAATCCCACTAAAAAAACGCTGTATCAATCTTCATAAATTATGCCAATACTCAATCTCATATTGTTTGTTTCTTGGAGCAAAGCTGAGTTCAACTAATAAGTGCAATTTATGAAAACAACCGGCAAAAAGGCTTCTGAGGGCCTTTTATGCCGTTTGAACTAGTGGTGCAATCTTTGCATTGCACATAAAAAAAACACCCAGCCCTGTTTTGAACAAAATTATCAAATTGAGGCCCTCCTTCAGGCCTGAAGGAGCCTAAAAGAAATCGCCCAACAAATTGGGGTACATCCTTCGACCATCTGCAGAGAATTTCGGCGCAATACGGCTCGAAGAGGCCCCACAGCAGGTTGTTACAGCGCCAGAAATGCCCAACGCAAGACGACAGAAGGCCATGCCCACAAAGCCAAAGCCCTTAAATTCAACGATCACAGGAAGCAAGTCGCTGTTCATTGTATATGGGCGAGTAAGCATGGTAACAAGCGCGCTCACCGCCCCTTCATGCGATTGTACCGAGAACTCCGCCATGGGCATAGAAGGCGTAAAAGAGGCCTCAGACACGATTCTCGGGGTGTCATCACCGGTCGCGTCTCCATAGAGAACAGACCCGCTATTGTTCAATCCAGGAAACGCGTAGGGGATATTGAAGTGGCCCTGATGATAGGCAAGAACGCCGTAAGCCAGGATAAATGGACCGTCGAAAATCGAATTGGTCAAATCCGACGATTTCTTCCCAAAAAGACCGACCTTCGCGAAATATCTCATCATCGTATCCGACAAGTTGAAGAATTCCTTAACAACAGGCCTGTAAGAAAATTTAAATACAAAACACCTAACCAAGCGCTGCAAGAAAAAATTGCATTAATCACTTGAACCTACAAAATATATTACTTTTTAAAGTAAATGGATTCCAAAAAGCAGAGATCTAATTAAAATTTCCTCTACTCTACTGTTTCATTATTATTAAGCAATAAGTTTGCCGTCTTTTTCAAGGTGCAACTTAATTTTTTTAACACCCTTTCTCCATAGTAAAATGACCAAAAATGCAAAAGCAATAAGGAGAAACGCAATAAAAATACCATTAACAGACCCCTTTGCATAGAACAAAAGAAAATCATATAATCCGTGAAAGGCTATTGCAATAAGCAAGGATTTGATCAAAAACTCTTTTCTTTTTTCGCCTTCGTGGAATCTAGCAAGAGAGAAATAATACCCCATTAAAACGCCATAAAGGCCGTGACCAGGTATAGATAATATAGCGCGGAGGAAAGCAACCCCTAAACCGCCTTCAAGGACATATAAAATATTTTCAATTACAGCAAAGCCCAAAGAAACAAAAACCGAATTTAGAATCGATTTTGTAGCTTTTTGTAAAGCATTATCTAATTATTTTCCTTTATCCACCCCATCCAGACTCGTTGGTC
>Ga0194123_10006786_pt1 | contig 11686 bp, 12 predicted proteins | sample TA2MahsurfametaG_5_FD_155479 | JGI IMG/M metagenome (GOLD analysis project Ga0194123, IMG submission 155479) | Freshwater microbial communities from Lake Tanganyika, Tanzania - TA2015023 Mahale A surface | ecosystem: Environmental > Aquatic > Freshwater > Lake | place: Tanzania: Lake Tanganyika... | reverse complement strand
CGAGAAAACCCTGCAGCGGCAGGTCAGCCGCCAGTTTGAGGGGAAGCGCCAGATCCCTTTTGCTGCAACGCATCACGAGATCGGCCACGGCCGTGAGATCACCTGGGCGATGCGGGCCAAAGAGGCGCCGGAGCACATCAAGGCGGACTGGCCGGGGAGCGCCTGGATCGTGGAGCTGCTGGCCAGCGGTAGCCGTGATGGCAAGCCTTTCAAAGCCCGGCACCTATTCATCACCAGCCTGCGCACCACCCCAAAAGCCTTGCTGCGCCTGATCCGAGAGCGCTGGAGCATCGAAAGCTGGCACTGGATCCGCGACACGCAGTTCCACGAGGATAAGCACCGCTACCGCGGCAACGGTGCCGGAGTTCTGGCGACGCTCCGCACCGCGGCGCTGAATCTGCTGCGCCTGGCTGGATTCGACTCAATCCGCGAGGGCCTATATGCAGTAATGCACGACATCACGGCGCTCCTGGCGATGGCGATGCGGCAGCCGAGGGAGAACCCGAGCTGACACTTTGAATCAGCCCTGAGGAAACCCCAGGCGAAGCCACGGAGCTCTGGGAATGGAACGGCGGGAAAGCGGACTTCCGTCAGGCGGCGATGGAGCACAGGGATTGGCTCGAGGCTTTGCCGCTCACGGCACAACGCGGGAGCTACCTGTTCGTGCATGCGGGTGTGCGACCAGGAGTGCCACTCGAGGAGCAACAAGCCGATGATCTGCTCTGGATTCGTCGTCCGTTCCTCACCAGAAACCACGGCCTGCCCTAAACCGTGGTGCACGGCCACAGCTTCCGCAGCGATTACAGCGTCACTCGTCTGCCCTATCGAATAGGGATTGATACGGGAGCATTTGTCAGCGGGAAACTGACGACGCTTGTGCTCTAAAGCATTAGTTCCAGGTCAGGAGTGTTCCCCCCAATAGAAGGCGAGAGGATCGTCTACCGCCGTTCAATCACGCTACCTCCATTCATTAGAAGATGCGGCTGCAGATCTCGAGAACCAGTGGATGCCGCCTGCAGATCAACACAACTTGGCCATCGCGCTTGGGCCGCACCTCCACCAGCACGAGCTCTTCGGCGTCCTCATCTGTGAGCTCAGGCAGCCCAATGAAAGCCATGGCATCCAGGAGTTCGAGCGCCAGTAGCGAACGCCAGTTCTTGAGCTGCTCCTGACCCAATCGCACCCAGTGCGCCCAGGTCTGACTGGCAAGGAGTGGCTCCAACTCTCGGCGGCTGCCTATGCGAAGCACACCCTTGTCCAACCGGTGGTGGTTTGCGCCACGGCGCAGCATCGTGAGCCAGGGGGTACGTCCAAACCGGCACCCGATAGGCGCCTCGCTATTGCGCACCAGGTCAAGATCGCGAGCCACGGAGCGGTAGCGACGGCTCACATTCGGTTGCGACATGCTGAGCACTTCTGCAGCAGCGGTGGTGCTACCGGTGAGTTCCAGCAGATCGATCATCACCAGATCCCGCAGTGCGTTAGGGATTCGGTACAACTCTCGGGGATCACTGACGCTCATGCAGCCGGGGTTTGGATGCACCCAAGCCTTTGGTGTGTTCCTCCCCTTCCATTGAAATCGCGTGCGAAGAACCCGCGGGTTGGGTTGTTCGCACCAACTGGCCGGCAAGGTCCCGTGTCCTTGTCCATGATGCGGGTATCTCTGGTGTGTTCATGGCCGCCGCCCTGCGCTGCCATCTGTTGATCGGTCCGCCCGCCAGCGGCAAGACAACCATTGCTGCACAGCTCGCCCCACTGCTGGAAGCAGAGCTGTTCTCCACCGACCGGATCCGTGAGGAGCTGTATGGCGACCCGATGATTCAGGGCCACTGGCATGAGGTGGAAGAACGGCTGCATGCCGGCATTCAGGCCACCGTGGCGGCAGGGCGTTCGGTGTTGATCGATGCCACCCATGCCCGGCGCCCCTGGCGGTTGGCGCTCACACAACGGCTTGAGCGGGCCAGGCCGGTGGAGTGGATCGGTTGGTGGATGCGTACACCACTCGAGGTGTGCCTCGAGTGGAACAAGCAGCGTGCACGCCAGGTGCCAGATCTGGTGGTACGGCAATTTGCAGCAGCCTTGAGTGATCGCGACTTTCAACCCGATCGCAGTGAGGGCTTTGCCGCGCTGGTGGATTACGACCCAGCCGCAGGCGGTGATCCAGCCCAGGAGCTCTCGATAGAAATCGCGCGGCTCGACAAACGCATCTCAGCCGCCCGTAACCGCGAGCAGGCCAAGGAGCTGCATGGCTACTCACGCCTGTTGGATCTGGAGCGACTGCTCTATCTGCTGCAACTCCTCAGCCGCTATCCAGGCCTCAGCGCCGGCGATGTCACCACCCGAGCTCAGCTGGAGGCGATCTGCAATCCGCTGCCGGAAGGGGCGATAGCCCAACGGGCTGCGGCATACCTCGCCCGCCTGCGCGGCGAGTGTTATGGCGATGTGGATGCCCTGGAGGCTGATCTGCTGTGGTTAGAGAGCCAGGGGTTTCTCGATGCGGTGTCCACGCGACGGCCTCTTGAGCCCCCCGCTGCGCCACACAATCTGAGCGAGCAGAACCTGGGCGGCTGGCCTCCGATGGCCGATCGGAGTGTGTTCATCCGGGTGTTCAGCCTGCTGCGTCATCTGTTGCTCCACCCCTTTGATTGCGAGAAGGGCGTGCCACTGCAGGAGCACCTGATCAGCCAGCTGGGCGGTGTCTACATGCCTAGTGAAGCCGCCACCCTCCGCAAGGACGTGGAGCGTGTGCTCACCCCCTATGGCTTCCGCACCCGTAACGACAACGTGCGCCATGGCTATGGCCTTGGAACGGCGGTGCTTTCAGCGGTGAGGCTGCGGGAAGTGCATCAGGTGGTGAGCCAGGCAGCGACCCGTCTGGGCGATCCGACGGCGCAGGACTTATTGGCTGAGCTCGATGAGAGGCTGCGTTGGGGCGGCGTTTTGCGTGAAGACGAGTTGCCCGTGCGGATGTTTGCCAATCGTTCGATCGTGCACCCCGATCTGGTGCGACGTGATTCGCTGGCGGTGCCTGAGCAGGCCGAAAAGTTGGAAGCCGCGATCGCATCCGGTCAGAGGGTGCTGCTGGAGCGCTTCTCTGATGCAGCCGATCATGGGGAGGTGCCTAAGCAGCCCATTCGGGTATGGCCTCTCCAGCTGCTTTTTCACAACATCGGTTGGTATCTCGCCTATGAAGACGACGCCGTGGGCCACGAGCGTGGGCTGATCCGCACCGAACGGCTGGATCGGCTCGCGCTGCGCCAGGTGGATAGCGGCTTTCTCCGGTCGCCGGAGAAACGGGCTGAAGGTCTGCGGCATCTTGCACGACTGATGGAGCTCAGCGGCGGTATCTACTTCGGTGATGACGTGGGTTCCCAGGAGCAGCTCTGCGTGGCCAGCCCTGAGGAACTGAGCACCTTGTTGACCACCGTGCGCTTCCGCTGCACGCTTCGGGTCTACCGCTTTCTGCGTGAGGGGCTGCAGCGTTACCCGCTCAGTCAGATGCGTCTGTCCAAGCCTCTTCCCGGCGATCGCTGGCGCCAACCAGCCAAGGCGCCGCTTGTCCTGGAGCCGATCCAGGGAGATACCCACCCGTTTCCAGTCGAGATCGACCTGCCGCCATGGACCGTGGCTCGGGATGTGGACTTCAGACGCTGGTTATTTGGCTACGGCTCTGATGTGTTGCTAGAGGGGCCGCTCAACCTGCAGCAAGAGCACGTGGAGCGGGCCGAAGCTTTAGTTGCTCGCTATCGTCAGCCATAACACATCAAGCCTAGTTCTTCGCACGAGAAATAAGCCGATCGTGATGCTCCGGACGGAATCTTGATGTACTCCGCGAGGGACTTCTTATGACTTCTTTGCTTGGTTGCTTTCGGCTGGACGGGCGGTATTGCTTTCGCCATGGATGTTTGCTTCATCTACATGAAGATCTTTCTTGTGAGACGATTGAGTCGAGCGTTGATTGGGAGTGATGCTGATCGTAGGCATATATTTGGGGTGGCTCAATGGATTTTCTTCCTTATCTAAATCCTCAGTCGTCTGAGATTCTTGATCTGGTCCGTCGTGCAGGCTACAGCATTCGTGAAAATGCTGGCATTTGTCGCAATACCAATGTATTTGGCTTTGTGGATGGTGCCCGGAGGTTTGTGATATGCACTAGAAATATAAAGCAATCGGGCTATGCGCCTGGGCATTATGTATCCGAAACGATCTATCACGAGGCGGCTCATGTTGCTCAGTACTGCAAGGGAGGGCCATTCTGGATTTCCCGTGATCAGATGCCACTTCCGTTGCATAAGCTGAAGGATATTGACCGTTCGATCAATATTGCTGCTGGCTCTCCTCGGGCAGAGCATGAGGCTTATTGGATGGAAGATAAGCCGAATGAGGTGAAGTACGTTCTGCGGAAATTCTGTTTCTGAGGGATGGAATGCTTCTAGCGTGCTAGATTAAGATGAATTCCTGGGTTAGAATGGTGGCGGAAAAATCTAGTGGGTCTGTCTTTATAAGTTATTCATCGAGAAATCGCGAAGTAGCGGTTGTTACCAAGAACTATCTTGCTTCGTTGGGGATTGCCTGTTGGATGGCGCCTGAGAGCATTCCGCCTGGTGAGCAGTGGGCAGAGGCGATCGCTCGGGTAATTCCCGAGTCGAGCATTATGGTCTTGCTATGGACCAGTGATTCAATGAAGTCGAGTCAGGTGATCAATGAGTTAACCCTGGCTGATCGTTCTGGGGTGATGATCATACCTTTCCGCCTTGAAGAGATCGAACCAGAAGGCGCTTTTAAGTATTACCTTTATAAGACTCATTGGCTTGATGCCGTAGGCAAGGCTTGGAAAGACAAGCTTTCTATTCTGGGTGAGCGAGTCCTTCACAATCTTCCTGCAGCTGCGGTTCCCCCCACGAATTCAAGCGTGCCCGTTGCAGCCGCATCACGCCAGTGGAACCTCAAATGGATTGTTGGTGTCTCCAGCACTGTGATGGCTGCTGTCATTCTTGTGTTTGCGATTCCTCGTTTCAGTGAGACAGCTCCAGATCCTGCGGAAACTGCTGTAACCGAGGCGAAGCAAAGTAGTGCCTCCGTAGATCTAGCAGTCGATACAATACGTCGGCTCTACCTCCAGCTTACAGATCGACAGTATGAGCATGCAATGAAGTATGTTAGCCCTGATATCTCTTGGCAGTTCAAGCCTGAGTTCTTCCGTCAGTTCGATCGGGTCAGCGTGCAAGATTTACAAGAAACTGGCACCGTAGGCTCAACGGTGAATCCCATCGGAGTCGTAAACTTTGTCTGGCCTGACGGTTCAATCCAGAGAGAAAAACGCACATTCAGTGTTGATACGAGCGGTGCCCCTGCTCTCCTGACTGCAACCGAGTTTGGTGGCGTAGTGCAATCGCGCTGATGTTTTTTTGCAACAAGATATTTTGTTAGCCTCCAGGGCGATAAACTCTTTGTAGTTGATCGCCAACCCAATCGTTAAGCTCGTCAATCTTTTCACGTCCGACGGCTTCTATCACTAGCTGTTGCCTGAAGGCCAGCAAATCTGGGTCATCTCTGTCGGGCTTGGCGCATGCAAGAGCTTTGCGTCCACGAGCAAATTGTGATCTGCTGCGACCATAGCGAGCATTCGTATCGCTGTAGCCCATTAATTCTCTGTATCCAAAAAAAGCAACAGCTAGGCCGATGCAGGCTTCGGGCAAAAGTTGTGGTACGCGCTGGTCCCAGACTGTGTAAGCAATGGCAAGAAGCAAAGCCAGTAGAAAGCTGGCTCCTCCCAGGCTCAGATAGCGCTGATCCCATCTCTGTTGGCGAGTGATCGCTTTTGTGAGCCACTCTTCCTGGCCTCCGATCCACTGGCTGCAGCAGTTGATTGCGTCATCGAACGGAGGCAGATGCTCGGGATTCGAGTGAGCTGACAGTAGCTGCAGTCGCCGAGCTCGAAGAACCGTTCGGATCCAGGCAAAATTCTGATTGGTCTGACTGTGAAAGAGATCTGCAGTATCGGCATCGATACCTGTTGCACCCCAGAAGTCTGTGACCTGGAGACTCTCGGCTAGGCATCGCCACTGGATGAAAGCTAGTTTTGGTCCCTGTTGTAGTTTGGGAAATACAATCACTGCAGCAAGCACAACAAGAAGTCCGATTGCTTGCCATTCCTGCTGTGAGATACTTAGGCCCAGCAGAACACTGACCAGCATCACGCCTCGACATAGACGCATGTAGGCCTGTTTCTGATTGTTTGCCATGGCATCTGCATAAAGCCATAGGCTGCTCTGCACCCCTGTGTCATAAACGGGGGAAGGAGGGTATTTGTGTAGTTCTTTGTTGATGACTTCGAGCCGTGTCGGTATCCGCGGTGTATTCAGAAGTGCTGTCAAGTCGGGCACTTTGAGTGATTCCACTGTTTCTGAATCGATCCGGCCACCATCCAGATTTTCTCCCCAGTAGGTGATTTCGCCCGCCTTGCATATCGGGTTTTGATCCGAGATTCGTGGTGTTGCAAGTTCCACAACAACGCCGGGTTCACGCGCTGCGATGACCTCATTCACCTGCATGAACAGTGGATAAACCTCCCCACGCTGCATAGACACCGTCTGGCTGGTTCCTCCAATCTGTTCGGAATCCAAGCCATTGGAGAAGGCCACCAAGAGATAGCAGTGCCGCACGAGGAATTCGCTTTGCTTGCCATAACAGCGGCTGTTGTTATCAGCACCGATTGGGCACGCCAGCTCCATGCAGTTGCTTGGATCCAGAATAGCGTCGCACCTGGAGAGTAGGTGCTCAAGCCGCTGCCTTCCATAGTCGTCACTATTGAAATCTTCACTCGCGTAAAGCCAGCGGGGTTTGGGTAGAGCTGCAATGAGTTGATGTTGCGGTCGTCCAGAGTATCGCCGTTCTGCCGCAATCACGTCCAAGAAGACCTCAGCAGCTTCACTATCCATGCCCGCAGCTAATCCGTTGAGAAGGACTATCGGTGTGCTCGGTAGTCGGGTTATTAGCTCGGATAGCAGTGTTCTGAACTTTTGACGTAAAAGAGGAACATCTTCGGGGATTGGGTCCCGATGACCGGCCACTGCCACAACCAACGGGATTGCGCCAGGATCTTGTAGAAGACCCGTGCCCATCAGCTGTGAGTGCGGATTCAAAGTGTTCATCGCTGTGGGACTGGAACATCCTTGCGTGTCTCGCTGCCCATGACAAGAGACCCCTGAAAAGAGGCTAACGATTCTATAGGTCTGACTCGGTTGTGACCGTTTCCCGATATTTGCCTAAATAAAGCTGTCTGGTTGATTTTTGGCTGGCAAGTGTGGATACTATCTATAGTCTAGACGTGCTTATGGATCTTTTCTCGTCGGGGTTTTTCGGGGGAGTCTTATTTGGGGGTGCGTCGCATAGCCTTCAGCGTTGTTCCGGGTTTGATGTTGTTCGTACAGTTTTGCTTGATCTCGGAATCGCATCAGAGCCTGATGACTCTGAAGACGACTATTCCTGTTGGAAACTCGTGCATGGAAGTGCCAATCTGTTGGTGATGCTTTTCAGGGACCATAGCCAAGCTGGTGGGGAATGGGTTGTACAGGTTTCCGCGGTCATGGTCAGGCCGCCAGATGGTTCTCCTTTGCAGCTTTTGAGCCACTGTCTTGCTGCCAATATGGATCTTTTGGATTGCTATTTTGCACTTCATCATGAGGCTGATGTTGTGCTTACCTCTAAGCGGCGCTTGCGGGGTCTTGATAGCACCGGCTTCCGAACGATGCTCATTTCTGTTGCTGAGCAGGCTGATCGCTTAGATGATCTGCTTGCTCGGCAATTCAATGTACAGAGATGGGGGAATTCGATTTAGCTCAAAAGCGATTGTTCTGATTTTTGTGGTCTTTATTCTGTGCGCCAGCTTATTCGCTTTGAGAGCTTTCTGTCTGCCCGGATGGCTTTCTAGCCATGCTTGGATTCTCGCATGAATTCTTTTGCCCCGTTAGTACTCAATTGGCGCGTTGCTCGATCCGCGATAATTCTACGGATGCATTCGTTATTTCTGCGTTGTTCTTTCTAGGTGCGGTTGGGGGGGGGTGGGGGGGGGGGGGGGTCTGCGTTGTTGCTGGTCTCGCTTGTTGTTATTGTGGGCTTATGTCACTGGCTCGTTAAGTAGTCATCTGGGCTCATTCCGATTCTTTCTGTCATTGCCATATGAAGATCTTTAAGAGGTCTCTTGCTGTTGACATGAGCGCCTTGGGTCGCTTGTTTTCCGCGCACCGCTTGTCTCTCTTCGTCTTTGCTGCGGCCGTTCTTGTCGCTCTCTTGATTGCATTCGGTCGTCACGAGAATAGTCAGACTCGTTCAGACTACTATCAGCCGATTACGGCTTCTGAGTTGTCTTCGGGGGCTGTGGAGTTTAGGACTGGAATCTTTGTTCAAAAAATCTATGACTTTGATCCTGAGTCAAAAACGTTTTGGGCTGACGGATACTTCTGGATAAAGTGGAAGGATCCTATACAGGCTTATAACACCAGTAAGACAGGGGATGGTCAAGACGGTGATCTGAATCAGAATTCTGTCTCGAATCCTATGTCCAAAGTTGAGTTCCTGAATTCTGTTGAGCAACAGCAGTCGCTGAAGCGAGTAACTTGGCCTGAAACTCCCTATCAGACCAAGGATGGTTGGAGTTATCAGTCCGAAACATTCTCGGGCAAGTTTCTTGCATCGGAGGTTAATCTTTCTCGGTTCCCGTTTGAAACCCTTTCACTGCCCATAGAAATTGAGACAGATGGCTTCTGGATCACGGAGGTTGTCTTTCGGCTTGACGATCTTGCCGGGCAAGGTGTCTCATCCAATAATGCTCTTCAAGGCTATGCCTTTGAGGGTACTGATATCAAAGTCCGCAAGCATATCTACAACACTTCTTTCGGGTTAACTGTTGATGCCATTGATGGGTTTGGCCATCCTCATAAAAGTGTATATCCCAATTTTGTCGCCAACTTTGTTTACTCGAGATCGCCTCGGTCTACGGCCTGGCAGTTGTTTATCCCCTTGGTGGCCGTGCTGACGGTTACTATCGTATCCCCGTTGATTGATTCTCGGAATATCGAGCCCAAAGTGGGCTTGCCGGCTTCTGTGATTCTTGCTCTCGTCTTTCTGCAGCAGGGTTATCGCGAGATGCTTCCCAAATCAATTTCCTACCTCACTTTTATGGATAAGGTCTATGGGGTTGCCTATTCTGCGGCTGTGGCTGTATTCATTTATGCGGTTATTTCTACGAATGTCTACATTAGAGGCAGGGGGCAGCCTGGCTTGGCTCATCGGCTCGCCGCGCTGAAGCGTTTTGAATCGCGCTTTAATTCTGGTCTTATTTTCCTTGTTCTTGTTGTTCCTGTGATTCTTTGGTTTGCTGGTTAGGTTGATGTCTTTCTTTGGGGTTGAGAGGGCTCTCGTGGTCATTGGTTTTACGTGAGCCTGGATGCGTTCCCTCGCTGGGGTGTTGAGTTGATTTCTGCCTATCTATTCTTGGGTTCTCTTGTGGAGGCTTTGATCATTCTCGAACTACTGGTCAGGTTTCTCTGGCGTTATTCGGCTCGGTAATGATGGAGATTCCTGGTACTCATCGCAGTTCTAAGGCTTCTGTCTGGATCGTCGGGCCTGCACGGCGACGATGTTGCAAATACTCCGACAGTCTCCATGCTGCTCCACGCAGCGGCACAGCTTTCTTTGTGCCAATCGTGGGTTCGTCCCCCTTGCAGCACGCCCCGCTTGATCATTTCGAGTCCAAGACCTCTGTTGGAGCGTGCCGGATCAACAGACTTGCTTGCGTACCGCTTCTGTGATTCGAGAGATGGCTACCTGTTCAGTTGTCTGTTCCGTTGCCGCTCTGCGGCACGACGCGAATCACCCAGCGACCCGCGCGACCTTCTGCATCACATGGCACGTGAAGTGGCCGAGCTCTACGCGGTGCAGGCGGCATCGCCGCAGTAGCGCTTGAGTGGCGATGCCGGCAGATGGAGGTCATCGCCTTCGTCATTCGCACGAGAGCTGCGTCAGCTGGCTGTTTGTTGGCGAGGCTGGTTTCACAAGCCAGGAGGACCGATGAGTCAGCCCCACGACAACGCCAGCCCCTCCACCGGCGGGCGCTATCGCTTCTTTGGCGGCCGTTTCGCTGATCCCAATGAGGGTGTCCACCCCGAGATGGCCGACCTGGATGGCGCCCCATTCGCCAGCGGTATCCCCAATAGCCCCGATGAGCTGATCGCCATGCAGGACGACCAAGCCAAGCGCCCCGAAAAGCCTGAGCGCAGTCAGAGCGCCAAGGTCAAGCAGGTGCTCGATCTGATGGAAAAGCTCGAGACCAGCGCTACCGAGGATCACCAGATCGCGTTGTCGATCGTGAGGCACCTCGAGCGCTTCCACGATGGGGTTGTGGAGGAGATGCGGGAAGACGACGATGCCAAGCACAGCCAGATCGCCGCTTGGGCGATCGATGCCGACCGGTTGATGCACTGCCGCATCTTCCTGGAGAGCATCGATCTGTGAGCCCAGGCATGACCGCAACCCGTTTGCTCGAGCGCGCGGACGTTGTCGCCCGCACCGTGCTCAGCCAACAGGCCTTCTATCAATCGGAGCTTTGCAGCGCCAACCAGCGGCAATTGCTCGAAACCATGGTGGGCGCTGCTATTTGGTATTTCCCGCAATCCGATGAGCTCTGGACAGGATCTATCTCCGTTGAGGCCCTCAGGGCTCTTGCTGACAGCCCCGCCCCTAAAGCCGTCAAGTTGACAAAGGATCATCACTACCCGCGCAAAGTTGCAGCAGCAGAGCTCTTCGCCTTGGACTGGTCTGGCATCAACGAGCCCGCACAAGAAGTGCTGAATCGCTACCTGGGGAGCTATGGCCAATTCAACTATGTTTTGCCTGAGGAGAACAAGCGGTTGGTGAAGTACCAGAAAACCCACTCGTTTATCTCCCCCGCACATGCCTATGAGCAGGCTGGCATTCGGCTCCTCCAACTCTCACGCCCGTTGCTGAAGGCAATTCAATCCGGCGAGAGAGAGTTGGCAGAGCTTGCTCTGGCCGGTCAGATCGAATAATCCACGTCCACCAGAAACACCCTCCGCTTTAGTGCCTCCCCATGAAGATCAAGGTCACCCTTTATGTTGCTGGCAAGGTCTTTGATGAAGTCGTACAGGCCCGCAACTACGCAGACGCCCGGCTAACCGCACTCGCTCGCAATCCCACGGCTCGCGTCGTGAGCGTCACCGCTATTTTCAACTGAGCCATGTCCGACCGCCGGATTACCCCTTCCCAGCTCGCTCTCTTCAGCCGCAGCCCCGTGATCGGTGCCTGGTGGGAGGAGGTGCATGCCACCACGCCAGAGCGTGCCCCCCGCCCCAAGACCAAAGCGCTCGACGACCTCTTGTTCAAGGCCGGCCTCGAGCACGAAAAGGTGCTGATCGCCCAGCTCAAGGCTGAGGGGAAGCAGGTGGCCGAGCTCGATGGTGGGCAGAGCGAAGCCGACTACGAGGCGACCCTCGCAGCCATGCGCTCCGGCGTGGATTTCATCTGGCAGGCCTCGATGCGCAATGAGGAGATGCGGGGCTCGGCCGACCTTCTGGAGCGTATTGAGGAGCCCTCAGCGCTTGGCGCCTGGAGCTACATCCCCATTGAGTGCAAACTCTCCAGCCACTCCAAGCCGATCTACTTGGTG
>Ga0194123_10006785_pt1 | contig 11687 bp, 11 predicted proteins | sample TA2MahsurfametaG_5_FD_155479 | JGI IMG/M metagenome (GOLD analysis project Ga0194123, IMG submission 155479) | Freshwater microbial communities from Lake Tanganyika, Tanzania - TA2015023 Mahale A surface | ecosystem: Environmental > Aquatic > Freshwater > Lake | place: Tanzania: Lake Tanganyika... | reverse complement strand
CCACCAAAAGAACAAAAGGAAAAGCCGCACCCGGAACGTACGCGGCAAGCAGCCCCACCAACGCAGCAGCAGCCAACCAGCCGAACACGTGACGCCAGGGAGCGGCACCCCACTTTCTCACATACCACATGCTCGCCACCTCGAGAAGCGCACTGCACAGGACGACGCCCAGCATGTAGACACCCAGAGGCGCGACGAGCACCAACCAGCCCCCGTAGGAAAGAAACCCTATACCGCACAAGGTCACGGTCATCCCGTCGCCGGTCTTAAGGCGAATCAGCCGAACAAGACTGGGGACATGCGACAGGGGCCCGAGAAGAACCAGAGCGCCGAGAACGACCTCTAAACCCATTGTAGAAACCCGCTCGACCACATATTATACATACAGTCCGTAGCCGCGCCGACAGGCCCGCTATGAGCGCGACAGCCTCGCCCAGCGCGGCTTTTCGGCGGCCGTATTAGGCGGCAAACGGCTCGCACCGGGTGCGACCGTGGAGCGGGTGACGGGAATCGAACCCGCATAACGAGTTTGGAAAACTCGGACTCTAGCCATTGAGCTACACCCGCAAACCATACTGTGCCTTGACCCCTACATCCGGGCATAGTAAAGGCGCCAATAGTATGCGACAGTTAATATAACGCATACCAACCGGTGTGCACAAACACCCGAAGGGGGCAGAAATGAATAAGAACAAGAAGTACGACGCGGCCTTAAATGCGGCCCTGGTCGTACTACCGCTGGCAGTCCTAGCCGGACTTGCCTGGAGTTACGGAGAGTTGTGGCTTCGCACATATGTGTCCGCCGCTTTCCGCGCCAGCACGTTCGGTCTAACGATCTTGATCGTTGGCATCGGAGCGGCTGTTGCCGGTGGTGTCCTCCTAGTCGGAGGCCGACCCGACCGATACATGCGGGAAGTAGCGCTGAAAAAGAGCCGCAAGGTTCGAGACGGCGCAGGCATCGCTCTCATCGCGTTCGCGGTGATGTGGTTTATGCTTCCAGGCGGAGTAATCCCCGGTGTGCGCCTAGGAACATCCCAGGCTGCCCGTCATGGTCACGACGTTCGCGTCGAAAACCTGGCGGTCAACATCGAGGAGACCAAAGCCGAACGTCCCACGTGGTTGGCGCGAGCCAATAGCGTCCAAGCGCAGCGGACGATCGACCAGTACCTATCCGACCCCTCGGTCGGCGGTACCACGGCGATCCAACGCTCCAACGCGGACGGCGAACCAGCATGGTGTGCCGCGGCACTCAACGTGCCGGACCGATTCGGTCGCCAGTATGCGAACCTGGTAGTCTGTATGGACGACCAGAAGCAGCTGACGACAGCCAAATTCACGGGCCAAGCGCCGACGATCAACGGAAACTTCTCCTCTAACCTTCGCAAGAAGGTCGCCGAGTTGAAGACCGGTCTGATGATCGCCGACGAGGACGTGCGTTACGGCATCAAGGACGGGAACCCGTTCATGGTGGCCGCGACGACGCGGTACACCGGATGGTTTAACAACCTGACGGTGCCCGCCGAGATCGTGGTGATGGACGAAAGCGGAAAGATCCGTCTCGAGTCCAGCCTCACAGCGGCCGAGTTCAACGTTCCGACACTCCCGGTCAAGATCGCACGCGACCTTCGTGCTGCGCTCAACGACCGTGGGGGATACTGGTGCTTGAACCATCTTGGTAAGGCCAAGTGTCTTGCTCAGAATACGCCGTACGAGGACACCCAGTCTTCGGCAGGTACTCAGGTCGCAGGCGACGTGAACGCGGAGAACTATTCTGAGTTCACCTTACAGCGCGAGGACGGAACGTGGGTCTATGTGACCCCGATGACGTACTTCGGCAAAGGTCGAGCCATCACCGGGTACTTTGAGGTACTCGCGGCAGACGTCAAGATCGGGGAGATCCCGAAGGCGACGCTCTGGAGCGGCATCAGCGAGGTTTCACACCTCGCCATCGTGCAGGCTCTGACCCCGAGTTACACCTCGGACCTGAACTGGATCGGGGAGGTAGCCGGCGACGGTGACACCTCCACGGCCTCCAGGATCTACGAGGTGACGCCCACCACGCCTGGCGCAATGCGTCTGACCATCGGTACTGCGACTAACCCGCAATACCTGGTCGATGTCAGCGCGGAGTTGAACGGCGACGACCTCGACTTCTCCTGGTGCATCAGCACCGATCCGGAGAAGAAAGGGGAGAAGCCGCGCTTGATCGAATGCCGCCGTCGCAGTGACGGTGAGGCCCCGATCGGCACTCTGAGAGGCTTGGCCGCCTCAACGCCAAGCGGCGCGCAGTCGGGGACGACAACCGTGAACACGGACCTGTCCAAACTGACTGAGAAGGAATTGATCGCACTCATAGAGGCAGCGGCGAGGGAACTCGCCGGCCGCTAAACTGTCCGGTCAACAGGGGCCCTCGTACGCATCGCGCGTGCGGGGGTTTTCTGTTTTTACGGACAGACCCGTGGACCGCATTGAATCGACGGGACCGGTGACCGGCCGGAAAAAACCGAAGACCCTGACATCCATTCGGACGTCAGGGTCTTTGGGTATAGAACTACATGGTGCGGGCAGCGTGCAGGACCTGGGATAGATCGTGTAGCGGACTGCCCTCATCCCTGTCCCACAGGACCAGGATGGTTTCCATCTCATCGTCGCGACAAGACACCGGATCCCCCACGGTCACATTGGAGGAAACGGCGGCCGAAGAGACCGAGCGGAGAAAAGCGTTGAACCATCGCGGTGCGCGCACCAAACGATAAGGGCTCTGCGTGAACGGACTAACCGGCCACACCCTGCATGCGTCGAGCATTTCGCGGGTTTGAACCAGCAAATCGGCGCCCGACATATGCGGGGAAAAGTTCCTGAGAACGAAAACGCAGATTTCGTCCACGTCCTGCCGGCAAGCCAGCGACGGAACGCGACGGAACGCAGCGGCACGAAGAGACCCCTCCATGCGCGCGTAGACCCTCGGATAGGCTTGGAGCAAGGTACTGCAGAGCCGATCGGCACCGCGTACCACCGCACGCAACATAACCTCCAGAATCGGGTCCGGCCAGAGAAACCGGCGATCGGTGCGACCGGGGGCGGACGACGAACCAACCACCAGGCACTCCAAGGTCAGACGGGCGATCTCGAATCGGGTACTATCCGGCCTACGAAGAAGGCGTCTACGCACGCGACGCATACGCCAAATCCCGCGCAGGGGACCGAGCCACGAGGCCCGGTTTACATTCTGCGCCAGTGTCGGCGGAGTTTTGATGTTGACCAGGCAGTCCCCGTAGAGGGAGATGCCCTTTATATCGGGTAATTCGTCGTAAAGAAACGTGGACGTCGGCACGACGCCTCCTTTCGGGTTCATGAACAATACCTATACAACCGTTCGGGCAGACGGATAAAACCCAACCCCGGCGATAAGGAGCGCCGTTGGTTGCCGCATTTCTAGCACCTGCAACCTGTCGCACACTCTTTGGTGCATACGGCCCCAAACGGAACACCCCCCGCGCGATTGCGCGGGGGGCTATCCTAGATGGACTCCACTACGACCAACAGGTCGGGCAGAGTGCCATCGTAATCCTCGGCCAGTTTGGAGAAAGTTTCCCACTTCTGCGGGTCGTCAGCCAAACGTGAAACGATAAAGGCCTGGGCCTTGTTGAGCAAGACATCGGCTTTCGCCTGAGCGGAACCCTGGTCTATTTCACCCCATATATGGGTGGCTATGGAGCTCAACCACTTCCAGGGAAGCAGAGAAAGCGCCGTATCCGGGGAATCGAGTACCAACGGATGAGTCAACACCCATCCGGGTATGTCCTCTTTCCGGTCCAGCACGTGCTTGACCGTGGCCTGCAACACTGCCAGGGGATCCGACAGGGCGGCGAGCCACTCAGGGGTGTTCCATGCCTCGGCCGCGTGGGCGGCAACGGCGGAAAGTTCTCCGCGACTAATCCAGTTGTGCATCAACCTGTTCATGGACGGTTCGTCGGCCATAAATTCCAGGTATGGCGCCACCAGATCAATCGGCAATACCTTGTTGTAGGATACCGCGTTAAGACTCGTGGGCAGGAAGGCCTCCTCGACGCTGGGGGTTTTGCGGTTATACATCGCCGCATGCCCGCCTTTTGCGCTAGGTAGGATCTTCTTGAACAGGCGTACCGACTCTCTCAAGTCGGTGCATTCCTTCAACCTGAGCGCATCCGCGCACAGGTCCCTGCCTTTGCTGGACAGCATCGTCTTGGCGGTCTCATACGTCCGTGCGTGGTGAATTGAACTTTCGTCCTTTTCCGCTTTGGTGATCAGCGCGTTGGTGATACTCCTGAGCTTTTTCAAATGCTCTGGGGTAAGGTCGGTACTGGCTAGTTCCTCGATGAAAGTCGAGAACCTCCTCAAATAGTGATCATGCACGGCAGAGTCGGCGGCCACGATAGCGTCAATCCTGCTCATGCAGGACTCGACCCAGTCGTGTGGCGGCTCTTTGACGGCATTCAACACCTCCAGGATTATTGAAGGCTTGTCGGACCGGACCAAGATCTCCTGCAGGAGGGTATCGTCCTTGGATACCCAGTCCGCGAGCAGTCTTTCTACCTGATGCGGGTACCTAGCGCCCTCCAATACTCTCACTATGCTGGAAATATGTGCCATCATGGTGGAAGATTCGACGGACGGATTGGTCATCAAAACCGTGGTGAGCTTTGTGGAATCCCTGGCAGCGATGCTACCGTAAACTTCCTGGGGAAGAGCCGGAAGACCCGCCAAAGGCAGAAGGGTGGACACGCGAGTGTCGCCGGCAAGACGCTCCATAAGCTGCTTGCCGGTCAAACCCGGACGGGAAGCCCATCCGGCGAGCACCAGGGCCTCCTGGCGCTTGGCCAGTGAGGCCTCAGTCTCGTCGGAGAGGTCCGTCCTTGCGGCAAACCTTCCCAGCGTCTTGAATTTCTTGAATTTGAGGCAATGCTCAAAGATCTGCCGTTGCATAATCGGCTCGATCGGGAGAGAGCCTGAAATCAGGCGCTCGTAGAGCAGAGCGATAGACGAATTTGACATATGCGTCACCTTTCGTGTGAAGTCCCGCGTAAGCGGGTTCCCGATACCGTTGCCGCCGCGGGCGGCAATCCCATCCGGGGCCGGTTGCCGCCGGCGGTGGAAGAAAACCGACCCCCGAAAACGCCGTCAACCCCCGGCTCGGTAACCTGTGAAAGGTCGTCCGGCCGGGGATTGGGGGATTTACGCAAAAAATGTATGCGCGAAAACTTGGTGGATCGAACGGGAATTGAACCCGCGACCTGCACTTTATAAGAGTGCTGCTCTAACCACTGAGCTACCGATCCAGAACTATGAAGTTTCTTTATATCGAGTAGCCACATATTCGAAAGGGTCCGACGGCAAAGATGCGGGTGGCGGTGCCTGGACACATACCCATTATTGTGAGCATACACCCTGATGCGGCACACACCCAAAGTGCGTCCTGCGGGGGTCGAACCCGCGACCTGCGGATTAAAAGTCCGTTGCTCTACCAACTGAGCTAAAGACGCCTGAATAAGCTGGATTAGGACCCCGACCACCACCTTGAAAGGGTGGTGCCCTAGGCCACTAGACTACAGGGGCGAGCCCCGAGGTTGCTAGGCGGCGGATACGAAAATGGTGTGGGTTTTCACCCACACCACTAATCGCAAACTACAGGTACGCCCCTGGATGAAGACCGATCTGTTTCGGATTCGGCTCCTGGGGAGCGGCTGCAATTTGTTGAGCCGTTTCGCTCCGAAGCTTCTCGGCGGTGGCCGACTGGATCTCCTGAGCGATCAGGAAATTCGGCAGCTGGTGCACCAAATCGCACCAGCGCGAGAGCTGGGCGCTTGCCTGATAGATGGCGTCGACGGACGTCGAAGACACGTCAAGTCGGCTAGTCCTGATCAAGGTCTCCTTTCCCACAATCGGGAATAGAACCCCCACAAGGTCTTTGCGAAGACGGTTATACTCTTTCGTCATGGTCTTAACCACGGTGTCACTTACGACGTTTCCCGGCTCGCGGAACTTACTAGCCGTGTCACGAATCTGGTCCACGAGACCCGAGTACAGGAACAACGAAGCATTCGTGTCCCTATCGGACTGGACGACTGTCGCTATCGCTGTCGCTATCGCTGTCGCTTCGATATCTTGGTGTTTTACTAACACCATTTCGTGATTGGTCACGCTGTTTTCTCTCTTTCTGCGCCGGTGAAGGCGCCTATATACACACCAACCGTTGACGCCCGGCCTACCTTATGAAGGCTTATGAAGGCTTATGAAGGCCGCGGACCTAGCGGGCCAACAGGAAACGCTCTATGACCGAATCCGTAGGGGAACCGGAAGCATCCCTGCGAACCACCTCGGCGGGATAGCGCACTATGCTACCCCCGTGATTAACGCCAACGGGAAGAACCCTGCCAACCGCGGCCACGGTGACAGCGGTCTCACTCTTGCGCAGATTCATCCCGCGTACACCCTTACCGCCCCTGTTTACCACCGGGTAGGTGTGCAGGTCGGAAACCTTCACGCCACCGCCGTCGGAAACCGTCACCACAAAAGCGGGCTCCCTGCTGTCGAACGAGGCGAAATGAACCACGGACGCCGAGTCGCCCAGATTCATACCGCGCACCGTCCCCGCGTCGACACCCTTGGCCGGAACCGCCTGCGTACCAAAACGAATCAACTGGGCGTCGGAAGCCAGGAGCACCGTATCGTACCTGCCGTCATCGGCGGCGGCTATAGTGAAGGCCCCGACCACACTCTCGCCAGAATCCAGCCCCACTATACCCCTGGCGGTAAGACGGGTGGGCAAAACATCCGTGGACACTTTCTTCACGTTACCGGAACTCGTACCAAGCAGGATGAAACGACCCGGTCGAACATCCACGAGGGAACGGACCTCGTCGCCCGCGGAGAGTTCGAAAAGGGAGGCGGCCTTGACACCCCTAGAACTAGGGGAGAACAGGGGAAGACTGCTCACGGGAACCCGGTGGAGGAAACCCCGGGCAGTAACCACCCCGACGGAAGAACCCGAGGTGGTCGGCACCAGAGCCTCGTAAAGATCGTGCTTGGTGACCTTACCCGACTGGGCACCCGTATCCCCCACGGAAACCAGACCCGAGGCGGACAACATCACCACGCAGGGAACATCCTCCCGCGGACCGGAGGTCGGACTCGAAGCCACGGGGAGCGGACCGGAGACCAGGACGCTCCTACGCGGAGTACCGTAGGTCTTGGCCAAAGCCTTGAGTTCGGCGGCCACCAGCTTGCGCAGAGCCTTGTCCGACCCGAGAATGTCCTCGAGGACCTTTATCGAATCCACCAGACCCTCCAGCTCCTCCTTGATCTTGGAGACCTCCAAACCGGTGAGACGACGGAGAGGCATCTCCAGGATCGCCTCCGCCTGAACCTCGCTGAGCTTGTACTTCTTGACCAGCGAAGCCTTGGCCTCCGACGAATTCCCGCTGGAACGAATGGTCTTAACCACGGCATCCATGTTACCGAGGGCGACCAGCAAACCCTTCAAAACATGCTCGCGCGCCTGACACTTCGAAAGCCGGTAACGACTCCGCCTGCGCACGACCTCTATGCGGTGGCTGAGATAATGGTTGCACAAGGCCACCAGACCCAGAGTCTCCGGGGTGCCGTTGACCAGAGCCACACAATTCACAGGGAACGCCTCCTGCAACGGTGTCAACCTGTAGAGATCCTCGAGAACCTCCTGGGGAACGAACCCATTCTTGCACTCTATGACCAGACGTAGACCGGACTTGCGATCAGAGTAGTCCTTGATGTCCGCTATACCCAGAAGTTTCTTGCCCGACACCAGCTCCTTTATACGGGCCACAACCCTCTCCGGTCCCACGTTGTAGGGGAGCTCGCGCACGACCAGGGCCTTCTTCTTGGAGGAAACCTCCTCGACGTCGACCACGGCCCGCATGGTGAACGCCCCGCGGCCCGTAGCGTAAGCCTCCAGAACCCCCTCCATACCGAGGACGGTCCCCCCGGAGGGCAGATCGGGACCGGGGATGTACTCCATCAGCTCGTGAAGAGACAACTTCCTGTTCTCCAACAGGGCCACCAAACCCTCCACCACCTCCCCGAGATTGTGGGGAGGCATATTGGTGGCCATACCCACGGCTATACCGGTGGAACCGTTTACGAGAAGATTGGGGAAGGCGGCGGGCAGCACTTCCGGCTCCACCTCGTTGCCGTCGTAGTTGGGACGCATGACCACGGTGTCCTCGTGGATCTCGTCGACCAGGCTCAGGGAAGGGTAACTCATGCGGCACTCGGTATAACGGCTGGCCGCCGGGCCGTCGTCAAGCGAACCGAAATTCCCGTGACCATCCACGAGCGGCAACCTCATCGACCAACCCTGAGCCAAGCGCACCAAGGCCTCGTATATCGCCGACTCCCCGTGTGGATGGTACTTGCCCATGGTGTCGCCCACGACGCGGGCGCACTTCTTGTAAGGCGAGTTGGGTTTTATACCCTGGGAGTACAGAGAATAGAGGATGCGACGGTGAACGGGTTTCAAACCGTCCCTAACGTCGGGTAGGGCGCGGGCGACGATGACGCTCATGGCGTACTCCAGAAAGGAGGTACTCAGCTCGCTTGATACATCCACGTCGACTATGCTCAAAGCGAGAGGGTCGGCCGCTGGTTTACGGGAGGCCTTCGCCCGACCGGTCGCGGGCACTCGTTTGGGAGCGCGGGAAGATCCGTCCTTGCTAGCGGCCACCGCGACTCCGGAAACAAACCCCGATAAAGCACCGCGGTTGACGCGGAAAAACCGGAATGGACATGGCAAGCATTGTCCGTGGAAAGGCCAATGCGTCTACTAATGAGGCCGAACCCAGGAAAGCGGCGGGACGCAACTAACGGACAACCACCGGGGTGACTATAGGGGCGCGCGCACGCGGGCGGTGGACAAATAGGGTGCGTGAAAAACACCAAACGCACCAGATCCCTGTGGCTGATGGCCGCACCGATCATACTACTCTTGGCCGCCCCCCACCAGGTGAACGCACAAAAAGCCCCACCCGACGACACCAAGTTTTTGAACCTCCTGGTGGATACCGTCCAATCCAGAGTAATGAGCACGAGCGGCACGCGTTTCGAAGTGAACGCAACAGGGATAGAGCTAGCGGAATACCTGCTGACCAGCTCAAAGTACAGGGCGAACGCGGTCAAAGAAGCCAAAGCCGCCTGTAGCAAACTCAACGCGGCGGCGAAAAAAGGAAAGAAAGCGGTAGAGAAGGAAGCCACCAAAATCGGAACCAACAAAGGACGCGTCGATCTCGGCGTCCTGCTGGACCTGGACAGCGAGCCGGGCTTCGACGAGGACGACAAGTTCTCCATGGGTATAGTGATCGGTATCATAGCCAGCGTATCTACTATCGTCGGTATACAAACCTACTGCCCGAAGCATTCCGCGCACGCCGCCGGCATCGTGAAAGCCTGGACGGCGGTAGTGACGTCCTAAACGGGTACGCATCCGTCGCCGACCGAAGGTCGCGGGGCGTGACCGTGGTTCTTGCGACCCATGAGTTGAAGGACGCGGACACCGCAGACACCGTGATGCTTCTGGCCCAGCGCGTCGTTTCGATCGGGCCGCCCGAGGTCGCGCTTCGCGACGAATATTTGCGCGAGTGCTTCGGCTTCACCCAGCCGCACTGAAAGTTTTTTCGAGCGCGATCAACTTTCGTTTGATCGCCAGCCCACCGCCATAACCGCCGAGCGTTCCGCCCGAGGCGATCACACGATGGCACGGCAGAACGATCGCCACGGGGTTCTTGCCGTTGGCCGAACCCACGGCGCGACAAGCCCTTGGCTTGCCCACGAGTCGCGCTTGTTGCGCATAAGAAATCGTCTTGCCGTAACCGATTCTTTTGAGCGCCAGCCACGCAGACTCTTGAAACTCGGTGCCCCCGATATCGAGTTTGATCGAAAACTTCTTGCGCTCACCAGCGAAGTATTCGCGCAATTGTCGTTCGGCTTGTGTCAAATGGTCACTTGCCTTTGTCCGAGCATTCTTCGTCCGCGACAACCTTCTCGCACCGAAAACAACTTGCTGCAAACCTTTCGGTGATGCGACCAGTGTGAGATTGCCGATCGGTGTGGAGATGACGCGTGACCTTGTCGAGTCGTCGCTCGCTTTTGACCTAGCCTTCATCCATGACCTCCATTGAAATGACGCACATCGAGAGCCCCGCAAAAAAGCGTATTGCATTGGTAGCACACGACAATATGAAAGGCGAAATGCTCGGGTGGGCGAAAGAACATGAAGAAGCGCTCAAACAGCATGTGCTGATCGCCACTGGTTCGACCGGAAAACTGATGGCCGACAACACGGGTCTGACCCTCGAGCGAATGCGCAGCGGCCCGATCGACGGCGAGACCGCTATCCTTTTCAGGACTTCGCTGCGGCAAGCGATTCGAACTAGGAAGAGCGGTCGCCCCACCTATCGTTCCCGGACACCATCAGCACGCACCCAGCGGCGGTACTCAGACAGACACGTCGGGTGTGCGCAACGAGATACGACATGCGCCGGCACCTTCACGCCGATGATCGGTTTGCGACTCAGTGCCACCGCGGCCGGTGCCGCCAAGCGGCGGCGCACACCAGGTAGGCAAACACTCCGCAAAAATGTCCCAATATCAGGTACTGCTCGACCATACCAACCACCGTCCGTACACGTAAACCGCGCGCATCGGACCGGCGTCGCGGAAAAACCCGCCAGACCCGCCCGCGAAACCAGGGAGTGCTAGGCCCCCAGACGGGACCTGTAGATCCGCAGACCTTTGTCCAAGGTCATCGTGCCTGCGCAAATCTTGGCGCTAATAGACGCGGCAAGATCTGCACGAGTCTGCGAAAGACCGGGGTCGACCGGAAACCAGGCGACATTACCCTTGGCAGGGACACCGCCCAGGGTGGCCGGAATGATGGCGCCCAAACGGTACGCGGGGGACACGAAATCCGGATGCTTGCGCACCGGGCCACGCACCGTGGGCAGAAACTTCACGAATGCCGCCTCCCTGGCAGAAACCCAGTCTGCGTCACATATGGTGCCACGCACCGATCCACCTACGACACCCCTGTCCACCAGACCGGGGCCGAAAAGTTGGACGACGGAAGGCGGAAGGAAAACCGGGGCGACGGAGGAAACCTCGTGGATCCAGCGAGAATAATAATAGAGATCCGCGCTATTTATCACTTGCTTCGGCATGCAATCCCCACCGTGCATCTCCTCGGCGAAAAGCACGCCTACCAGGACGGGGCCTTTGACGGAAGCATCGTTCATCACAAGACTTCCCCCCGAATCGCCGAAACATATGGAACCAGAGACACTCCTAGAGCGAAGGATGTAACTGTGGATTTGGTCAAGTTTGCCCACACTGGTGTCCAGCACCTTAACGGAAGCAGGCCCAACAGAAGCGTTGGGGTTGGTGAAATCAGAGAGCACCACACCCCACCCCACGGCCAAAAGGGAACGGTCCCGGATATCCTTCAGGGAAACGCCGCCATAGGGCAGGAACGACGCGTTCACCACCTGGGTAGAGGTTTCCACGACGGCCAGATCATAGAGAAACGGTATAGAGCCGAACAGCGGGTGGACGGTGATGTTGAGCGACGCATACGAAGACCGGGCCCCCGTCAGGTCGGATACGACGATCTCCGCGCGTAA
>Ga0194123_10006784_pt1 | contig 11689 bp, 7 predicted proteins | sample TA2MahsurfametaG_5_FD_155479 | JGI IMG/M metagenome (GOLD analysis project Ga0194123, IMG submission 155479) | Freshwater microbial communities from Lake Tanganyika, Tanzania - TA2015023 Mahale A surface | ecosystem: Environmental > Aquatic > Freshwater > Lake | place: Tanzania: Lake Tanganyika... | reverse complement strand
AGCCATTTCAATATATTCTCGATTTTTTATTTTATTTTTACAATATTCCAAATATTTTTTTCTTTCATCCCATCCATGTATTTGTGTTAAATTTTTTCCTGCAGTTGTATATGCAAAATAAAAAATTTTTTTATTATTTCTATAAAAATAAAATCCATAAGCTTCACCTCTCATTATTAATTCAGTATCTGCCCCAAACCTATTGTTTTCAAAATATCCCAAATAATTAAATAATTTCCTATAATAAATATAACTAAAATTTAATGATTTCTTTTTATCTATAATATTATTAATATCTCCCTCATAATATAACCTTTGGAATGATGTCCCATATCCCCAAAACCTTCCATCCTTATTAATTCTCTCCAAATTCACAATCTCATATCCATACTTTTCCTTACTGATAAAATCATCACCATCTACAAATGCGACATAATATCCAGAAGCCATTAATAACCCTTTATTTCTACAATAATAAGTTCCCCTATTTTCTTTATTCACAAATATTTTAACATTTGATAAATTACCAAAATTTTTTTTTACAATTTCAACTGAATTATCAGTTGAACAATCATCTACAAATATAATTTCAAGTTTAACATGTAATGTACTTAAAATTGAATTTATTGTTTTTACAATAAAAATTTCATTATTATAATTTGGAATTATAACAGATAATTTTTTTTTCATACAAGAATATTTTTTTTTAATAGCTTTTTTAAATGCTTCAACACTTTTTAACACAAATTCTTGAATAGATTCTAAATTATTTAATTCCTCCATTTCATCTTGACACAACACTATTTGAATATCAACATCATTCCATATATATATATTATCATCTTTAATAAAAACTCTTGTAAAAAATGGTATTTTTGAATATTCAATTCTTAATTGATTAACTAATTCATTAATCATTAATTATTTATTTTTTTTTATTATTCATAATTAACTCAAGAAAGTGTTCCTTTTCATCCAATAATGCCATTTCAATATATTCTTTTCTTTTTATTATATCTGAACATTTTCCAATATAATCTCTTCTTTCTTCTGCTCTATGTATTTGAGTTAAATTTTTTCCAGCAATTGTATATGCATTATAAAATAATCTCTTTTTGTCCAAATAAAATCGAAACCCTAACATCCTTGCTCTTTTTGCATATTCTGAATCAGCCCCAAATCGATTATTCTGAAAATATCCCAGATAATTAAACAATCTCCTCTGGAATAAAAATACAAATGAATTCGACTTATTTATATGCGTAACATTATTAATATCATTTCCCTCAAAATATATCCTCTGAAATTGCGTCCCATAAGCCCAAAACTTTAAATCCTCCGACTCCTTCTCTGAATTAAATTTCTCCAAATTTGTAACCTCATACTCTAACTTCTCATTATCTATAAAATCATCTCCATCAACGACGGTTACATAATATCCAGTTGACAATAATATACCCTTATTTCTACAATAATAAGCACCCCTATTCACCTTATTTTCATATATTTTTACTCTCTCATCATTTCCATAATTTTCTCTTACAATTTTTACTGTATTATCAGTTGAACAATCATCAACAAATATTACTTCAATGTCTTTATATGTATTATTTAGTATAGAGTCAATTGTTTTTTTAATATACATTTCATTGTTATGATTTGGAATAACTACAGAAACTCTTCTATTTTTCATTTCTACATATTTTTTTTCTATTTTTTTAGTCATTTCTCTGATAATTACATCAGTAAATTCATCTAATTTTATTTTATCATCAATTATATCGCGAATAAATGAAAGTTCAATTTCCATTTTAATTTTGTGGTCATTCCAGATTAGTATTTTATTATTATGTTCAAATATTCTTACAAAAAATAGTTTTTTAGAAAATTCGTTTCTTAAAATTTGAATTGAGTCATTCATAATAAATAATTTACTTTTAATAACGAATAAAACCTTATTTATTTTTCTAAATGAATAAAAATGATTAAAGTATTTTATTTTTATTGCAATATTAATAAATATTATTCAAGTACCCCAATTATCAATAACATTAAAACATTATTTAACAATAAAAATTCATTTTTAGATAGTAAAATAGAAGTTACACCATTTATAAAATATATTCCAGACATGAAATCAATGTTAATAAATATCAATAAACCTGAAATGACAAATTATTTAGAGACTGCAATGAAAAATATTTTAGAAGAATTACCAACTATTTATAAAAAATATGAAAAAATTATTTTTTTAGGATTTCACCCTATCCCCTTTCAACCAATGCAAACACATTATGATGAATTAAAAAAATATCCAAATGTTTTTACGATTCTCTGGCAAGATGACTTACAAGCTTATTTTAAAACAGAACATAGAAGAAATAAATTAAGTTATGCGGACCATATTATAACACCATCTCCAATTTATTTTAAAAATATAGCTCAAGAATATTTGGATAAATCTTCATTTTTCTTTTATAATGTTGATTTTAGATTTATTAAAGGTTATTCACAGAAGTTTTCAAGAAGAATAAATAAAATTATTCTTACTGGATGTGTAAATCCACAATATATAATTCGTCAAAAAATTTACGATGAAATGCAAACAAATGATAAATTTGAAAAGATAACAGCTTTTCTTAAAAAACCTAAAAGAAAAGAATATAATTATCATGAAGAAAGCGATCAACTACCTTTTGGAAAAAATTACTATAAAATTTTAGGTTCATATAAAGGAGCTTTCTTTGCTTATTATGAATATCCAATGAATTTTAACCTGGCAAAAATAATTGAAATATTATCACTTGGTTGTATCGGCTTTTTTGAAGAATCACCTCTTTTAAAAGAAGAATTAGGTCTTGAACCATTTGTTCATTATGTACCATGTACAAAAGATGGAAAACTAATTACAAAAACAAAATATTATAAATATTTTTTGAATAATGAAGATAATTTAGGCAGAAAGATTGCTGAACAAGGAAGAAAATATATTGAAGATAACTTTTCAACTAAAAATGGTATTGCAAATTACAAAAAATTATTTTTAAATACATTCCCATCTCACACTTTTACAGAAGAATCTCCAGAACAATTCACAAATACTCTACCAGAAGCTATCACAGACACTCTCCCAGAAACTCTCCTAGAAACTTTATCAGAAACTAATCTAGAATCTCAAACAGACACTCTCCCAGAAACTCTCCTAGAAACTTTATCAGAAACTAATCTAGAATCTCAAACAGACACTCTCCCAGAAACTCTCCTAGAAACTTTATCAGAAACTAATCTAGAACCTCAAACAGACACTTTCCCAGAAACTATCCTAGAAACTAATCTGGAACCTATCCTAGAAAATAATCCAGATACTCTTCAAGAAAATAATCTAGAAATTAATTCAGAAAATGCTATTGAAAAAAAATTAGAAGAAGATTCTCAATCTAAAAGTATTCCAGAATTAGAAGAAATTTTAGAAAAATTAAATATTGAAGAACAAAACTTTTTAAAAGAAAATGAATTAAATAACCCAGAATTATCTGAAAAATCAAGTGTAAAATCAGAGAAACCAGATGAAGAAATATCAGAAAAATCAGATGAAAAAATATCAGAAAAATCAGATGAAGAAATATCAGAAAAATCAGATGAAGAATTAACAGAAGAATCAGATGAAGAATTAACAGAAGAATCAGATGAAGAATTATCTGAAAAGTCAGAAAAATCAGATAAAGAATTAACAGAAGAATCAGATGAAGAATTATCTGAAGAATCAGAAAAATCAGATGAAGAATTAACAGAAGAATCAGAAGGTTCAAATGAAAAATTATCTGAAAAATCAGAAGAATCAGAAGTAGAATTAAGTAACTCTGAAAATAATGAAGAATTCTTGTTTTTTAATGATAAATATATAAATAAAGAAGAAAGTGAAGACTCAAGTTCTGAATTTTCATCAAACGAAAAGTAATGTAAAAAAATAGAAAAAAAAAACTGATTTATCATAATGGAATTATTTTCTAAAATTTTAAAAAAATATAAAGTTACATGTTTTGATATTTTATTTGACAAATTAATTATTAAAAAATTTAAAACAAAAAAAGAAAACAAAAAAGAAGAATTATATTGTGGTTTTCATTATAAATTAAAAGAATTAGAAAGTTTTAATATTATACTTTTATCAAATGAAAGTGAAGAAACTTTAGCTTTTTTAAAAGAAAGAAGAGAAAAAATTAATTTTTTCACTTTATCCCATGTTGAAAAAGAACATTTGGAAAAATATCATATTAAATCAAAAGTTATCAAATTTGATTTTATAATAAAACCTAAAAAAGATAGAAAAAAATTAATTTATTTTAACAAAAATACAAGTGATAACTCAGAATTTCAAAATTACATTGATAATTGTAAACACATATTTGAAGATGTAAAATTAATCAAATTTATTTTTTCTGAACCTATAAAATCAATTAACAATCCATATATAAATGTAGCAATCACAACTGGTGTAGAAGTAGAAAATATAAATTATTATTTTTTAAATTTTTACAACATTATTCAATCTTTTAAAAAAGAATATTCAAATTTTTATGAAAAATATTATAATTACAAAAAAAATTTTATCAACATTAACGTCTTTTTAGATACTTTAAATAATATGGTTAGAAATAAGGTTTTTGATGAAAATTTACATAAAAAATTATCAAATTTTTTCACAAAAAATTACCATGAATTCATTGTAATATCTGATAAACCAGAATATTTAAATTCATTAAAACCAGATACATTTAAAATTCTTATTTCAGATAATCATATCCTAAAAAAAATAGAAAATAATTACATTGCTTTAAATTCCTATTTCTTTGATTATAAATACCAGAAAAAATTAAAACATACAGATAATAAATATACCTTTTTTCTCTCCGAAGCAGATATATATCATTTCATTATAGAAAAAAAAGATGATATTAAATTTTTAGATAATTACATTATTTTATTCAATAAATATAACATAAAAAAAAGAATTAAAATTTATTCAGAATTTGAAATGAAAATACAATATAATGGTCATATATCCTATCATAATTTTTCAGAATTTGATATAGAAAATAACTGTAAAATTTATTATTCAGCATCATTTGATATTAACAGACTTTTTGATAAAATTATTACAAAAGATAATGTTGAATGTAAAAAAATGGAAGATATTATGGTACTTGTAAGTTCGACTCAATACCCTTCTTATGGAGGTGCAGCTACAAATACATACAATATTATTAAATACTTAAAAAAATTTAATTTTATGAAAACATCTGGATTATTTATAGATACAAGTGAAGATATTGCTCAAAAAGCAAATCCAGATAACCTGGATAATATTTATGGAGCTATGTATGGAGATTTTCATCATCCAGATATTACATTTAATTTATTAAAAACATTTGGAGGATATCCAGATATAGCCTTTTGCAAAAATTGCATGGCTCCAAAAATTATTAAAAATATATTCCCCAATTGCATCAACATATTCCTTGTATCTGGTATCTGGGGATTTGCTCAACTAGAATGCGGAGCTTCAGAAATTACTGACTTTATTCCCATTAGAAAAACTCCAGAAGAAGCATCCATAAAATTATCAAACTTAGTAATTTGCAATTCAAATCTAACAATAGACTATTTCAAAAAAATATACGAATACTGCCTTGAAGACAAACTTTTAAATAAACCTATTGATACAACAAAATATAACGTTGGTGAACTAATTTTAAAAGAAAAACATGAATATGATGAACAAAATAGAACAATTGATATTATTGCAATTGCCAGTAATGCAAATAGACCAGTAAAAAACATTAAATTTATAAAAGAAATACTTGAAAAAACAAATAGAAAAATAACAGTTATTGGAGAAAATACTGAGGAATTATTTAATGATAAAAAATCAAATTTAACAATAGTTCCTTTACTAACTCAATCTGAAGTTATTGAATATCTAAAAAAATCAAAAATTATTTTAATTCCATCATTGTTTGATAGTAATTCAAATGTATTCAGAGAGGCTGTTTATAATGGTGCTTTCCCATTTATAAGTCATAATGTTGCACATCCTAAAAAATTTCCTAAGTTCTTTATTTGTGATAATTATAACACTGAAGACTGGATTTTCAGAATAGAATACTTATTAGAAAATTACAAACAAATTTATGATAAATATAATTTAATAAAATATTTTACAAACGATGATGATTTACTCAGCTTTGTTTTTTAATTATAATTATTTTTTACTAAAAAATAATGAATTCTTTAGTAGATAAGGTATATGTATTATATATTTATGAAGCAGAAATAGAAAAATTTAAAGAACAATACAAAAAAAGTAAAGTTGATTTTAATTATCAATTATTTCTTGGAGTTAATGGCAACCTATTTCATGATTATTTCAGAAACTTTTTATCAATTAGAAGAGAAGAAGTTAAAAATAATGAAATTTATAAAAAATTATTATCATTAATCAACAACAAAAAATATTTTCTAAAAAATGAAAAACAACTAGGTCACACAAGGTCTTTTATTAGTATATTTAAAAATGCAAAGAAAAATAATTACAAAAAAATATGCATTCTCGAATCAGATGTCATCTTTATTAATGATTTCAATGAAAGAATAAATAAATATCAAGACCTAATTAAAAATAGTAAACTTTTTTATTTAGGCTCAAATGATAGCAAAATAAGAAGAACAACAAGTCTTTTTCCTTTTGATGATGATCGAATGCTGGAAAAAATAATAAAAGAAAGACCAAAACTATCAGACGAAGAATATAAAGAATTACTTGAAAAAAAGAGACAAAATTATTACAAAAAAAGAGCAATTCATAAAGAAAGAATAGAACAAAATAACATTCTTCTTGAAGCTGTTGGAAAATACCATGCTTATTGTCCCTATGGAACATTTGCCATGATAATTGATGAATCATTATATGATATAATTCTGGAAACATTAGAACTTCAAGTTTTTCCAACTGATGTTCTCTTTTTTTACATACAATTTATTCTAAAAGAAGATGAATGGGGTGTAGCTTATCCAAATATGATAATAGCAGATGTTTCTCATTCTTATATTCTACAAGAAAGACACCAAGAAAAATTTGCAGATGGAAGAGGTTGGGATTTAGAAAAATATTGTAATTAAGATTATGTGGCCTGAATATGACAAAGAAACCATTGATGATATTTCTAAAATGCTTGAATCTGGGAAAGTGAACCAATGGACAGGTACAAAAGTTAAAGAATTTGAAAAGGAATTTGCAAAATATTTTAATTGCAAATACGCTGTAGCAGTCTCCAATGGAACAACAGCCCTAGAATTAGCATTTATTACTCTCAATCTAAAAGAAGGTGAAGAAGTCCTTGTAACACCTCGCTCTTTTATTGCAAGTATAAGCTCAATCGTCCGTTGCGGTGGAATTCCAGTTTTTATTGATGTTGATGATACTCAAAATATTAATCCTAATAATTTAAAAGTATCAGAAAAAACAAAAGGAATTCTTTGTGTTCACCTTGCTGGATACCCATGTGATATGGACCCAATAATGGAATTTGCAAATAAACATAATTTATGGGTAGTTGAAGATTGTGCGCAATCTACTGGAGCAAAATACAATGGAAAATATTGTGGAACAATTGGACATATAAATGCTTGGTCTTTTTGCCAAGATAAAATTATTTCTACTGGTGGTGAAGGAGGAATGATAACAACTGATGATGAAACATTATATAAAAAGGCGTGGAGTTTTAAAGACCATGGAAAGGATTTTGATTTAGTAACTACAAGTCAAACAAATTCTTCAACTTTTAGATGGTTACATACACAAGTTGGAACTAACTGGAGGATGATGGAATTTCAAGCTATAATTGGATTACATCAATTAAAAAAGCTTGAATCCTGGGTTAACCACCGCCGCAAAATTTCTCAAATTTATACTAATTATTTAAAAGATGTTGCATATATTCCAGAAGTACCAGATAAATATTATCATGCTTGTTACAAGTTTTATTGCTTTCATGATAAAAAAGAAGAAATAATGAAAAAAATACAAGAAAAACAAATTCCAGTTTATCAAGGAACATGTGGGGAAATGTATCTGGAAAAAGGATTTACAAAATATGAACCAGAAACTCCATGTTTACATTCCAGAGAACTTAGTAGGAAGTCATTAATGTTATTAACTGACCCAACTATTTCGGAAGAAACAGCAGAAAATAATGCAAAAATTATTAAAAAAATTATGGAAGAGTATAAATAATAATTTATTTTCTTAATAAAATGGAAAAAATTGTATTAAGAACATATTCTTTTAATGAAAAACTAACAAATATAGAAAAATTATGTATAGAAACTTGGCTCAATAATAATTACGCTGTAGAATTTTTTACATATCATAAAAAAGTTGAAAATCTTCCAGAAAATATAACAATTAGAAATGCAGAAAAAGTTGTTAAATTAAATGAAAATATTGAGGATAAAAATTATAAGAATTTATATTTTAAATTAAAATTAGCATATGCAATTGGTGGAATTATTATTGAACCAAATTTGTTATGTTTAAGACATTTTGACTTTCCAGAAAGAATAATGGCAACAACAACTCCAGATTTATCATATTTGAATAAAATAGCGGATTATGCAATATTAAAAACACCGAAAGGTTTAAAGGAAATTAATTATTTATTGCATCATTTTAATTTAATTTATGATGATTTTAAAAAAGGATATAACAATAAAGATACGCTAGTACCATCTTTAGATAAAATAATAGAATGTGCTTATAAATTTCAGAAACATAAAAAACCTTGGAATTTTTCCAATTCATGTCATGAAAAACATTGGCAATCGCAAGTTGGAATGAAATTTGACCCAAAAAAATGTAAAAGTTTTAATCCAGAATCAGAAAAACTAATAGTAAAAAGTATATTACATTTTCCAAAGGAACAATATTTTGTAAAAATATATCAAAATGAAATTTATAATGAATTTCCAAATTATAAAATACCAGATAAAATGAATTATAATAACATTTTAGGTACTGCAAATTATTTAATAAGAAATAAAATTAATATAGAAAAATTTATAAATGAAATAAAACGAGATAATTAGTATTATCAAATATTTATTTTTCTTCAAAAAATAAATATGGAAGTTTCTAGCTTATGGATTGGAGGTAACCTCCCAAAATTATCCATTTTATGTATAAAATCTTTTTTAAAAAATAATTACAAATACAATCTTTACACATATGAAAATATTGAAAATATTCCAGCTGGCGTTCAATTAAAAAATGCTGAAGAAATTCTCCCAAAATCTGAAATATTCACATACAGAAACGGCTCAGTCTCCGCGTTCTCCAATCTTTTTAGATTTACAATGATTAAAAAAACAGGTATTCCATGGGTAGATACAGATATGTATTGCAGAAAAAATTTCGATTTCAGCAAAACAGATATTGTTATTGTTTCTGAACCAGATGATGAATATCAAAATCAAAAACCAACATCAAATTTAATTAAATTGCCAAAAGACCATCCAGCACTTGATAAAGCAATAAGTATTTGTCAATCATATAGAGAAAAAATTTATTCTGGAGATTTTAAATGGGGTCTTGGTCCTCTGGCAATAAGAGAAATTGTAAAAGAATTTGAACTTGAAAAATTTGTAAAACCATGGTATTTTTCAAATAATTGTAATAACCATCATTATCAGATTTTGTATAGAAATAAGATGTTAAAAAAATATGCAAAATTTGTAAAACAAGACAAAGGTATTTTTACCCCTGACAAAGCCCCAGAAGATAATTACTTTATTCATCTCTGGAATGAACATTTTCGTTATAAAAAAACTCCAGTAACAGAAATGTTTGACGGAAAAAATATGCTTACTCAAATGTGGAATACAGTCTCAAAATATCCTATTCCAAGTCCAGATGCAAATATTTTAATTACTGGAGGAAGTGGTCTTGTTGGTTCAGCAGTTAAATTAGCTTTGCAAGAATTTCCAAATGTAAAAGCACCTCGTTCTTCTGAACTTAACATTTTGGATTATAATCAATTAGATACATATCTAAAGAAGAATAAAATTGAAGTTATTATCCACTTAGCTGCAAATGTAGGAGGTTTATTTAAAAATATGAGCAAAAAAGTTAATATGTTTGAAGATAATTTAATAATGAATTATAATGTTTTAAAAGCAGCTCATGCTAATAATGTAAAAAAGGTAATCAGTTGCATGAGCACATGTATTTTTCCAGATGATGTTAAGTACCCTATAAACGAAAAAGATTTACATCTTGGTCCTCCCCATTTTTCAAATGATGCTTATGCATACGCTAAAAGAATGGTTGATGTTCATTCCAGAGCATATAGAGAACAATATGGAGATAATTTTGTAACTATAATTCCAACAAATATTTATGGACCAAAAGATAATTATCATCTAGAAGATGCACATGTCATTCCAGCTTTAATACATAAATGTTATTTGGCAAAAAAGAATAAGACAAAATTTATTGTAAAAGGTACAGGAAGACCTCTAAGACAATTTATTTATAGTCAGGATATGGCAGAATTAATTAAATGGGTATATATATATTATGATGATGGAGAACCAATTATTTTATCAGTTTCTGAAAAGGAAGAAGTATCAATTGGAGATGTTGCGCGAATGATTGCAAGAGAATTTGATATGGAAAGAGAAATGGTTTTTGATTCTACTGGAGCTGATGGACAATATAAGAAAACAGCTGATAATACAAAACTAATAAAATTTTTACAAGAAAATAATATTAGATTTTCCTGGACTTCAATTGAAAAAGGAATAAAAGAATCTGTCAAATTTTTTACTGAAAATTATCAACATGTAAGAAGATAAACAATTTTTTTATTTAATAAATAAAAAATTAAATTATTGGGGACAATCAACATCAACCATAATTTTAACAAGGTCTTTAAATGTAGTTTCAGGCTTCCATCCTAATTCAGTTCTTGCTTTTGTTGAATCACCTAATAGTTCTTCTACTTCAGCAGGACGAAAATATTTTTCACTAACAAAAATTAATTCTCTTCCAGTTTTTGCATCATAACCAACTTCATTTAAGCCTTCTCCCTTCCATTTAATATCAAATCCTCTCAAACCAAAAGATAACTCAATAAATTCTCTCACAGAATGATATTCATTTGTACTCAATACATAATCATCAGGCTTATCTTGTTGTAACATTAACCACATTCCTTTTACAAAATCTTCAGCGGAACCCCAATCTCTCAATGAATCAAGATTTCCCATTACCAATCTATCTCTCTCACCTCTTAAAATCATACCAAGACCTCTCGTAATCTTTCTAGTTACAAAAGTCTCTCCACGTCTAGGTCCTTCATGATTAAACAAAATTCCATTGCAACAAAACATATTGTAACTTTCACGATAATTTTTGACAATCCAAAAACCATATAATTTTGCAACACCATATGGTGACCTAGGATAAAATGGAGTAGTCTCTTTTTGAGGAACCTCCTGAACTTTACCATATAACTCACTTGTAGAAGCTTGATAGAATCTAGTTTTATCTGTCAAACCAGCTGAACGAACAGCCTCTAATAATCTTAAAACACCTAATCCATCAATATTTCCAGCGTATTCTGGCATTTCA
>Ga0194123_10006782_pt1 | contig 11692 bp, 11 predicted proteins | sample TA2MahsurfametaG_5_FD_155479 | JGI IMG/M metagenome (GOLD analysis project Ga0194123, IMG submission 155479) | Freshwater microbial communities from Lake Tanganyika, Tanzania - TA2015023 Mahale A surface | ecosystem: Environmental > Aquatic > Freshwater > Lake | place: Tanzania: Lake Tanganyika... | reverse complement strand
ATCCCAGTAGTCGAAGTCAAACTTTTTCGCGAGTTCGGCGGCTTTGGCCTTGGGAAACTCCGGATCATTCACCCGGGCCAGGTAGTCGCGCTGCGTGCTTTTGTGGAGCACGCTCATGAAATCAACCTCAGCCATCAGAACAGGGTGCGAATCTCGGTGGGTTTGTTGCTGTTCAGCCACTGCATGCACAGATGGCCCACCACCAGCTGGGTGTCTTCGGCAATTTGCATGTCGCCGATGGCGAAATGGATCGGCACCTCAGCCAGCTCGCGGCAGCGGCCGCCGGAGTAGGCCAGGATCGCAAAGGTTTTCAACCCCAGGGCGTTCGCTGTTTCCAGCGCCTGCACCACGTTGGCGGAATTGCCGCTGCCCGAGAGCACGATCAGCAGATCCCCCGGCTGCCCCTTCACCTGCAGCTGGTGGGCGTAGATGTTGGCGTAGCCGGTGTCGTTCGCCAGGCAGGTGATGATGCCCGCATTGGCCGGCAAGGCCTCCACCCGCAGCCCCGGCAGGCTCGGCCCCGGCCCGCAGGCTCCGATGCCGTAATGGAAATCGTTGGCGATGTGGATGGCATTGGCGGCGCTGCCGCCGTTGCCGCAGATGTACACGTGGCGCCCCTCGATCCAGGCCTGGCGCAACTCCTCAGCCAGGGTTTCCACCGCCGCCAGCACCTCCGCGGTGAAGCAACTCTGCAGGTGCTGGAGATAAGCGCCTGCGGCGAGCGCAAAGCTGCTCTGGGTGAGGGTCATTGGGTGGGAGCTAGCAGGATCTGGGCGTTGGCGAGGGCAGCAGAAGTACCGATATCGAGATAGGGCTGGTTGGTGTGCCAGGTCTGAATTCGTCCGATCAATGCAGGGATGACTTCAGTGCTGAAATCGCTTGGCCGTGGGTTCATGCCGGCAAGGCAATCAAGAAATAGCGCATCAAAGGCGTACAGAGCCCCATTGGCGCAGTTGCCCGGGGGATCCGCCACCTTTTCATGGAAAGCGGTCAGCACGCCCTGGGAATCGGTGACCACAATTCCGCAGCTGCGCGGCTGATCGGTGCGAAAGGTGAGCATCGTGAGCAGGCAGAGAGCGGGGCGGGTTTCATGGGCCGCCAGAAAACCACCGAGATTTTCTCCCATGGCGTTGTCGGCATGGATCAGCAGGCCGGTTGAGTCTTCGAAAAACGCACGGTTGGACAGCAGGGTGCCGGCGGTGCCAAGCAGTTCGGGCTCATGGATGGTGTGCACGCCCATGGGCCCTGCGGGACGTTGCTGCAGAAACGCTTCCACCTGATCCGCCAGGTAGTGGGTGTTGATCAGCACGGCCTCACAGCCGGCAGCCTCCAGCTGGCGCAGCCAGCGGCCGAGCAACGGCTCGCCGGCTACCGGCACCAGGCACTTGGGAGTGTGCAGGGTGATGGGCCGCAGGCGGGTGCCCAGGCCTGCGGCCAACAGCAGCGCGCGCAGGGGGCGGATCATGTCAGGGCCATCTGAGGGGCGGCCTCGTCGAGGATGAGATCCGCTAGGGCAAAGCTAGCCGTGAAAGCAGGCGAAATGGCGTTGAGCACGTGGGTGCTGGCGGGGCCCGGCAGGCAGAGGAAGTCGTCTTCCAGACGCTGGGTTTGGCGGTTGAACAACTGCGAGCGGATGCCCACCTTCTGGCTCAGCTCCAGGTGCTCGGCCCGCACCGCCGGGATCAGCTGCTGGGCTGCCTGCAGCAACAGCGGCGGCAGGGCCAGGAATGCCTGCTCGTGCACATAGCGGCGGAAGCCGCCGCGATTGGCCAGGTATTGGCGGGCCAGCACGGTGAGGTTTGCGGCCGCCATAGCCGGCTCCAGTGCCTGCAAGCCGCGGTAGTTCTCCCGGCCCCAGGCTGGGGTGGCGGTAGGGCCGATGCTCACCACCGGCGTGGGATCTGCGCTGGGCGTGAAGTGCACCCCCAGGAACGGCACATTCAGATCCGGCACCGGATACAGGTTGGCGCGGGGGTGAATCGGGCAGCCGGACTTGAGCTGCCAGTACAGACCCTTGAACGGCAGCAGCGTGTAATCGTGCCCCACCCCAAACGGATGGGCCACACGGTCGGCCTGCAGGCCGGCGCAATTGATCAGATGGCCGTAGGCGATCGTGGTGCCATCGGCGAAGCGCAGCTGGCGGCGCTGCGGCTCGGCGGTCCAGCCCGCGCGGCCCGTGAGGAAGGAAACGCCCCGCTCCTGGAGCTCCTGCTGCAGCCGGCGCACCACCGTGATCGGTTTCACCACAGCGGTGTTGGGGCTCCAGAGGGCACGGCCGCTGGCGCTGCGGGCCTCCGGGATCAGCTCGCGCAGCTGCTGTTCATCCCAGAACTCCACCGTGGCACCATTGGCCCTGCCGCGCTCGGCCAGCACATCAAGCTGGCCATCTAAGTCCGGCCGGGGCGGCACGATCGCCTTGCCGCAGGCATTCAGAGGCAGTTTCCGCTCCTGCACCCAGGCCCGCAGCCGCCTGGCGCCGGCCACGCACACCTGGGCCTTGACGCTGCCGGGCTCGTAATACAAGCCAGCATGCAGCACGCCGCTGTTGCGGCCAGAGCTATGGCGCCCTAGATCGGGTTCCTTGTCGAATACGGTGACGCGCATAGTGATGCCTCGCTCCAGCAGTTGGTGGGCCAGGCAGAGGCCCACCATGCCGCCGCCCACAATCAACACATCGCAGGTGTGGGGGCTCATCGTGGCGTAGGGATACCCTGCTGCAGAAGGGTCAAAGGGAAGGCCTCGAGGGTATCCAGAAGCTGCACATCTATTGCGTAGTCAGTGTTTCGGGCCACGCGGCGCTGTTCCTGCCACTGCAGCACGGCGGCGCGGGCGTTGCGTCCATGGCCGCTCATGACGTGGAACACCATCGTCAGACCCGCAGCGGCGCCGGCCTGCAGATCGCTGAGGCGATCGCCGACCAGCAGCGAGCGTTGCAGGTCAAGATTGAGAGCTATTGCCGCCTCCATGAGCATCTTCGGACCTGGCTTGCGCCAACTGCTGGCAGGCGCTTCCGGCCCATGGCCGTTGGCATAGATAGCTGCAAGAGGCGCCTCGACTCCGAGCAAGTCCTGCATGCGAGCGTTCACGTGCTCCACCTCGGTCCAGGAGAACAACCCCCGAGCGATTCCCGATTGATTGGTGATCACCACAACCGGCCAGCCGTGGCGATGGGCCTCGGCAATCAGCTCCCGTGCCCCCCGGCAGACGCGCACCTGATCCGGGTCGCAGAGATGGTGGCCGTCGTCGATCACCACACCATCCCGATCCAGAAACAGCGCCGGGGTTGGTTCACGAAGCGGGGGGATGTAGAGCGAGCAGCGCTCAACGTTGTTGCTCAATGCTGATGCATCCATAACCTGATCGCTCAGCTAAACGCTCGCTGAGGCGGATGTTGAACCCCCTGCGATTGCTGCGCCCAAAGCTGCGCGTACAGGCCAGCCTTAGCCAGCAGGCTGGCGTGGCTGCCCCGCTCAACCACGCGGCCTTGATCCAACACCAGGATCTGATCGGCCCGCACGATCGTGCTGAGCCGGTGAGCGATCACCAGCACCGTGTGGTTGCGCTCAAAGCGCTCGATCGCCTCCTGCACCAGCCGCTCGCTCTGGCTGTCGAGAGCGCTGGTGGCCTCATCGAGGATCAAGAGCTCCGGATCGCGCAGGATCGCCCGCGCCAGGCTCAACCGCTGCTGCTGGCCGCCGCTGAGCCGGTAGCCCCGCTCACCCACCAGGGTGTCGTAGCCCTGGGGCAGTCTCTCAATGAAGCCCGCCGCCTGGGCCGCCTGGCAGGCGTCTTGGATCTGGGACGGCGTAGCCCCAGGTGTGCCGAAGGCGATGTTCTCAGCAATGGTGGCGTTGAACAGAAACGTGTCCTGGCTCACCACCCCCAGGCGCTGTTGCCAGCTGCTGATGTCAAGTTGCTCTAGCGGGGTGTCGTCGATCCAAATCTGGCCAGAGCTGGGGGCGTAGAGGCCCGTGAGCAGGTCGGCGATGGAGCTCTTGCCGGCGCCGCTGGGTCCTACCAGGGCGAGCATCTGGCCTTTGGGCAACGACAATGAAATGCTGCTCAGTGCAGGAGGCAGCTCAGGCGCATATCTCAAATCCACACGCTCAAAGCGGATCTCGCGCTGCAGTGAGCCTAAAGGGGTGCCACCTCGGCGGCGAAACTGTTTGCCCTCGAGGGAGAGGATTTGATTAAGGCGATTAAGGCGGCCGCTGTTGTCAGCCATCGCATTGACTGTGCTGGCCAGAGTGCTCAGGCGAATGTTCAACCGCTGCAATGCGAGTACAAACGTAACTAGACTGGGCAAAACGCCGGTGTTGCGCCCCCCCAGCAACAACAGGCTCAAAGCTGCGATCAGAGCGATCGCCAAGATCGGCAGAAAGCTGGCAAACGGACCCACAACGGCCAGGCGCCGGGCCTGGCCCCGCAGCTGGCGTTCAAGCTCACCCATGCCGCTGCGCAAGTGCTGATCGGCCGCATCCAGCTGGCCGCTGCTGTGCAGCAGGCGCAGCCCCTGGAAGTCTTCGGTGATGCGGCTGCTGATGGCCACCTGGGCTTCGCTCACCGCCCTGGATCCAGCTGTGATTCGCGGCAGCAGCTTCTTCTGCAGAAGCGTGATCAGGCCAATCATCAATGCCACCGCCAGCAGCAGCCAGGGCGAGATGCCAACCAGCACCGCCAGGTAGGTGGCGATCAGCAACACTGACACCACCAAGGCACTTGTGTACTCAATCTGCAGGCGGATCGCCTCCGGCCCCTGGCTCGCATAGTCGGTGAGGTCTCCCACCTTGTAAACACTGGCACAGGCATAGCTAAAGCTGAGCACCTGGCTGTGAATGCGGGCCGTGACCAGCGTGCGGCAGCGTGCAGCGAAGTAGCCCACGCTCACCAGACCCAGAAAGCGGGTGAGGCTCTGCAGTGCCTGAAGCAGCACCGCCAGCGCCAGCAAGCACAGAAACAGCGCAGTTGAAGGAACACCGTTCAACCAGGCGGCAGCGGCAGGCCACCACCCAACCAAATGATGATCGGTCCAGTTGAACCCCTGCGCGGGTGCCGACAACACCTGCACAGCAAGAAAAACCACGCCAAGGGTGGCCCCCTCGCTCAGAGCCTCGATCAGGCTGCTGCCAAGGTTCAGGGCAATCAGGCGCCATTGCTGTCGTGCCGTCTGGCGAATCAGCTGAGCAGCTGGCTGTTCGCCACGCAATGGCCGTAGAAGCCCCTGAAGAAAAGAATGAAAATTCATATGGCGCATGCTACTGGCATGCCAAAACAGGGGTATGGGCAGTTATGGAGATAAGGGGATGGAGCCTAGTACAAATAAAAAGGTCGCCAAGAGGATGTCATACACATGAATGATCAAGAACAGAACACAACACTTTTATGTAACAAAAAAGATGACTTAAATAATTTGGAGGGGTGCGCGAAGCAAAGGAAATAGGACAACATCTGGAAGACTTTAAATAAAGCAGTTGCAGAATACAGCACTGTAATAATTAACTTATTTATCTTGAAAATTTTTTAGCTGACGCGCCGCCACTCTGGAACCAACTGTTCTAAGGATGAAAAGACACTGGACTGATCACGTCTGGCGAGGGCTGCGTTAAGGGCGTCCAAATGCGAGAAAAGGTCTTCAGGATCAAGAGCTTGCTCGCGCGCCCGGAAAATGAGAGGGTGCAGTGTCGACTCAGAATCAGCCTCAATGAGCAATTCTTCGTAAAGTTTTTCGCCAGGCCGCAAGCCAGTCACTTTAATAGCAATATCACCATCAGGATTTTGCGCATCTCTCAGCGTCAAGCCACTGAGTCTGATCATTTGTTTGGCTAAGTCAATGATCCGAACAGGTTCGCCCATATCAAGCAAAAACAAATCGCCGCCTTCGGCCAATGCAGCTGCTTGGAGCACAAGCTGCGCAGCTTCAGGGATGGTCATGAAATAGCGAACAATGCTGGTATGAGTTAGCGTGATTGGGCCACCAGCCGCAATCTGGCGGCGAAACAGAGGAACCACAGAACCGGAAGAACCGAGCACATTGCCAAAACGAACCATGCTGTAGCGCGTCAGTTGCTTCATATCATGAGCCCGTTGGGCATGGGCTTGAACCACCAGTTCGGCCACACGTTTGCTAGCACCCATCACATTGGTGGGCCTGACAGCCTTGTCGGTTGAAATCAATACGACCTGCTGCAAATGAGCCACGGACGCGGCTTGGCACAAGGCCATAGTCGAACCAATATTATTGGCAATGCCGGCTAAGGGATTAGCCTCCACCAAAGGGACATGCTTGTAGGCGGCCGCATGAAACACGACCTGAACCTGGTGATCTTTAAAAACATGTTCAAGCAGACATTGGTCAGTGGCACTTCCAAGGATCGGAATCAACTTCACTGACTCAGGACACAACCGTTGAAGTTCCTGATGGATGGCATAAAGAGCCGGCTCACTGTTCTCAATCAGAACAAGTGAATTTGCATTCAAGCTCAAAATCTGACGGCATAATTCACTGCCAATAGAGCCTCCGGCTCCGGTGACACACACCGAAGCATCCCTCACAGCCAGCCCCAACAAAGAAGGATCAGGAGGAACAGCATCGCGGCCAAGCAATTCTTCAATGGGAACAGGACGCAGTGACGTGATACGTGCATGTCCAGAGGCGACCTCTTCGATCGAGGGCACCTGAAGCACCTGGATCCCTAACTGCTGAATGGTTTCAACAATGTCGCGGCGACGACGGCGAGTCAGCGAAGGAATAGCCAACAAGACCTGATCAATCAGCTGTTGTTCGATGAACTGAGCAAGGCGCTGGGGAGGCAATATCGGTAGATGATCAAGCTCACGCCGCCAAAGCGCCGGTTCGTCATCAACAAACGCCACGACACTGTGACTGCCGGCGAGACGCAGGGCTGATGCAAGCTGGGCACCAGCAGCACCAGCTCCGTAAATCACTACACGTAGACGCTGGCGTTGAAGACTTTGAGAGGCTTGCAACAACAAATCCCTGAGTGCAAAGCGCACGCCTCCAGTCAACGTGGTGAGCAACAACCACAGCAAAGGCCAAATGCTGAGAGGAGGTTGACGTACGGGCAAAAAAGCGCCAACCAGGGCGACGATCACTACCGTGGCGCCATTGCGTAGGGCTACGGCATAAAAGGTTGAGCTGCTCACATATCGGGTGAGACCTCGGTACTGTCCTGTTGTGGCATAAAGGCTTAAACCAACCGCCCACGTCACAGGAAACATCCAGAGCGTGCGAAGAAGCTCTGGGCTAAGGGGTGCAGTGGTCCGTAGCCAAAAAGCCAGCCACAGCGCTAGTGGGATGAACACCACATCGAGGGTACCAAGCAGGAGTCTCCGACTCAGAGGCGGCAATCCCATCAAGCGACGCCTGATCGCGAGTGAATTCATAGTATGACGGGGACTCAACATTAACCCTTAAGGGTTGATGAACTCAACTCAAACGGACTCGCAATCCTGCGATCAATCCAATACCCAGCAAGTAGCACAATAACAGCCAAAGCCGAGACCCAGGTCCAACCAGCAATCAGAAATGTAAAGGCCAACAGGGCAGTGGTAGCAATATAGGCAGCCGAGACCCGCGCATGAGACCATCCTGCCTGATGCAAGCGCTGATAGATATGCTGTCGGTGGGGCTCATACACACGCTCCCCGGCTATTGCGCGGCGCAAGACACAGAAGCACGCGTCACCTAGCAATGGAGTGGCCACGAGCAACAGTCCCAAAGCCTGAGTCCAAGTTGGGGACTGCAAAACAGCCCCAACCAACAGGGCGCCAAGATATGTGCTGCCTACATCACCCATAAAAACCTTCGCTGGACTCCAGTTCCATGGCAGAAAACCAAGCAGGGCTCCAGTTAATGGCCAAAAACAAGGGCATACCAAGAGCGCTGCAACCGTAAAGACAACGAGCATGCATCCTGCGACGAGTCCATCGAGGCCATCCATAAAATTAATGAAATTGATCACCGCAACAACTGAAAATAAGAGGAGAAGAATGGCCCACAACGGCATTGACAGTGGACTCAACAACATCAACCCAACAGCGGTGAACAACTGAACAACGAAGCGAATCCAAGCTGGCAGGTTATGACGATCGTCTAAAAAACCAACAACGGCCAATGGCACTACAAACAAAGCCATATATGTCTGAATCGTGAAACCAAAAAATGTTGTCAAAATCAGTATGGCGCAAGTCGTAACAATGACAAGGGAGAGCCCTCCACCACGGGGAGTTGGCTCACGATGAGAACTACGCAAATTGGGTTGATCGAGAAAACCCCGACACAATTGGGGCATCAGGACGGCAACACCCACCCAACTGGCGATTGCAGAAATGACAATCAAAAGCAAGAACACAATCAACATCACTCACGACTGAATTGGGAAAGACTGGGGATGCTGGCCAAGCAGCTCGTGGGATGGCGTGAAGCCAGCCAAATCGGCGCCAAGACGCAACACAGACTCAAAAGCCTTAGGCGAATAAATCATGAGCGGTAACATTGCAGAGAAAAACAGACGATTGGGAATTGGAAATAGCAAACAACGTCGGGCTCTGTCATCCTCGGGTTGTGCTACTTGAAGCGCTCGCAACATCTCAGAATAGGTGAGCTCTTGATCGCCACCGAGAGTCAACAATTGAATTTGAGAGATAGCGTGATTGTGTTGATCCCTTAAAGTTGAATGAGAAAGCGAATGGGCCTGTTTGAAAGCAACGGCTGCCAATTGCGAGCAATGAATTGGTTGCCGTAGCCCAGTCTGTGCCGGTATAGGCAAAACTGGAAGCCGACGCATGATGTCCAGCAATCGGCTAATATTTCGATCTTCAAAAGATCCAACCTGTCCATAGATCAATGTTGGACGAAGGATACAGCAGGTAATTCTTAAACGACGACATGCTTCAACGAGCCGATTTTCTGCAGAAAGAAGTCGAGCAACCAAATCACGATCAAAATTGTTAGAAGCAAATCTCTTTGTCAAAGCTGAGGACGAGGAACAGGCAATAAGACCTCTCAGATCACCTAATTGGTCAGGATATTGATTCATCAGATGTTCAAAAAACGGTGCTAAAAGCCATACTGGAGCGAAACTGATCCAAAGAGAGGGATCGTCAAGAGACCCAGCAGGCAAAAAGGAGCCTGGATCCTCAAAATTAGCGCAAAATGATTGTGCAGTGGGATGCGCAAGTCGCCTTGAATATCCAAACAGCTTAATACTGGGCTCCTGAGAAAAAACCAATCGACGAAAAGCTTCTCCTGCTGGAGTGGATGCACCAAAAAGATGATATTGCATTGCTTTTACGAAGTTAAAGAAGCACGCGATGGTGATCTACGTTGGCAGCAAACTCCATGCTCAAATCAATTACTGTGTGAAAATATTTTTCACCAAAGAGACATGGTATAAATTAGTTAAAATAAACTCAAAATCTAAACATAGAGCATATTACGCTAAGGCAATGATCTTGAGGCAGTCAAGAATATACAAATACGCTCTGAGTGAGAATAAAATAAGCCTTGCTTTTATTATTTATACGCAAACATACCGGCAGCAAATGATGTGACCCTTGGGAAACGGCATTGTCGTGCATGCCATATCATTAGTGCAATGAGATAATCGTAATAAGCAATTAACGGGTGTATCAAGCCTGACGACTGCTTAAATTTAAGTGTCTCTTGCATCCCAATTACTGAGTTCTGACTGGTACCACCAGAGGTCATTACCGCTGTGACTTTTTCAATATATCCCGCTTTCAATGCTGGTCCTATTCGGAAAAGAAACTCATAATCTCCTGAACTCTTAAAAGAGCTATCAAATAAACCGTAAGACTGAATAAAGACCTATGGTGGAAAGATCCGACGTGCGCGATTCTCATATGGCGTTTAAAGCGTGACCAAGACCACTTCTCGCCAATTATCCTGGATTTATTGGTACCTTTAACTAGGCGAACCTTTGAGCTTATATATTCTAAATCAGGATTGCGTTCAATGAACTCAAAGTAGACTGCAAAAGATTCCGGCATATAATAGTCGTCAGCACCAATAAAGGCGATCCACGTACCTGTAGCAAGCTGCAGACCCTTATTCCAGGCATCGTAGATTCCTTGGTCATTTTCACTAATCCAACCAGTGAGCAAATTCCCATATGATTTCAAAAGAGAGACAGTATGGTCATGACTTCCACCGTCTACAACAATGATTTCAGACTCAGGATTTGCCTGACTAAGAATGCTGTCAATAGCAAGTTCCAATGTTTCGCAACTATTATATGTTGCAATGATGACTGATAATTTCAAAGGCGCTGCATTGCTGACCTGCCAATCAAGCTTTGATATATGTTGATCATCTTATTGGATACTATATCCCAACTAAAATGGTCTGAGACATATGACCTTGCTCTTGATCCCTTTTCGTTTAAACTAGACTGTGGACTTTGGAGCAATTCATATAGTGCATGGGTCACAGTGTTGATTTCAGCATTGACATACCAACCCAAATTATCATTGGCAACCACTGACCATGGGGTGCCAGTGGTGGTTAGCACAGGGAGCCCCCAAGACATAGCTTCAGCAATGGCGATACCAAAGTTTTCACTATAAGACGGAAGAACAAAAGCATGTGCACTTCGAAATGCATTGTCTTTAGCAAATCCGGTCAAAGGTCCTAATATATTGATAAGCGATGAAAGATCTAATCTGTCAATGGAACGCAAAAGTTGGTTCATATAGTGAATATCAGAACACCCCCCGGCAATATCTATAACCCAATTCCTCGGTCTTAATTGAGACACAGCATCTAATAGTAAATTAATACCCTTTTTGGGGTCTATTCTGGACAAAAATAGCAGGCGTCTTGGATCACATTCAAGACGTTTAGTAACAATGCTAGCATCAGGTATGGTTATGCCCTCGCTGATATTAATTATTTTGCTTGAATCAATACCTAGGCTAATTAATGAATCAACCTCCATAGAGGAAGTAGCATGAATACAGTCACAAAGATTCAATAGATTTTTTTCGAACAATGAGTAGTGAATGCTTTTTTTAAATTTATTTTTAGATAATGGCCAAGGCTCAAGCATTCCAGCTGGCTGTATTACTAATGGAACATCAGGATACTTATCCTTTAGAGCTAGACATGCGAGACTTGTTTGGCGCCATAAACCTCTAAGATGAATAAGATCTGGCTTAATGGTTTCAGCTTCTTTAAAAAGGAATCGAGCCCAGGGATAAACTGCATTTCTGACACCACCTACCTTAATAACACGCATATTTGCCGGTAAGCTGATAGATGCATCCATTTCATATGAATCTTTCTGGCACAGAATGATTTGCTCTGACTCGGGCCAATTGTTGGCTATCTTTAATGACATATTAAAAGTTACATTTGCTAATCCGCCCGCTAGTACACTCAATGAGTCAGTAAGGGTTAGTATTTTGACCATTGCAAAGCAGCGTGTTTTATTACTTGTATAAACAATATCTGTTAGAACCTAAAATATAAAGCCATATAAATTGGTATTTCTTCGATCTCTGCTCAGCGGGCATTCCCGAGTCTGATCTGAGGTGGACTGGTTTTTCTGGACAAGCCCCATCGTTAACCTCTGAGGCGGGGTACCGCCCCTGAAAGGGGCTCCCACCAATGAGCAAGCGCCGCACCCACAGCCCCGAGTTCAAGGCCAGA
>Ga0194123_10006778_pt1 | contig 11696 bp, 7 predicted proteins | sample TA2MahsurfametaG_5_FD_155479 | JGI IMG/M metagenome (GOLD analysis project Ga0194123, IMG submission 155479) | Freshwater microbial communities from Lake Tanganyika, Tanzania - TA2015023 Mahale A surface | ecosystem: Environmental > Aquatic > Freshwater > Lake | place: Tanzania: Lake Tanganyika... | reverse complement strand
CTAGCAGTAATAAAGCAGTGGCAAAAGCATAGTATTTCGGAGCTATATACTTTGTGGTTAAGCGATACAGAACAAAGCATGTAAAAGCAGCCATACTTGCCAGCATGACGTGAAAACCGACATCTCCAAATAAAGATTTAAAGAAATAATTCAAATAAAGCCAGCCTAATTCATTTCCATTGAAGTAAAAATCTTTATCTTGCAATGACTGAAGCCCTAAATAACCACTGAAATAGCTAGAATAATCATTACCATAATCATGTCTCAATGCCAGGAATAAAAATACTAGAAAATAAGAAAGCTTCATTCCATTCTTTATGGCTCCGACTTGCTGAAGCCATGTAAATAACACAGCAAATATTACTAAAATGATATAAACCGTCATTAACTACTTGTTCGGATGTAATGATTATACCAAAGAGCCAAATTTAACAATGGCCAGGTTTTTGAGGATTGGCTGGACTTCAACACCTTCTCAACTTCAACCCAGTTCAGATAATCCGTATTATTGCAAAACTCCTTTAATAGCTTATACGCATCCTCGCCTAAATTACTCTGATACCAGTCTCCAATGGGTGCACCAAATCCTTGCTTTTTCCTATCAATCACTTCATCTGGTATCAATCTACGCACTGCTTGCTTTAATAGCGACTTGTAAACCGACTTTTTGAATTTTCTGTCGCCTTGAATACTCATAGCCAATTCCACAACATGATGATCCAAAAAAGGCACTCTAGCTTCTAAGGATACTCCCATACTCATTTTATCAACACGCATGAGCAAAAGTTCAGGAAGCCTCAAATTCAAATCCATATAAGCCATCCAATTAATTGTGTCTTTTTTGTTGGCCTTAGAACAATATTGCTCCCAGTATGGCTTAACCACATCATAAGACGTAGTTCTCTTAAATTTATTTACCAACCGATCGGATAGCAGTTTCTTCTTTTCGTTATCTGTAAAGGCTTCTGATCCTGTCCAAAATATAGGTTCATCACGTAAGCCTCGTTGCAAATATTCATAATAAATACTTTCGCTCTTATTGAATTTTCTCATCAGAAAAGACACTATATGTTTCAGTATTTTAGGTATAGGCAGCTTATTAAGCTTGTGTACTTGAAGTATTCTGCCCCAAGCCTTATACCCAAAAAACAATTCGTCTGCACCTTCACCTACCTGGCAAACTGTAACGCCATTTCTACGTGCTAACTCAGAAACATAATATACAGGAATACAAACAGGATCTGCCAAAGGCTCATCCTGTAACTCGACCATCTCTGGAAGAAAATCAATAAGATCTTTTTCATTTAAAATGCGTTCATGGTGTTCTGCATGAAAGCGATCTGCAACCAAACGAGCATATTCCAACTCGTTTAAGTACGTTTTATAGTCTGTGTCATAGCCAATTGAGAAAGTACGCACTGAATCGCTATTTTCGGAGAACAAGGCAGTATTTGTGCTTGAGTCTATACCTCCACTTAAAAATACACCTACCGGAACATCGCTTACTTGACGATAATGTACTGCTTTCCTTAATTCTTGCAAAATTTGATTTGAAACCTCCTCATCATCCATGGAATTTACAACACGATCAGTATGGTCTAAGGCATCATAGTACCTAACTTCAGTCTTAACTCCATCCTTAGAAAACTTTAAATAGGTCCCGGCTGCTAGTTTAAAAATTCCTTCAAATAAGGTTTCAGGAGCCTGCACCGTTAAGAATGTCAAATAATGAAAAAGTCCCTTTTCATTTACTTTTCGAGGAACTTCTTTATCCTCCAATATGGCCTTAATCTCAGAGGCAAATATTAACCTGTCGTTAATTAATGTATAATACAAAGGTTTAACGCCAACGCGATCCCTGATTAAATACAATTCTTCAGTGCGCGTATCCCATAATCCAATAGCAAAATCGCCCCTGAGTTTATGTATAAAGTCTATTCCCCAATACTCATAAGCATTTACAATTACTTCGGTATCTGAGTGAGATGTCTTCCAGGACTTTACCCCTAAGTTTATCAGTTCATTTCTTATCTCAGCATGGTTGTAGATTTCACCGTTAAATACGACAAATATTGTTTCACTTTTGTTGCAAAAAGGCTGTTTTGCGGCTTCCGATAAATCAATAATTGATAATCTTCGGTGACCCAATCCCACTTTTCTATCCCATGAAATCCATAAATCACCGCCATCAGGCCCTCGTTTCACCATGGTATCGCGAGCACTGATAATGTACTCTCCCGTTACTTCAAATTTAGACTGTTGAAAAGCTAAACAACCGACTATTCCGCACATATTATTGAATTATAAATTTCGATTAATCGATTTAAGTTGGTTACCCTATCATGTCTCTTTTCCGCAGCAACAATTGCATTTTGCGAAAGATGAGCTGTCATTTCGTGATTGGTAAAAACTTCGCGAATATAATTTGCTAACATTTCAACCTCCTCGAAGCGATATAGCAAACCGGTTTGTTTGTGCGTTACCATATCGGGTGTTCCCCCGACGTAGGAAGCTATTACTGGTGTACCTATGATTTGTGCTTCCCCAACCGAATTAGGACTATTTTCTATACTTGACGGGCATATAAAAACATTAGCACTTTGATACTCTCTAATCATTGCTTCAGCTTCAAGCGGACCAAGAAAATTCACATAGTCAAAAAGATAATATTTACGCATGAGGGATTTAATATACTTGCCATAACCACCCATTCTAATTCTATCATTTAATGAATTATTTGCAATAATATTATTACCGCCTATTCTAATTATTAAGTCAGGAAATTCATCCTTAATTAGTTGAATTGCTTCAAGAACTTTATGTAAACCCTTTATCGGTGTACCTGCCTGTGAAAGGAAAATGGAATGTTTTGTGCATGCTCCATATTTCCATTTATCCGATATATAGAATTCATTCCTAAGGCTTTCGTTACAAAACTGATAATCACAAGTTTTATTAATAGCTCTTGCTCGAGCATAATCCCAACTAGTTCTGCCGATTACAATGTCTGCATGATTGTAATATTCCTTTTCAAACTCGCCCATCTTCTCCCATCTCGTTTGAGTAAGAAACATGGTATCGGCCCTCAGGATATCGCGAAATGTAATATTTTTCCACTGTTCCATTAATGGAATTCCACCGGTCACATAGCGAGAATATGGGCCCGTCATACCCTGAATAGAAACTATATATTTAGTATCAGAATAAATATTCATACAAGCTAATGCCCTGGGATATTCGGTGCCATGTATGTGAATAATATCAGGTTTGAACTCTTCGCAAATGGATTTCCAGTAAGGCTCAAGCTGTTTGGGATAACTGTTGTGGTATTTACACGGAATTGAGTAATAGGTGATGTCTTCAATTTCATCTTTTCTTATTCCATTTCCGGAATAGCAAGACGCAACTGCAAGTTTTATATTACTCAGCCTAGCTACTTGCTCGGCAAGGCCATACATCCAGCCACCAAAAACAGGTGGTTTTAAACCCATTGCTTTTGACGGGGCAGGGAAGATTGTGTTGGTGATCCAGAGGATTTTTAAATTCATAGGAATCGGTAAATTTTAAACTCCACTTATTAGCCTCTTGACCTTTAGTTGATCGTTAATTAAACTTCACTTGAATCGCATGTTTCCCTTTCCGTTGATCAGGCGGTGGGAGTGTCATATAATCACCATAAACACTTTCAAGCATGGAATGGTAATTACGTGGCACATTTAAACGCAATCCTTTAAATAACAATGTCTTAACTGGAAAAATATCACTTATTGGAAATACTTCGTGGCTCAGGTTATAAACCCCTGCAAAATTCGAAATATACCTTGCTCTTTTATCAATATTTGCCCTCATTATGAGCTCCTGCATGTAATTTAATGTTTTGACTTTAAAAGGCCATAGCACAAGAAGAATAAGCTTAGCCTTTAAACTTTGTACATCTGAGCCCTTGATACCTGTTTTAAAAAAAACACTTAGGCTAATGTAGTTTGTCAACTTTCGTTGAAATCTTGTAATGAAATTATTTTTATCGTACGAGTTATCAAAAGGAAATATATCAATGAATATCCCATGTGTAGAAGTCATCAATGAAGTGGACTCTTCTAAATATAAAGTGTGTTTTTTTCTGATTTTACATATTGACAGCCAAAACATAGAATCTGTCCTTCGGGAATGCATGCAATATTTATTGTCAAGTTCCTTATAATATTTACTAACAAATTGATCGTAATCTTTTCTTGGCATACCTATATCAATATCATCGTCCCAAGGAATAAAACCTTCATGCCTTACTGCACCAAGCAAAGACCCATATATTAAAAAATATTGTAGATTATATGTATCACATATACGTTTAAATTCAGTTGTAATTTCTAATTGAATTTCTTGAACTTTTAAAAGATCTTCACTCATTTATATATTTTTTTAAATAATAAAGGATTAAATTTTTATCGTCTTTTGAAAGACCAAAGAACGCAATCGTTAGTAAAACTATTAAGCAGTTCATAGTAATGAAAATTATTGAGCCACTAGGCAATCTAAATAATTCCGAGATAGCAAATATACCTAAAAATGACAAAATCGTAACAAAAAATGCTTTACCCAAAACAACAGAAGTATACTTTATCGAAGGAAAATTTAGGTGCTCTCTTAAATAATTAATTCGAGCAACATATGTAACAATATTGTAAATTATTCTTGCTAAAATTACAGTAGGAGGTGAAAAACCATTCAAAAGCAATAAATAAGAAGTTGGAATATTCAGTAGTGTTAAGCTACCCATTAGTACTTGATAGTTTCTAATTTTTCCAGTTGCGTGAACTGCCATCCATAATGGCGCTTGAATACTATCAACAAGCAAGTAAAGAATAATTAATTGACAAAATATTCCTGCATATTCAGGAACATCTACTAGCCAAAGATCTAAAATATAATCTATGTTTAAATATATCGGAACGCACAATAAAAGCAGCAGATAATAAGAGTACTTCGATGAATTCATTATTAGTTTTATAAAATACTCTCTATCATTAGCCGCATAAGATTTAACAATTTGCGGCCGAAATGCCATCTGGAAGTTTGAAACAAATGCGTATGCAGCGGAGCTAACCGCATTTGCTATCCCCATTGCCGCATTCAGCGTAACTGAAAAGAACAAATTTAATAGTATATTTGCACCCTGAATAGAACCAATATTTGCTAGTTGTCCAAACAAGCCCCATCCTGCAAAACTTAGTATTTCTTTAAATAGAGAGTTGTCCCAATAAAAAGAATATCTTGTGGTTGAATAATTTATAATGTTAAAAACAGCGAAAAAAAGCAACACAATAAATGATAAAATGCTGAGCACCCCTGTATACATTATAAGATTATCATATGCTATCTTATTCAACAGTAAAACAAATCCCAATTTTAACAATCCCTCACCGATTCCCACATAAGCATAAAACGACATTTTTTCGTTTGCAATAATGTTTGACTGATAAGGTATCGTAATTATTCGCAAACATGTTGAAACAAGTGCAAGTTGGTAAACCCAGTTTGCCGCATAAATTCGATTTTCAGGTATATTTAACTTCGTATTTAAAAACCAGAGTCCAATCGTTTCAGCCAATAGAATAGTTAAAAACACCAACAGCATATGTATTGTTAGACTCGTGCTGAAAACCTTTTTAATCATTCTATCATCAGCCTTGCCCATGTAGAAATTTAAAAATCGTTGGGTGGCTGAGGACAAAGATGTTTCCAAGAATGAAAACAAAACAAGAACTCCTGCTACAATATTGTAAATACCAAAATCCTCAACTCCAAGTACATCAAGTACTATTCGTGATGTATACAATGAAATAATCATTGTAAGCAACATACGTACGTACAACAAAAGCGTGTTTTTCGCTATCCGCTTGCTGTTTACATCTAACATGGAGATGATAATGTACCAGAGCACATTTTTAGTCAATTGTAATTTGTGATATATTATTATTTGCTACCTGCAAATCATTAAAGTTATCAACCTCAAACCAACCTCTATCTATTGGATGGTAATGTAGTAAATCATTTGAAGCTAGATAATTCATCAAATCAGTCATATAAGTATTCTTTAAGTCACGCCCACTATTCCATGCATTATTGCTGCATTTGGTATTGTTCAGACATTCATTGTAGGTTTGTTTAATTAGTTTGGTGCCCTCATCAGAGAACTTTATTAATCCAATGAATTGACCTTCTATATCATCTATTGAGCTTGGCTTTTGCCCAAGTGAGCTTACCTTGTTATCACTTCCTTTTTTAAAGGTTTCTGCATCACTTAGTGGGTCTTCACATCTCTGTTGCCAATAGGAAAGCCATTCTTCATCTGATGCAATAGTAACAGCATGTTTGACATTTAGTATTTGCTGTAAGACATTTTTAGAATAGATTATATCACCATAACAAATCAATAATTCCCCACTCATATATTCTTCAGCACAAAACAGACTATAGATCATATTGCTATATGCAAAATCCGGGTTGAAAATCTTTCTCTTGATTCTGCTGTCAACAATTTTTTCTTCTTTGTAGCCTGTTACTACTATAATATCCTCTATTCCTGCTTCCTCAAGACAATCGAGCTGATGGTATAACATGGGTTTTCCCGCAACCTCTACCATACATTTAGGTATTTCATCGGTTAATGGCCTTAGCCGTGTACCCTGACCGGCAGCGAGAATGATTGCAGTAATTTTTTCCATCTATAAACTTATTAATTGTAAAATCCAAGGAGTTTAATTGAATATTTTTCGGAGTAATTGTACATCACCTTTTTGAATTTGATTATATCGTTCAGGATGCCACATTATCCCATAAATTTTTTGGTTCAGGTGTTCAAAGGCTTCTACTTCGTTTTCATTGTAAAGTGCCACAGCTTTTAAAGATTGAGCCATTGAATCTAAGGTCAATCCCCAATTATGATAAGAGTTTACAGTAGTCTCAGTTTCATAATATTTTTGCCATGCGGCTTTAGTTATGCGTATTGTATGTTCTTTGGCAACATGCTCTTCTTTTGAAACTGAAGCTAAATCGCCTCCCAGGTATACGTTAATAAACTGCATCCCCCTGCAAACTCCGAGTAGTGGTTTTTCTCGATTAATACACCATTTCAGTAATGCTTTTTCTGTATTGTCACGCTCGTAGGCAACATCGTTATCTACTATATTTTTGCCTTCAATCAGCTGTTCGCCTTTTATTCCCACATTATTTCCACCTGAAAATATAATTCCGTCAAGGTTTAATGAATCGGCAAAATTTTCAGGGGAATCAAGTGTGTTTGGGATAGGAATCAGTTCAAAACTCAAGATTTTTGCAACATTTTGCCAACGCTGGTCCAACATGTCCCTGCGTTCCTGAATACGCTCAATAAAAACCACACGTTGTGTGATACCTATTCGAATCATCCCAATATTCGAATCTGCTTGTTCATGCAATTCAATTCAATATTTTTCGCCTTTTTAAGCCTGTCGAACCATTCTTCTCCGCATCCAATGGCTGCAGGAAGCCCAAATTCGGCACTACGTATAGTCATATGAGAAGCGGCACCACCATACTTGGTTATCAACCCTTTTATTGGATGTAAAAATATCCAGTCATAACCGGGGTCGGCACCTTCTGTCAATACAATTTTACCTTCCAGATCTTTCTTATCTAATATGTTAGACAAATGGCATATCGTTGCAGTTACAGATTTTGAAGTAACATAGTTGGGTTCTGCCTTATTATGTTCTATAATGTCTAGATCATCTGGATGGGTGATGATTTGAGGGGTCTCCATTTTATTGACACTTTCATGCCAATTTTTCCCTTCCTGTATTTTTTGTTTAAGATAAAGCTTAATGTCTTTGTCCATTGATATGCCTGATACTTTAAGAATATCCTCAATAAATACATTAGCTAAATCCATTCGTTGGAAATTCAAATGCTCTCCCCATACTGCAATCAAAGATAAAACAGCATCCAAATTTTTAGTAAACTGAAACTTTGCATATTCTCTGGCTGCTGTAGCTTCTTTTATGAAACTCAGAAGTGTTTCAACCGAAAAAGACATTCCCATTTCCTGTATTTTATTTTCAATGGAAGCTTTTGTTTGTTCAGAGAAATTAAACTCAGGTATGTGGTGTTCTGACAAGCCCTCACTATTGGTATTTGAACTTACCGGGTCATGTTCCGGTAAATAATGCTCAGGCCGTTCTTTGTAGCTGTATGAGTTAATATCGTAGCTTCCTGGCCGTAAATGACCGTATTCTTTTAAAAACTCATCTCTATCTAATGTTCCATTGATAACACTATTCATGGATTTCGTCAAATTCCCGGCAACAGTTTCTATAGTGTTTAGAAACAGATTTTTTTCCTCGTTCGAAATAATATTCTTTGCTACCAGCCCCCGCAACATAGATGCGGCAATAAATCCATATCGAGCCAAAATAGAAAATGGGATAGTTCCAAATTCGATGCAATCGTCTAATAGTGTTTGTATAAGTGAAGGAATTTGACTTGGCTTAATTTCAGCGTGCAAAAGTGCTGCGCGCCTTGGGTTAAGCTTTTCTGTTTGAGCAACAAGATAGGAAGCAGACAAGTTTTTACCTGAAATGGCATTCTCTGTGAGTGTGCGAAGAGCCTTTTTTAACTCCCCAATTTCTGCGTCAGTTATGCCAGCAGCTCTCAATCGTTCACATTGTTCATCAATATCGGGTGTATAGCAAGTAACAACGATATCAAACTCTACTTTATCATGTAAGTGTGGATTTTCTTTTAGCCGTTCCACATAATGATTGATAAGCTTTTCTGCCAAATCATCTGAGATTCCGGAAGGCAACAGATTATTAAAGCTATTCCGAACATCTATATACGGATGACCTCCTATTGCGAATAGTAATCGTTCTGGTACAGGATTGTGGTAGCCCATTTTGCCACGAGCAATTCGCCAAGCTGAATCGGTTATCAGGTACTTATAGAGAGACAATGCCAACGGATTAGGCCGTACGCCTATCATTTCGGCCGGGTTCCAGTCAGGCATATCTGCAAGTACGGTGGTTTTCCCATAAATATTATGAAATGGTTTCATCCTTAGACGAATCATTTCTTTAGCCTCTTCCATTCTCTTATGGAAATCCCCGATGTCACCCAAACCGGTATGCGTTGTTATTGGGCGTACCTGTACAACAAAAAGATCACCCTCCTGTGTAAGCACAAACTCAATATCGAGTGATGAGTAACCGGTAATCGTTTCTATTTCCTGTAATACACGAACTACTTTCTGAATACGGGTATCTTTTATGCGCTGTTTAGAGTTTTTGTAGATTGTGATAGATTTGGAATCGTTACTGCTTCCTGATGTAACCGTATCGGTTCGTTTGGATTGGTCGTCATAATTAATCAGATAGTATGGAGTACCGTGCTCAAGGTTACGGGTAAAGGCAACCCCACTCATTTCCACATTCCCAATAAAGGGCTGAACCAAAACCTGATTCTGAGAATTGTATTCACCAGATCCCTTGTTACGGAATCCTTCAATCACATCTGCTATCGCTTTTTGTACTTGGTAATAATCATCGGCGTCTACATCAGCAACACTTAAAAAAGCCCCAGCTTGTGACGATTCCCATGAATCTTCCTCCAAAGAACTGCTACGCACAATTAGTTTTTTGCCTTTAAACTTTTTCTGAACCTGTTGGATAATCGAATCAGAATTTAACTCCCATCGGTGTAGAGTGAAGTGTATTTGATCTGTAATAACAGATTCTTTTACAAAAGGCTGAATTCTTTCTAGTGTCTCAGCTTTTGTGCCAAAAACAAATTGAGCGAGGTCAGATTCCGAATCGAGTTCAGCCCATAACCCGCTATGGTCGTAAACCGTAACCGGAATATTCCAATGATCAATAAACAAACAAATCAAATCTGTCAGGCTGTCGTTATCACCAAAGAATTGTTCATTATCATCCTCGGCATGAAGACCATCAAAGATCTTTTGTGCAACCTCTTTCTTGATCAAAGTCAGGCCTGAGAATTGTGCATCGGCATTATCAGGCATCAAAGTCTCTCGACCAATGCTTTTTACAATTTCATCTTTAATAATAATTTTTTCTGCCCTGTGCCTTTTTAAAGGATTGGATACACGTTCCATCCACTTACTATCTGTACCGATTGTAACAAGTGAATTCGATTGAATTATATTAGCTATTACAGGTGGTCGAAAAATAGTATCAGCATACATCAATAAAACATCGCCACCTTTCCATGATTCCATAGCATACTTTAAAGAACCTAATACGTGCGTATCCTCCCATTTCGGATTTATCACATAATGCAATTCCGGGTATAGCGATATGATTTGTTCAACTTTATACCCGCCGATAAAACTTATTTGTGCATCCTTAATACCTGCTTTCCTTAAACCATGCAGCGTCCAATCTAATACCCGTTGCCCTTTTAGAAGTTTCTCAAGAACGAGCTGTTGTTCACTGTTCGAAATAATTACCGCAGACCGTGCTGCACCGAAAATAAATACTTGCATTTTATAATTTTCTGGCTAGTTCAGTTTTGTGATAATTGCTTTTCATTTTTTATTATGGGAGAAATATGCAATTGAAATGCAAATAACTACGAATTCAACAATACCATTAATGAAGTTATGTTTGTGATGTTTCTGTATTGAAGAGTGAAGTGAATGTGCGGATGAATCAGCTACTACCCCCGCCCCCCAAATATTCGTTTAATCCAGGGGTTATCCCGACCTTTGGGCTCGTCGTCCTAATACATATAGCCATAGCCGCCGTATTTGTGGGTAATGTTGGCTTGGTGGTCGTTGAGAACCAAGCATCAATTTTTAATTTGCTTGCTTAGGTTCATTACCACCTCTAAACCTTAGTTACCCATCGAATAAGTCAATAATTCTTTTTTATTCAGTCTATCATTTAACGTCATCCAATTCTCACACCACCCCCCGCGTATCCACCATTGCTTTGGATTTAGCGGCGATGCCTTGATAATCCAATCCACTGTGATCCGTTACCACCACCACAGCATGGCATTGCTGGAACAATTCATCGCTCAGGGGAGTCGAGTGGAGAGGTAGATAAGGAATCTCCGTATGCCCATCATCAGCAATGACCGGACAATACGGATCGTGGTAAAGAACCTCGGCACCTCGCTCCTGCAGGATGCGAATAATATCCAGGGCAGGTGATTCCCTCAGATCGTCAATGTCCTTCTTGTACGCGATGCCTAGGATCAAAACGCGGGATCCCTTGAGGGACAGTCCCTGTTCATTAAGGGCCAAGGCCACCTTATTCACGGTGTATTCAGGCATCTCGGCATTGATCTCCGAAGCCAATTCGATCATACGGGTCTTGAACGAAAGATTCCGCATCTTCCACGACAAATAATGCGGGTCCAACGGAATGCAATGCCCCCCCAGACCGGGTCCCGGGGTAAATTTCATAAAACCAAAGGGCTTGGTTGCCGCGGCATCAATAACCTTCCAAACACTAATCCCCAGCTTGTCACAGACCATGCTCAATTCATTGGCCAGGGCAATATTGATCATCCTAAAGGTATTCTCGTACACCTTAACCAATTCCGCCGCCTCGGTATTCTCCACCGGCACCATGCGGTCAAAGACCTGGGCGTACAAAGCCATGCCCACATCCTTGCATGCCGACGTAATACCG
>Ga0194123_10006771_pt1 | contig 11702 bp, 11 predicted proteins | sample TA2MahsurfametaG_5_FD_155479 | JGI IMG/M metagenome (GOLD analysis project Ga0194123, IMG submission 155479) | Freshwater microbial communities from Lake Tanganyika, Tanzania - TA2015023 Mahale A surface | ecosystem: Environmental > Aquatic > Freshwater > Lake | place: Tanzania: Lake Tanganyika... | reverse complement strand
CCAACAACACAATCTACTGGGTTATTATATACCTTGAACACTTCATAATCTGCAACAGTGAAAAGCCTAGTTCCAAAAAGAGTAGTATCAGATGGAATATTATACGAACGTGGATTAGAATTATTCTTATTGTTAGTATTACTATTATTTTCAATTAAAAGATCAGGACCCCAACCAAACCATGGACCAGATCTTGTTAGACTAACTATTGCATAACTATCTGTTTTTATCATATATTTAGTAATTTGGTTAGTAGAATTATCAAGTGCCCACAAGAAAGAAGTATTTGTAGTATCTTTTATAGAATTATCAACTGCTTCTGATGGAACCCAGTTTAAAGGAGTATAGCCACCAGCAATTCTTCCAGTAGTGCTTTTAACAATAACTATTGTAGGACCTTGATTATCACACTTTTGATGAAATGTTGCACCAGCAAATCCATCTCTTGATGCTCTAAATATTAATTCGTGTTTTTGAAGACCAGTAAAATTTTTCAAAGTATTTAATTGTTCTTCAGTTATTAATGCAGAACTTTGGTAAGGAGATTTAACACCATCTGGGCCTCCAAAAACTCCAGTTTGTCCTCCAAATTCAATCATAAAAGGTTTATCTGCTAAAGAAATTGGCACACCAACATTTTCCCACTTTTCTTCATTTGTTTGTGCAGATCTTCCTCGTATGACACCACTAACATTATACCAAATCCCATTTGTTTTTGCAGATTTTCCTTGTAAGACACCAAATGCACCATCTGGGATTTGATCTTTTCTATCTCCAAATATAATTCTAATAGTTGGATTTGTTAAAGTATATGGAGAATCTGAATTAAATACTAAAGAAGATCCAGGACCAATTTTATCATTTACTTTATATGCTAAACGATATTCCGCACTACAATTATTATCGCTAGATGTTTGACTACAGTAATTGGGATAGTCTACTTTGTTATAAATATAATTTGCCCAGCCATTATAATCTCCAGCCCAATGCCACACAGATCCCATTGTTATTAAATTTGGTGCAGGAATAGAAGTTAATGGAGTGCAATCCTCATCTTGTGTAATAGGAGGACATTCAGCACCATTCCCTTGAGGTTGAACTGTAATTGCTCTTACCCTAGTTCTTTTAAGAGTAGAAGGATTACAAGAACCCCAATTAGACCAATTACCAACAACACAATCTACTGGGTTAACTTCAAGAATTATGATTTTAACATATCCATTCGGATCAGTTTTATTCCTTATCATTCCACCTTCGTAACCACTACTAGCAACAGTTGAATCGGCTGGATATGCACCATTTCCGATAAAACCAGAACCACCGCCACCTCCACCACACCAATAAGTATTCAGGTATAATATTTCTTCTCCAATTTTTCCGCTACACCATCCTCCTCCTCCTCCTCCTCCAATAGTATCAAGAAAACGATGATCTGATTGTACCGAATAATTAAAATTGCAATCATTCTTTCCTCCAATGCCTCCTTGTGATATTAGTCTATCCACAAACCAAAGTTGTGCCCCCAAACAAAAATCTGAAGTTACATTATTTCCATTTTGACCATTTTCAACTACATTATTTTTACTTGTTCCTCCTCCATTTCCACCATATACAGGAAATTCAGTAAAATTTTGAGCACTGCAGTTTCTCTTTTTACTCTTTGATGCAGATTTAGATCCTCCTCCTCCCGCAATAGCAATTATACTTGATAAAGAATCTGATGCCATCACATCATTATTGAATATTTTTCTAACATCACTTGACCCCCCACCATTTAAATTACTTATAGTTTTAGCCCCATTTGGCCATCCAGCTTCTAAAATATTAGCTCTATCTCCACTTCCACCAACAACAACATACAATTGATTTTCATTGGTGAATGTGAATTCTGCAAATAATTTACCACCAAAACCATAACTTTGTTGATTGCTTCCAGAATTATACCCAGAGCCATTGGCTCCATATGATATTATTCTAATTTTTTTAGCATTCAATTTTGGAAAAGTTTGAACTTTCCCAGTGAAATCAAATAAAATTTCGTCGTTTACTTTGTAACTCTCTTTCGATTCTAAATTTGTTTGTGTAATTTGAGCAGTATTAAATTGTAATTTCTCGATTGTATTTCTATTATATTTGTAAACCAAAAAGAAAAATATTAATAAAACTAAAATAACAAGAAATAATTTGAAAAAATTTATTTTTGTCATTAATTTAAATAACAAAATTTTTTTATAATAAATTCAAGGTTCATACATTTTTTGTGGTCTTAATGCAGACTCCTGATCAACCATAATTGCATAAAAATTTGGATATGGATAATCTCCTTCTACATCTGCATAAAAATCTGCGATTCTTTCTTGATTATTTGTATTTGCTTTTGGCTTAGCTCCATAATATTGTTTAGTTTGTTTATTTACAGCATCTCCAAAATCATTTGCATCATTTGAATCATCATCTTGATTACTAAAGTCATTGGGTTCATTCCACCATTTTGTCATTTTATATTCTATTAGATATTTATTTTTTTATCTTGTCGTGTTATATCCTCCACAATCTCCACATTTCATTCCATATGGATGATACTTCACTTCTCCATTAAATCCACAATCATTGCATTTTATCTTAAAGTTTAATTCCTCTTGTATAGGAAATTCCTCAATAAGTTTATCCATTCCTTTAATGTAATTTTCTAAAAATTTTCCTGTTATCATTATTTTTCTGCATAAAGGACAAACTATATTATTTTTTTCCAAACAAGATTGCATACAATCCACATGAATAGGATGACCACATTGTAATATAGAACTTGGTTTTGTAGAAAAGAATAAGTTTTCTAAACAAACTGGACATTCTGAATGTAAAACATTTTCTTTACATTTATGTCCATTTAGATTTACACAAGTGTTGCATATATCACAATGTATAAAATTTTTTTGATGTCCAACACGACATAAATTGCATTTATCACAATGATAATATCCTTTTTCTGTTCTATCATCGAAAAAATTGCATATTTTACAAAAATAATTTGCAAAATGGATACCACAATTTTTGCATAAATTACTTACTTCCTGTTTACAATCACACTTCGAACAAACTATTTCTTTTATTTCATATCTGTTTATCTCATGATTTTCATTTTCATTGTGACAATGTCGACATCCATAAATTTTATTGCAGCAATTTGCTACAAATTTACATCTTCTTACATAATGTTCACATCCATCCATTTTTTATATAATATTTTTTAATCTAAAAAAAAATCGCAAAAACAACATCTTTGTCTATTTCTAGCCGATTGTTTCATTTCAGTTTCCATATCAACATCTACAGAATCCAATGAAGAATTGCTTCCCGATAATTCATCTAATTTATCTTTACTAGTAATCTTAAACATATATTTATAATGATATTTTTATATCCATTTTATTTCTTTTTTTCCTTTTTTCCTTAAATAATCATTCGCTAATTTAAAATGATTATTTCCAAAAAATCCTCTTGACGCACTTAATGGGCTAGGATGAACCGATTTTAATATAAAATGTTTCTCTCCATCTATTAATCCCTCTTTTCCAATCGCATAATTTCCCCATAATATAAATACTACTCCATCACATCTCTTTGAAATCTCATTTATTATATTGTCAGTAAATTTCATCCATATTTTCGCATTTATATTTGATTTTCCCTCTAATACAGTCAATGCAGAATTTAATAGCAATACACCTTGTTGAGCCCAATCAGTTATATCAGTATTAGTTCTTCTTATTCCATAAATATTTTCCAATTCTTTAAAAATATTCAGTAAAGATGGAGGCATTTTCACTCCATCTGGAACTGAAAAACATAATCCCTGCGCTTCACCTATATGGATATATGGATCTTGACCCAATATTAATATTTTTGTGTCTGCAATATTGAAAAAGTTGAAACAGTTAAATATTAAATTATCTGGAGGTAAAATGGATAAATGAGGTTCATACGTTTTTTTCTGCTCATCGTGATTTTTTGATATTTTATCTAAATCTTGAATTAAAATTAGATTTTTCCAATCTGTTTTAATGTCTTTTACTAATGATATCAATGACATTTTCTTATCATTCCATAAAATTATTATAAATCAATTTTTTATCTAATTAAAGATATTTTCACATAAATATAAATGTTTATTATAAATTCTTCTTATATATTTTACATTTTCTTATTCCTTCTTAAAGATTCCATATATTTATCAATCTATTTTACACATTATAGTTATACAGATTATGAAACCATTACCACAAAATTTATTTTTTTTAGTTCAATTATGCAATCATTAAGATTTAATTGTTCATTAGGTATGTTATTTATATATATGGGTAATATTGGTAGGGAATTTGATACATATAATACCTTTTATAATTGGAAAAAATCATTTAATGTTTATCGTTTTCATATTGTTTTTGATTTTTTTATTTTTATAGTCAATATAATTGTTACATTATCATTTTTTATTCTTAAACAACCAGAATATCCATTGATAACTTATTTTTTTATTTATAATATAATAATTTTTACGCAAATCGATTTTATAATATTTGTTTTTTGTTATTTCAGAAATATTATCGAAAGAAATGGGAATTCAATAGAAATGATATCTATAAATTCTACAAATTCTTGTTGTATTTGTCTCGAAGAAAATAGCGATAAGGAATGGGTAAAAATACGTTGTGGTCATGAATATCATAGAGAATGTATTATAATTTGGTCTTCATATAACAGAAAATGTCCAATTTGTAGAGTAAATTTCTAAAGACCAATTAAATTTTTCATCAATGGGGTCATATTTTCTAATCTCATTTTTGGAATTCTTGTTGGATCAATTGTTATTTCTTGTGAAAAAAATCTTGGTTTTTTCGGAAATAATTTAACGGGATATGGCCAATGTGTGGTAGTTCGTTGATTATAGATTGCATCAATTTTCTTCTCAACATCTTTTGGTTTAATACCGAAAGAAGTATATCCTTGATATGTTTTGGCCATTCTTGGCATCATACAGATGTAGTAAACTAATCGTTCTCTGGATATTTTTCTTGGAATTCTAGCTTCAGTTCCCATATGAATAGTTTTGCTATCCCATACAACAAAACATCCTTTTGGTGGACAAACAAATCTCCATCTGCAACCTTTTTCAGCTAAAAAAGCTTTTTCTTGATCATTGATAAGATACCAATTATCTTTTAGTTCTTTGTTGTCAGAAGTTGCGTGAAATCTTCCCTTTAATTCTGGATGATAGATATGGGATTTTTCCATAACTGAAAGACATCCATCGTTTGGTCCACATTCTTCGAGATTGTAAAATCCTTGAATGCATCTATTATCTGGAATTAAAAGAGATTGGTCGGTATGCCACCACAGTTTGGATTTAAAATGTCCTCTAGGTGGATTAAATTTTTCAGGAGGAATTTGAAAAGAAACTGCGTCAATTGATGTGATTAATTGTTCAGGATTTACATCCCATATTCTCGCAAAAATTGGAGCAGCTTTTTCACGTAATTTCCAAGCACTTGGCATCATACCAAATCCAAAATATTGTAACATCATTGAATGTAACTGTCCTAATTGGAAATAATTTGGATAGGTTGTTTCATCATTTCTTTTAATTTTTTTGTTGGGGGGACCTGTAATGAGATTTTCCAAAGCGTTCCATACTTCATCTTTGCATTCTTGACAGATTTCGTCTGATAAACGAAAATCTTGAACTATTGCGAATCCTTTTCGGCAAGTTTGGTATGAATTTGATCTAACGGTGTTAATTCAGAGTAAGGTATACCTAATTCCATTTTTAGGTCTGTATATTAAAAATAAAAAAAATCAATTTTTATAAAAATTGATTTTTTATTTAAATGTAAACAAATGATAAAATGGATAATTATATTGAATACGATAGCAATGATAGTTATGATAGTTATGATAGCGATGATAGCGAAGACAGTTATGATAGCGATGATCTGAGAATGTTGACATTGGAAGATTTTTATATGGTAAGTTCTTTTGAAAAATTGAGAGAATTTTGTGGATTGGAAGAAATTATTTTGACAGGAAATTTTGAAGGTTATTTAAAATTTAAAAATGCTGCTTATCTAAAATTTAATGATAAAAAAAATATTGGTTGTAAAAATATAGAAACCATTTTTTCAGAAAAAGAATTTTTCGTTTATATTAATGGATTAAATGTATCATTAGAATACAAAAATAATTATTCTAAGATATTTTTATTTTTTAATTGGGAAAATATAAAGAAAGAGATAATGAAGAATATTAAACCAATAGAGGTAACCGAATATATTATGCAATATGATGAATTTTTAGTATGGGATAAAAATAAAAGACCAAAAATTTTTAAAACCTCCGACTTTACTTTTAAAGACATTAATAATTCAAGAATTGTTTGTGGAGTTTGCAATATAATTATTGATATGGATGTTGATATATCTTTAATTAAAAAATTAATGCGAAAATTAGTTCCAGAAAAGATTAATAGAGATATTTTTAGGAAATTATGTAGAAGTATCTTTATTCAGCCAAATCATCAAGAAGTCATAGTATTTTATGATAGTTTCTATAAAGTTACATATTTATGGGATTGGTTAACAGCTGCTATGAAAAATTTAAATTGTAATCCAGATGTGTTTTTTGATAAAAAGCCTTACCAAAAACTAAACGAATTAAATGAAGAATTAGGGGAAACTGTTCCAAAATTAGTAATATTTTCAATATATTATACAAGTTATATTGAGAACATATTAGATACAAAATGGAAGAAAATGAAAACAAAAAATTTTTTAGTTGTTAATGAATTAGACAGAAATTCTTTTGAGAAAGAAATTTATGATGAAAAATCATTGATAAAATATTTTAATGAAAATGAATCGAAAATATTGGAAAATTTCCCAATTTTAAAAGAAATTATGGATGATTTAAAAAATCCACTTACTTTTCTTTATACATTTACGCAATCTTTGCAGAATGATCGATATTTTTTTAACCAAATGTTGAAATGGAGTTTGGTATCAGAAATATAAAAAAATGATTTATATTTTTATAAATACTATAACAGCTAATAATGAGCGTTAACACTATTGAAGAATATTTAAATTTGAGTAACATTAAAGAAATAATTATTACTGATAAATCAAATTTGGAGGGATTTTTTAGATATGAAAATTCTGGATATTATATCTTGTCAAGTCGAGAGAAAACAAGAAATGGTAATGGAATTTATTATTGTCTTGAAGAAATTTTAAAAGAAAATATTCCCCAACAAATTACATATAATTGGGATAATATCTTAAAAGATATAGTTGAAAAATGTTTTTGTAGTAAAACTTTAAAAATAAATAATCTTGAATATTGCGAATTATATCTTACAGATAAAAACAAAAGTTATATTTACAATTTTATTACCAATTCACGAATAGAAAATAATGTTGATAAATTATGTATAGGTGAATCTGACATATATGTTGATTTTTCTGTTGATATTACATTTTTTTCAAAGATACTGAAACGGTTTATTCCTTGTAAGAATGACAGAGATGTTTTCAAACTATTGTGTAGAAGTATTTTTATTAAACCAATCCAAGATAAATCAATCATTTTTTACGATTATTACTACAAATCACCCTTTCTCTGGAATTGGTTAAATTTGTTATCTATTAATGGATTAAACCAGAATTATATGAAGGAAAAGTATAATATCACAATTAATGGTCACCAAGATTATATTTTTGAAAAAGCAAGTAATTTTAGTATGAGAAGAGAGAATATTGAAAAGATGGATTATAGAATATGTCTTTATGATAAAGATTATCACAATTCCGATATTCGTGATAAAGTCAATTTTAAGTGGGCAAAAGTTGGTATATGTAATTATTATGTAAAAATTTGGATATCTCCTAGCATCGCTGACAAACAAAAAATTATATATGATATTTCATCATCAATTAATTATGTTAAAAAAAATGAACATTTATTAAAAATTCATTTTCCAGATATTGATATTATTAATGTTTTAGGGAATGGAGAAAACTCTATAGAAACTAATATTGATTTTTTATTATCTGATAAAAATCATTTATTCAGTCATATGTTCAAATGGATATTTTTTTCCTAGATATGTGTATCATAACCTTCAAAATCATTTCTTAAATCAATAAAATTTAGATATAATTTGCATAAATCGATATTTTTCTGTCGCTTTTTCAAACAAGGAATAATATCCATATTTTTATGACCTTCACACTTATAATCTATAAAATAATCACTTATACATTCCTTCCTACTTACTAAAACTAATTTACAATTATTATCTTTTTTTATAATGTAACAGTGGTCTTCAGTTACCTCATAATTATAGGCGATTGAAATATATAAATAGGAAATTGATAAGAATGATATAAATGTAAAAAATAAAGTGATTTCTTGTCTCATTTTTTTATAAATATTATAAATTCTTTAAGCTACGATATAGTAATGACCAAAATAATCTGAGAATGATAAATATAGAGTGCATTTTCCTAAAATATTATTTATATCTGCTAGACATTGGGTTAAATTACTATTTACACCTTTGGACATTTAAAATGGGACAAAACCCCATAAAAAAGAGGTTCAAAGTTAGGTCTTTTCATACCTGCATAAAGTTTGATTATAAACACTCGTTGAAGTGCTTTGATTACTTGTTTCTCTACATAAATAACTTGGTCTGTCTATGTTATTTATTGCATTCTTTGCTATTTTGTAGATATTAGACGAACCATTGCGGTCCCTATTCCACGACCCACAACCGCTCTTACAGCGTAGAAGTCCGTGAATTAATCGCAATTCGTCATTGTTTTTCTTTTTGTTTGGGTGTTCTCGCACCATAAACTTCTCACATATTCCTCCATCACATTTGGAACATTTACAGGAACTTCTAAACTCATCTACTAAAAACACATTATAGTTATTTTTTCTAAATAAGGTTCGCATCCCCTTTCCTAATGTAGGTTCTTTGTATTTCATTTGTTTTCGTTGTTCCCAATCACCTATACAAATAACCACATTTTCAGGATTACCATATGTTTTTTTGAAGTCGCTAATCATCTTTTGTTCGTTTCGTTTGATATTTATGTATTTACCAAACTTCAACTTACGGAATAATTCTTTACGATAAAACTGAAACAAAATATGGTTTATTCTATTTTTTTCTTGTAGATATTCCTTATATTTTGTGATTTGTAGTGATTTACGATTGAAATGTGATAATTCTGTTTCATATTCTATAATAGTTTTACCTTCAATCTTATTGGTTTTCATAGCAAGAATAATATTGTTGTATTTTTTCATTTTAGTTTCTTTTCTTCGTTGATTTTGGGAATACCGAAATACATTCGCATCTTTGGAAGCATCATCTACGCAATAAATCAAATCGTCTTTACCCGGATCGATGCCTACAACTGTTTTATCTCGTAATGCAGAATAATCATCTAATTCATCAATATACAACTCTTTTGATATTCCTTTCTTCATCGTAGGTAATTTTTTACCCACCAAATCATCTCGTAAAAATAAAATACTTAATCCAATACCATCTGTAGAAACCATATGGTGAAATGAAAATCCTGTTTTATGAAACATTTTTCGTTCTGTTCTAAAAAAGAACTTCCAAATCTTATCTTCGTTCTTTTTCAGTTCTCCATTTGTCTTGAAAAATCCCTTTATTCCGTGTTCTTTTCTCAATAACAAATTGACTAATGTAGTTGTATCTAATCTTATGTATTTTGGTGTTATTTCAGTTCGTAGCGGAAAAACATTATTAACACATTCGCCGTCATTTTCAACTTGTTTCATCATAAATATCATACACGGCAAATAATCCATTGGTTTACATTTCAAATCATACATCACGCTATTTTTTTCATACTTGGTTTTAGGTGGTAAAATATGATGTTTTTGTCTTGTAATCCATTTATGATAATGATGATTGGATTGGTATGGTTTATCATCTACATTCAATAAATCATTCTTTATTTTTCGTAAATCAGAACAGAGGGTTCTTATTCGTGCATCACGCTCCATTTTAGTTTTTCCCAATTTTCTTATCTTATTTACAATCATTTTCTTTTTCCAAACAACATTTACATATCGTTCTACATATTCTACATAGTGTAATTGTATGTTAGTCTCATACATCGTGATAACATCTTCCTTCAAATAATCTAATGTAGTATTTAGTCCAGCGTAGTCAATTGGGTCATTTTGTGTAAGAGGTAAATAGTGGTCATTATAGAAAGTGGTAAGTTTGTCTTTCATCTCAATTGTTTCTATATTTGGTGGTTTTCCTCTTTTTTCATTTTTCTCGCCACATACAACTTTCATAGAATTATTAATTAGTTCTTTGCTTATTACTGGTAATGTGTTATTATTGTTTTCGTAATAATCCAATAAATACAATTTAAGAAATTGTAATGTATGAATAACAATTTTGTTGGATTTTACAACAGCATCATTAATCATTTTGGTATTAAGTTCAGGGTGTTTCAATACACTTTTGAGCGAAGTTTTGATGGATTTGAAAAACTCTGGTGGTTTCTCTTTTGCCTTTTCCATTCTATATACTATGTAAATATATTATTTTAAGTATTTTTCCCTAAATAATATATTTTACACCTTTTTTTGATTTAAAATACCTATTATTATTTTATATAATAAATATATAATGATACCGTTTATTGTAGCAACATTCGCACCTATAGTAAAATTCAATTCAATTATTTCCCAATTATACAAAACTTATATAACAAAAAAGTGTAAAAGATTTATCATTATATTCTTTATCACTCATTTTACTAACTAATTTGCTTTGGTTGCTACATGGGTATTTCATAAATGATATTTCATTAATTGTAGCAGGTATAGTTACCTTGCTAATAAATGTATCACTATTAACATTATACTTTCTTTACAGAAAAAATGGGCGTTTTTAATGAAAAAAAGGTGTAAGTAAAAATCCCTAAACTTTTGTAAAAATATACATTGGAGATTTTATCCATTTTTCATTAATTTTGAATTGCCCTTCTTTATTTTCAATTGAATATTTTGATTGAATTAATTTCTTAATAATAGACAACCAAGGTCGTTTAATTCGTTCAGGTTCTCCTACTGCTTTCATATTATTAAATGCAAACCATTTTCGTATTTCCGGTATAAGTTCCATAATTTGTTTTTGTATTTCTCCATTTTGGTCTAATTCATATAGTGTATATGTATTCTTATTTTCCAAATCTAATATGCTAATAATTTTATCAGTAATATTATCTTGTTCTTTTTTATACAATTCACTTTTTAATCTCATAAATGCTATATAATTTACATAAATAATTTTTAAGTAAATTATGATTTATAATTTTTCAGTTTGCACTTACGAGTTGATGGTTTCCGATTATAACATATTATTTGCTCTAATAACTCTACCTAAATGGCGTGTAGAAATATCTAAATCCTTATATTTTTGTTTCATATCAAATAAAAGTTCATCCATCGTAAGTTGTTCGTTCTTATCAATTATATTTACAGCAGTTTTTACTTGGTCTTTATTTATCTTGTATGATATAGGTTTTCTATTCTTTCTTGTAATATTTTGAGTAGTTTTGTATCTATCAATCCATCTTTGTAATGAT
>Ga0194123_10006770_pt1 | contig 11703 bp, 3 predicted proteins | sample TA2MahsurfametaG_5_FD_155479 | JGI IMG/M metagenome (GOLD analysis project Ga0194123, IMG submission 155479) | Freshwater microbial communities from Lake Tanganyika, Tanzania - TA2015023 Mahale A surface | ecosystem: Environmental > Aquatic > Freshwater > Lake | place: Tanzania: Lake Tanganyika... | reverse complement strand
CTGAAACGGTTGACTCATTATATATTTTCTTATTGTAGCTGATCCGCATCGAAAGTTGCTCATTCGCAATCCCAGCGATAATCTCAAAGTTATGGAGGCGCTGTTTATTCTCTCCTTGAATGAGCTTAATCTGGCCAATAGAGAGATTCTTATGGCGAGATATGGCAGACATGGGTTCCTGACGCTTGTTATTGTTGATACCTATATAGTTAAATGCGATTTGAGACTGAGGCATCTTACAGATTTGTTCTCGGAGCCCTTCATCCTTCACCAAATATCGAAGTACGCCGTAGCCTAGCCCTCTCTTTGGTATGCTATTGAAATCTTCAAAACTCTTGCTTATAGAAGCAATAGCAGAAGCGTTATGGTTAATATCGCTAAGAAGGAGTGGATAGAAGCTTGTAAACCAGCCAACTGTTCTTGATAAGTTAATACCCTCTAAGTGAGATTCCTCACGTCCATGACCTTCGACATCTATTAGAATGTCCTGGTTCCCCGACCATCTCGAAAAAGCTACACCTAGCGCTGACAATAAGGAGATCTGGACGGTGTATTGTTTTTGGCTAGAAATGGCACCCAAAAGAGCTTTAGTATCTGAAACACTAAGATCAAAGATATGAGTGCTTGAGTCAGCATAAAGGTTGGAATCAGAAGTCCTTTCTTCAGGTAAACTCCGAATTCGGCGTCTAGCATCTGAAAGCCAAAATACCGATTCCGATAGTATTGACTCTGATAATGCAAACTCTAAAAGGGTCTTTGCCCAATCCTTATATGAGGTACTCTTATTTGGCAATTCAGGCCTCTGATTGCCTGCCAGGTAACGGAGACAAGTCTGAAAATCTTCAATGATAATTTGCCATGAAATGATATCTGTAACAAGGTGATTTATAACAAATGTCACAAAGGAGGTCTTCTGATCTTTTCTGTAAAATGCTTCAAGTCTCGCAATAGGACCTGCAACAATATCAATTTCTTTACAAGACAACTCGACTTGACGGATAATAAAATCTTCTTGAGCTGTAGGATCCATGTAAGTGATATCATGGATGGAAATTATCGGATAGTCGGTAGACCCAAGGATCTCTTTGCTCCAAATCCCTTGACTAGAGACTTGAAACCTTGCTCTAAGAGCATCATGATGAGCCCATACATACTTAACTGCGTCCTCAATAATATTGCCCTTAAAATAAGCTCTAGGCAATGGTATCGTCATGACATGATTGTATTGCGACGGAGATTCATTGTTATTCTGAAGATGCCAGTATTGAATCGGTGTTAGCTCCGTTACTCCGACAACCAGTGATTGGTCAACTTCAAGCGGCTTTGCATTCTCCGCGAACTCAGCGAGGAGTCTAATTGTCTGATATTCAAAAATATCTTTTACAGTAATAGCAATACCCGAGGCTGTCGATTGCGCAACAACCTGAACACTCAAGATCGAGTCACCTCCAAACTCAAAGAAGTTGGCATCGATACTAATACGCTCCAGCCCTAATACCTTGCACCAAATAGCTGCCAGCTTAATTTCATTCTCTGTTTTTGGAGCGGTGTAAGTAGATTCGTCAGTGAGCAGGTTCAGGCTTGATTTTGGCAGTGACCGATAATCAATCTTACCATTTGGAGTCACAGGTAACCTCCTTAGCGTCATAAACGCTGCAGGAACCATATAATCTGGAAGTTTCATTCTTGCAAATTCTTTGAGATCAGTATTGCTTAAAGTCTGCCCAGATATTGCCGGAGTTACATATGCGAAAAGACGTTTAACATTGGATTCGCCATTGACAACTACCAAGCATTGATTGACTGCTTCATTTAATTGAATGACTTCTGAGATTTCATTCAATTCGATGCGATGACCCCTTATCTTGACTTGCGAATCCTTGCGACCTAGGTGCTCTACTGAACCATCGGCCAACCATCTACCTCTGTCACCAGTAGCATACATTCTCCCGCCATACTCTGAACTAAATGGATCATTAGTAAACACTTTCTCAGTGAGCTCACTTCTATTTAAATAGCCTCTCGATACGCCCTTCCCCCCAATGTAGATATCTCCCGGAATCCCGACGGGAACCATGTTCTTCTTCTCATTTAGAATATATACGCATGAGTTTTCCAAAGGTCTTCCAAGAGGGGGTTTCTTCTGAAGATCCCAGGATTTTGCAAACAATGTTCCGTTAGCTGTTTCTGTTGTTCCATAACCAATAATAAGCGTTCTATTCTTAGCCCAAATACGAGCTGTATGCGGCTGACAGGCTTCTCCTCCCGTGATAACAGTTTTCAGTTCTGTTAACTCCTCGCTAGAGCCTTCAGGAAGGGCACCTAACATTACGGGAGGGATAGCTGCGTTGGATATATGCTTTTCCTTAAGAAGACGTATAAACTCTGGACCAGGTATTATCTCTTTTCGATCAGCCAAGACCAAGGTCGCACCTGCTGCAACGCTTCTAAATATCTCTGCCAATCCCGCATCAAAACTCAAAGATAAGACCTGGAGTATTCTGCTACTCTCATTGATCTCGAAGTGATTAAGTTGGGCTTCTATCATCGCGACAACATTTCTGTGCTCAACCAAAACACCCTTTGGCCTACCTGTGGATCCAGATGTAAAGCTTATATACGCAAGATCGGAAGCCCCAATTCTAGCACTTGTAATCTCAAGCTTCGTAGCACGCCAATCCTCAAAAGCGTCTAAGACAACAAGAGCTGTTGCAATTTTCGTCTCGTCTAGCTTATGTTTAAGACATTGCTGAGTAACAACGGTCTGACATGAGGACTCTTCTAGCATTAGGTTGATACGATCTACAGGGTATTCAGGATCTATCGCCATTACTGCTTTCCCGGCTCTTAGGATACCAAACAAAGCAATTAACATGTGGACTTCTTTCTCTACGCACAGACCAATAACACTTTGATCTCTATACTTATCTCCCGACAAAAGAAGGTTCGCAAATACTAAGCTCTGTCGATCTAGTTCGCTGTAGGTGATGCATTTAAGTGCATCTTCCGCCGCGATTGCCAACGGGTTTCTAACTACAGCTTGTTGAATCCAATCGATGATATGTTCAGTACGGCTATTAGTGGATGTCGGTTGTCCCCATCTAAGCACCTTAGAGCGTTCGTCAGATGTGATCAAACATATGTCAGCAATATGTTCATCAGGCTTGATAGCCATATGGGAGTATATTGACCTAAGAATTGATGCTAGGATGGCAATGGTTTCCTTCCTGAAGAGTGCACTCCTATATTGCAAAGTGCATTTTAAATCAGTTGAAGTGAGTGTTGTTGAGAATAGGAGATCAAAATCTGATGAGTCTTTGCGTGTCTGTTGAGAGGAAACAGTGTTTCCTAGCCTCAGTCCACCAGCTTCATTCTGGTGAACATACATTACTTGAAACAGTGGATTCTTTCCTGCCTCACGAGGAGGCTTTAACTCATCAACAATTTTATCAAAGGGTATAACGTTCGCAAAAGCATCAAGACACTCCTGCTTAACTCTGCTGACTGCGTCCCGTAGGGACCCTGAAAAATCAATTTTGGTTCCAATTATAACTGTATTGACAAAAAAACCAACGACTCTTTGCAGCTCAGCCCTATCTCTATTAGATACTGGAGTGCCAATATAGACATCTTCTTGTCCAGATGACATTCCCAAAAGTATCTGGAAACCAGTCAATAAGACCATAAATATAGTTGCATCCGTTTCAACACCAAGACCTTCCAGAGCTTCTTTGACATCCTTTGCCAAAACAAACTCAAGGGTATCCACTAGATGGCGGCTGTCATTAGCTCGTGGATAGTCTAAAGGTAGATCAATGTCAGCAATCTCGTTGAGCCGATCTTTCCAGAAGTCAAGTCGCTTTCCAACATGTGTACCCTCTAACCACTCATTCTCCCATCGAGCATAATCTGCATATTGCAAACCAACATCTGCAAGGCTGGGTGTCTTATCTTCGATAAATGCTTTATAACAGGCCTGCAACTCTTCTGCAATGATGCCCATAGAATGGCCATCTGTGATGATGTGATGCATCGAAAGAAGTAGAGTATGCTTATCTGCGTCAGATCGAATTAGCTTCGCACGAATTAGTGGTCCATTCGCTAAATCCCATGGCCGACGCATAAACTCTCTGATCTCTTCTTGCCTAATATCTGTGATCTGGTTTGTATTGATACCGAGCTCTGTGAACTCAAGTCTAAAGTCTAACTCACTATTGATGAGCTGATATGGCACTCCTTCATTGCTGATAAATGTTGTGCGCAGACTCTCATGGCGCTGAATAATCAACCTTAGCGCACGCTCAAGTGCGCTTATATTAAGGTCTCCATTGATCTCAAATGAGTTTGGAACTGTATATGCGATATTCGTCGGGTCAAGCTGATACAAGAACCATAATCGTTTCTGATTATACGACAAAGGTTCTTCTTTCCGTCTGTCTTGGTTCTTTATCTCAACTAGATCCCACTCTTCACTCTTCTCATCCTCCGACTGCACTAACCACTGTGAAAGTTGAACAGGAGATGGGTTTTCAAACAGCACTTTTAGAGGTATCTTTTTGCCGAGCTCTTTCCCTATCCGAATTGAAGCACGTGTTGCTGACAAGGAGTGAGCACCATGGTGAAATACGTTGTCTGTATATTCGATCTGTTTCCCAAGAACTTCTGACCAAGTTTTAGTTATTATATCGGCATACTCAGTATTTGCAACGGATAGTCTTGCCTCCGAGACTGCTGACTCATTTTTAATAGAATCCAGAATAAACTCTTCTGCTCTAAGTCGGTCAACCTTCCCATTTGGGTTCTTCGGCACTGACTTAAGCAAGAACCACTCGCTAGGAATCATAAACTCGGGCAGGTACTGCGCGACTAGGGTCCTAATTGCGCTTAAGTCAATCCGCTTATTACTACATATTAACCCAGCATTTAACGTGTCGTTATTCTTTACCCAGACCACTGCTTCGTCAATAAAGTCAACCCTTCTTAAGGCGCTTTCAATTTCTTCTGTCTCAACTCGATATCCGCGAATCTTAACCTGCGTATCTTCTCTGCCAATTAACTCGATCGCACCATCGGGCCGCCATCTAGCGATATCTCCAGTCTTATAGAGAAGCCCCTCACCAAATGGATTATCAATAAAACGGGCTTCAGTTAACTGATCGTTCTTCCAGTATCCGTTGGGCACTCCTAGACCGCCAACCAATAATCTACCGTTTATTCCTATAGGAACAAGCCTCATATCATTATCTACGATATAGCACTTTACGTTGCCCATAGGCTTGCCTATAGGCATCACATCATTTTCCAATGAACTACCCTTTCCAATCTGAGCCGTAACATCCCAAACTTCAGATGTGCCATAAATATTAACCAATGTCTTTTCTGGAAAAATCTCGGCAAATTTTGAAGAAAGATCCTCCGGCAGCTTTTCTCCACTACTAATCCAGCAATTAACGCATTGTAGCCGTTCAGCTATATCTAGACCCGAGTAAAGAATGGATCTTAACAGCGATGGGACAAGTACAATCCTACTTGTGCAACTGTTTTTAATTGCCTCAACGAAATTCTCGACGTCTGGAACAATATGCTCAGGGATAATCGTGAGAACCGAACCATTCTTCCAAGCAGTAAACATCTCCCATATAGAATCAACAAACGATAGTGAGGTCTTGGCACAGAAACGCTCGCCTTCTTCTACAGGTATAGGTTCAGTTGAGAGTCTGTTAACGGCTACTCTATGAGGAATTGCAACTCCTTTGGGTAGCCCTGTAGAACCAGATGTATATAAAATGTATGCATTACTCTCCAGCACCGTACGGCATTTCTCGAGATCACTAGCCTCACCCTCCATGAACTCACAGAGTTCTTCAATTCTGAAGATCTGTTTATCCTCCACAATTCTCTTATTATTATCATTTACGAGTATTGCAGCAGCACCTGAATCACTGACCATGAAATCTATCCGCTCCTGTGGGTAAGATGGATCAAGAGGTACATACGACGACCCAGATCTCAAGACTCCGAGAATTGCAATTGCCGCTTCAATAGAACGCTTTATTGATATCCCGATAATTTTCCCCGCAAAACCTTTTCTAAATAAGGCAATCGCCACTCTGCGAGACTTTTCTTCTAGCTCAGAGTAGCTAATAAGCCGTTCTCCATCAATTATCGCGATTCTCTCAGGCCATCTATTCGCACTCTTTACAAATATTTCATGAATGCCCGCATAGTCTTGGGGCATGTAAGTATTTGTATCGTTCCAGGTATCCCGAAGCAACTTATATTCAGCCTCGGAAGTCATGCTTAAATCCTCTATATTCTTGCCTGGGTCACTAACTACTTCATCTAGCAATGTCGAATATTGCTCCATAACTCTAGCTATTGATTCCCGAGAGAACCTCCTTGCATCATATGTCATTTTAAACATGATGTCGTCGCCAATAGTCTCCAGATCTAGATGCAGAGGAACGTTCTGCTGGACGCTTGATGCAATAGCACGAGTCGCTTGAGAGGACTTCTTCTTCCCGTACTCAATGTCATTAGATGGTGTGGCTGAAACCGTATTCGTATTAACTACAATACATTCATACAACGGTGAGCCACTAGGTATCCCACAATACTCCTGGATCTGCCTTAGTGGCGTTTGCTCTTGAGACTTTAACGACGTCTGATCCTTTTGTACCCCTTGTATCCATTCTCTAAATCCGATATTGTTACCAATCTGTATTCGAACAGGGATTGCATTTAAGAACATCCCCACCATTGAGTCTATTCCTTCCATCGAGGCTGGTCTTCCTGAGACCAGCATTCCAAAAACCACGTCATCCTGATCTGCATACCTCGCAAGCAAAACTGCCCAGACACCTATAATCAAAGAGTTCAGAGTAACCTTACACTCTCTAGCTGTAGCTATTAAGTTATCCTTCTTACCACGATCTATCTCAAGAACCCATTCACCGAATTGAACTCGACTCTTCTTTCTTTCTCGTCGAAGTCTTTCACCAGGAAGCCTAGCTAGAGGAACTACACCACTCAAATACTCGCGCCAGAATCTTCTATCTTCTTCAACATCACGCCCCTGTAAATATTCCACATACCTTCTAAACTGAATTGGCGCCGGCATATCAATACTAGAACCTTTTCTGGCACTTTCATAGAATGCCTTTAACTCACTATTGATCTGATTTTTCGACCAGCCATCCAGCAGGAGATGATGGTGACTAAAGATGTACAACCATTCCCTGTCGCTAATCTTGACGAATGTTATCCGTATTAGAGGCGCTTTTGTAAAATCGAAACCTTCCCTTTTTTCGCTATTCAATAATTCTCTAAGTCTTATCTGACGATCGGTTGCACTTATTTCACTCCAGTCCTTAATGCGGATTGGATCGTCTACCTTCTCTTCAACGCGCTGGATTGGGAATGGAAGATCTTCCCAATGGAACGAGCATCTTAAGATCTCGTATCTCTCGAGTAGTTTCATCCATGCCACTCTCATGGCATCGACGTCCAGATCCTCCATATTATATACAACTTGATTGAAATACATTCCTACCCCTGGCTCGCTCAAAGAGTGCAGTAGCATCCCTTCTTGCAATGGCGTTAATGGATATTGACTTTCAGATGTGTTGTTTGAAGTTGTCATTTAGCTTTGGACTTCCTTAAGACCACTCTACCACTGTCACCCCGGTTCGCATGAGACTAGTATTGAGCCTTCGCAACATCTGCCGCAGCATATTTACGGGAACACTGACCATAGATCAACGTGTATAAAACGCACGATAGGCTTTATCAAATTCCACAACAAGCACGTCCAACCAGTCCGTATTTTCCCAGTTCCAGACGCACCAATAAAGTTACTGGGTATCTTTTCGTCTAATGATATATAAACATCTACTATTTCCTGATCGTGGCTCTCTGTCGTGATTGGCGAAACTGATTTGACCTTGCCGTACAAAATGGCATTTATCTTAGAGTATAATCTCACTTCGACAGAGTCATGCAATGAGATTTCTCCACGATCGTATTCAGCTACGGAAATCAAGACTTCCTCTGATGGCACAGATCTTAAGCTTAGCAGTTTGTCACCATATGATATCTGCTTCCCCATGAGAAGAGAAGTATCACTATCAATCACGCAGTCGAACGGGGCAACGATTCTCAATTCTCTCTTCCGTCTTTGCAGCTCTGCTAGTTCTTTTCGCTCTTTATTTAAATCAGAAAGATTACTCTTCAGTTTATCACTGGTCGTACTTATTTCTTCGGGTATAGTGAGGGACTGGTCTATCCGCTGACTTCTTTTCGAACGGATAAGCTCCGACTCCATCTTCTTCAGCTCCGTTCTTGTATCCCTAAGATTTGTAAGCTTGAGCTCCATTTCCAGAACCTTATCTTCATATTGAATGTCACTGAGTGCACCGGAAGAAGCCAGCTCTTTGTATTTTCTTGTTTGACCCTGTAGAATTTCTACTTGCTTTTCCAGTGAAGCTACTTCATATTTAAGTCTTCCAATATCTGCAACATTCTGGGCAACTGTCTCGTCTGCATTCTTAGAGGTTTCGTACTTACTACCTTTTTTAAGCGCTGATAATTCAGTTTTCAGTATTGATCCTGATTTCTCAAGTGAGTCAATTCGATCCTTGGACTGGCTTATCAGAGATTCGAGTGATGGTGATTGCAAGAGCAAAATTTCCTCGCCCTTTTTATTTGTATTGGATGAAGGCCCACCTTTGTAAATAGTCTTGACGATCGAAGACTCCTTTTCTGTGGAGATTATATCAAGGCTCATGGTTTCAACTATCTTTGCTGATCCTGAGACACTCGATATATATGGACAGATGAGTATGATGGCAACTATTGAGATTACCTTCTTATTGACTTTCCCATTCCAAAAACTCTTAATATCGAGTCTCTCAAATAATGATGCCGTCGATGATCTGCTGTCTAGTTCATTCAGCGGTCTAACACTTTTCTTTATGATCTTGTCTTGATCACTTGATGATATGCCGCCATTCGACTGCGAACCATATTTGAATATAATGAATCTAACAGCCATTACAACAAGTATTACATAGGCAATCTGGGGTGTCCAAGTACCAAAGACTGCAGGTAAATCATATATTAGTTCGGGCAGGAGAAATACTAGCAAATATATAATCTTTGTGGCTATAAGTGCTGCTATTACGATGAGTGCAAACTTGTAGCGACTATTCTGTTGACTGGGAATATCGGAGAATACCTTTTTTATCGAAACGCCTACCAACCTCGCTGGAATTATATTGTATATCTCTAACGCTTTATAAGACGCTGTCCCAGGCGATGGAAACATGGCCCAGAAGAATGTGATGATGCTAATCGATATATTGATCAGAAGTAGCTTCAGGGCAAATTGAGCAAAGGTAGTCGCAAATGGGTATCCTAAGTAAACTAATAGTATAGACAAGGCTAATAAATAAGCCCGCATTACTTGAGGCGCCGCAACATATGTAAAGTATTCCCATTTTGAGGTAGTCTTTAGCATTGAATAAGGCTTATCGATTCCAGCCTCAAACACTGGATGGAAACCTGCCATGAATTTTACATACAAAATGCTTGATGAATATTCCTTTCCAAGCCCAACGCAGACTTTATAGATAATCGTTAGAGCCTGGCTAATTAACACTATGCTGAAGACTTCAATAATTGATGTGTCTCGAAATAGATCGTCAACAATCCTTGATCCGAGGGCTCTGTTTGGAGAGCTGTAAAACGACCAAAGCGTGAATACCGCTAATGCAAAACTTGTAATTAGTAGAGCAGAACTATTTGACCTAAAAAAGCTGGTAATCCTTGAATCAGCCAACCATTTGACCTGGCTGATATCACACAACTGAAATGTATAACGATCTATTCTCTTTGATGGATTGGATGGCTTTTCCCCTGTTTCGGGACGAGTCGAACTCCTTACCCTTTGCGACCTAGAAATACCGCTACCTCTGACTAAACTTGCATCGATCTCTTTTATTACATCTTTTATCCTCAACACATCAAGGCATTCCGCAAATTCTTTTGCGTCTAGCCCAACTCGGATCCTTAACTCTTCAGATAGTATTTCTCTGGATTCTAGTATTTCTTTAAGAACCCTTCCAGTGACTGGCTCCAGCTCGAATGTCGAACGCTTTCCATTTTGATTCGTATATACCATCCACGAACCTTTGGGACCTTCCAAAATCCGCGTACCTTTTCTGGTCTGAATGCCGAATTGTTTCATTTCTAATTATTTAATTAGCTTTCGTCATCACTGTCTTTTCGCTCTCATCAAGAAAGCGTCGGATGCTCTCAACTTCATTCCCAAGACTATAGTCACTAATGTTTCTTAACTCTCCCAAGCGACTTCCATTGATTATTTCTAATGCCGATTTCCTTGCTTCCTCACTTCGAGCTCCTGTGTCGGATTCAATTACTTGCTTCGTTTTCTTCTCGATTGTCTCAATTAGGTTCCTAGCGCATTCTCTGACGGCACAAGCTGATACATATGCGTTCTCAATGTCTCCCTCAGCAAGCTGTAGCTCACTCCAAACGTAATTCGATGCAATTGTATCGTTTCTTGTTAAGCCTGTAAGGACTTCTCGGGCTCGTTCTTTGTTGCCGAACTTAATATGGCAATGAGCTAATGCAGCCAATATTGTGTCGCTAATTCCCTTTTCTTCTACGCCCGTTAGGATGCTTTGAACAGGGCTTAGTGTGGAAAGTGTTTTGTCATATGCCATCCTTTGTAGGTAATGTTCCGCGAGTTTTACCCGTTCCTCAATGGATGACTTAAGGTCTTGAGCTTCTATGGATTGACCGCTTTCAATTTCGTAATTATGGTCATCGCCCGACAGCTTGAGGGCATAAGTGTAGGATTTGCGCAGAGCTGACACGTTCGGGCTTGATTTTCTGGCCATCTTCAAATACTCGACTGCTTCTGCGGCTTTGTCGGCCTTGACGAGAAGTTGCCCCAGTTTTATTTTCTGTTCAACCTCTACCCTTGTAAGCTCGATGCCCCTTTGAAGAAGTTTCCAAGCCTCACTCTTCTCGTTCTGCTTGAGTCGCGCTTCTGCAAGAATCAGGAGTGCAGTGATGTTTTCGGTATCCAGCTCAAGTGCTTTTTCAAGATGCATGTAGCTTGTGGAGAGTTCACCACACTGCTTTGCACTTCTAGCTAGCATGAGGTGGTATAATGGGATATCATTAGCATCAGGATTGTCCAAGAGTAAATCTCTGGCCTCGTTCGATGACTCTTGAGAGCCATCTTCGAGAAGTTCTTTTGCCTCTTTCAAGACTCTTTTGAGGCTCTCGGGAACTTGTTGCATTTGTAAACCTGCATTTCCACCAGTATACCTCTTTTGGCCGCGTCACCTATCTTCCCCCCAAGCTCCTGTTCCATTGGCTACTCCCAACCCCGCCTCCCTTCCAATGGTGACTCTTCCTTACCGTAGGAAACTGATCCTACTTGCTCTTCTTTCACCACTCCTCACATCTTGTGGCCCTCGTGATGGTCAGGGGTTTTTCCCTTTTCGTTTCCTTGGCCTTCGCGGCAACCAAGCTTCGGCTCAATCACTTTCTGGTGATCTCCCGAACAGCTACCAACTGACTGCCGACCGTCCTCTGCGGCTTGCATCGTTGGACCGAATCGCGTCGGAGATCCGTGGTCTTGCGCCACGTTTTGTCGATCCTACTGGCTCT
>Ga0194123_10006767_pt1 | contig 11704 bp, 12 predicted proteins | sample TA2MahsurfametaG_5_FD_155479 | JGI IMG/M metagenome (GOLD analysis project Ga0194123, IMG submission 155479) | Freshwater microbial communities from Lake Tanganyika, Tanzania - TA2015023 Mahale A surface | ecosystem: Environmental > Aquatic > Freshwater > Lake | place: Tanzania: Lake Tanganyika... | reverse complement strand
GGTCGCCGTCGCTGGGGGGGGCGGGGGCTTGGTCGGCTTCGGCCGGGGCTGCTTGCGTGTGCTGCCGTTGGCGAGGGCGCCTCTGAGCGTCGGCAATCAGGTGCTCGTCCGTGTGCGGCTCGGGGGTTTCGGCGCTGGGGCTTGCGGTATGGCTTGCCGGATCCAGTGGCTTGCCGCTGCCCCCAAACAGATCCCCCTGCAGGGCCACCTCGGGCGACTGCTCAGAGGGAACGGCCAAGGTTCACGGGCATCGGATCGTGATCGTAGGGGCGACATCCCGACCGTCCAACCCGGCACCCGCCACAACATGTGAAGGAACACGGCAAGGGCCCCAGGGGCGCGGAAATCCCCATGGGAGAATCCTCGAACTGATCGGCCGGCCCGCCCGCTGTTCCATGACGATCCTCAACACCCTCACCGTTCTGGCTCTGGTGGTGCTGTCGTTCGCGCTGATCGTGGCTGTGCCCGTGCTCTACGCCAGTGACGACACCAGCGGCCGCTCCAACCGCCTGATTCTGCTGGGTGGCCTCGCCTGGGTGGCCCTGGTGCTGGTGAATTGGGGCATGAGCTTCTTCGTGGTTTGAAGCCCGGTTCAAGGCCCTGTTTAGGCTGATTGGATCAGAGATCCGTTGTTGTGACCGTTTTTGAAGGCCAATTCACCAGTGCGCAGGCCTTGCGCATTGGGGTGGTGGTGGCCCGCTTTAATGATCTGGTCACCACCAAGCTGCTGAGCGGCTGCCTGGATTGTCTGTCCCGCCATGGCATTGACACCGGCGCCGACAGCGCCCAGTTGGATGTTGCCTGGGTGCCCGGTAGCTTTGAGATTCCCCTGGTGGCCCAGCGCCTGGCCGCCAGCCGCCGCTACCAGGCGGTGATCACCTTGGGGGCGGTAATCCGTGGCGACACGCCCCACTTCGATGTGGTGGTGGCGGAAGTGAGCAAAGGGGTGGCGGCCGTGAGCCGCAACACCGGCGTGCCGGTGATCTTTGGGGTGCTCACCACCGACACCATGCAGCAGGCCCTGGAGCGGGCCGGCATTAAGAGCAATCTGGGCTGGAGTTACGGCCTGCAGGCGATCGAGATGGGCAGCCTCATGGCCGCGCTGCCTGGCTGAGTGAGGACCGCAGCAGCAGCTGTTGGCCCGCCACCCGTTGGAAGCCAAGATTTTCGTAGAAGCCGGCGCTGTTTGTGGTCATCAGGTACACCCGCTCGACATGGTGCAAGGCTGGGCTGTAGAGCAGAGCCTCCACCAGTTGCCTCCCCAATCCTTGGCCTTGGAGGTCTTCAGGGATCACCACATCCCAGAGCACGGCGCGAAATACGCCATCACTGGTGGCTCTGGCGAAGCCGATCAGCCGCTTTCCACGCCACAGACTCACCATGGCGCTACTGCCTGCAAGCATGCGCTTCAGCTGCTGTAGCGAACGGCCTTGAGCCCAAAACGTGTGCTGGTCCAGCAGCCGTTGCAGCTTCCACAGACCTCGGCTCGGTAGGCCACTGGGACCTAGCCCGAGCCATCTCAGCCCTGGGGCTCCAGGATTGTGGATCACAAGGCGATCGCCCTCCACGGTGAATTTGTGCTTCAGGAGCTGCAAGTCCTGCCGGTATGGGGGCGATAGGTATTCTTAAATCTATCCTCAGTGCTTTGGGAATTCCATCGGGAGTCTGAGCGCTGGCGGCGCAGCTGCTGACGTGTATGCCTTCTCTAGATCGGGTGATCAATTGCGTCCACTGGCTTTAATCTGAACTCGGCAACAAAACAGCATATGCATAAGGGCATCATCCTTGCTGGAGGCAGCGGAACACGCCTTCATCCAATCACGCAGGGTGTGAGCAAGCAATTGCTTCCGGTGTATGACAAACCCATGATTTATTATCCTCTAAGCACCTTGATGCTGGCGGGAATTCGTGATGTGCTGATTATCACAACGCCACAGGATCAACAAGCGTTTCAGAGGTTGCTTGGTGATGGAAGCCGCTGGGGGATGGAGATTGCCTATGCCGTGCAGCCGAAGCCAGAGGGTTTGGCTCAAGCCTTTTTGATTGGTGCAGATTTTTTGGCTGGTGCTCCCGCCGGGCTCGTGCTTGGTGACAACCTGTTTCATGGCAATGATCTGGCGCCAAGGCTCAAGGAGAACTCAGGAGCAACGGTTTTTGCCTATCCGGTGCGAGACCCTGAGCGTTATGGGGTTGTTGAATTTGATCGCGACGGGCGTGTTTTCAGTATCGAAGAGAAGCCGATCAAGCCTAAGTCTCGTTACGCAGTAACTGGTCTTTACTTCTATGACGAATCGGTTGTGGAACGAGCCAGGCGTGTTGTGCCGTCTGAGCGTGGCGAACTTGAGATTACCGATCTCAACCGTCAATATTTAGAGGATGGTTTGCTTCGGGTTGAATTAATGGGTCGCGGAATGGCCTGGTTCGATACAGGAACTTGTGATTCCCTGCATGAGGCTTCAAGCTATATTCGTACATTAGAGCACCGACAGAGCCTTAAGGTTGGCTGTCCTGAGGAAGTGGCTTGGCGCATGGGTTGGATCACGGCTGATCAGCTCGATGAATTGGCTCGTCCGCTACAAAAGAGTGGTTATGGTGACTATCTATTGCAGCTGCTTGAGCAGAGTCAGCAGTCATGGTGGGAGAATAACTGATGAGAGTAAATCAGCTCAAGAGTAAGTTCGGCACGACGATGCAAGGACCACTGTTGTTCACGCCACAGGTGTTCCCTGATGAGCGTGGTTTTTTCTTGGAGAGTTGGAACAAGCTTGATTTTTGCGGTCTTTTAGAGACGGACGGGCAAGTCGCGATGGAGTTCGTTCAGGACAACCACTCGCATTCTATTCGTGGGGTGTTACGAGGCTTGCATTACCAGGTAGCCCCATGTCCACAGGCCAAGTTGGTGCGATGTGTTGTTGGAGAGATTTTTGATGTAGCGGTTGATCTCCGCCTTCATTCACCAACATATGGCCAGTGGGTTAGCGCTAATTTAAGTGCCTTGAATTACCAACAGCTCTGGCTGCCTGTTGGTTTTGCACACGGTTTTCTTACCCTGAGTTCTGAGGCCGAGGTTTTGTATAAGACCACCGGTCTTTGGAGTCGTGAATGCGAGCAGTCTATCCGATGGAGTGATCCTGATTTGGCCATCGATTGGCCAATGCTTCAGGGCAATATGAAACCCATTGTTTCCAATAAAGATGCGATTAGTCCATTTTTACGGGATCAATTATGCGTGTTTTAGTTATTGGGGCCACCGGTCAGCTCGGCCGTGCGCTGCTGCAACGTGCGCCTGACACAATTGGAGGTGTTCCGGTGGAAGTGTTGGCCACAAGCCGACTTGGAGATGAGGCGTGCCTGGCTTTGGATCTTGCTGATGCCGACGCATGCAACCGCCTGGTTGAGACGGTTTGTCCCGATTGGGTCATCAATGCAGCAGCTTATACAGGCGTGGATCAAGCCGAACGTGAGCCAGAGCTGGCCCATGCCGTGAACGCTGCAGCGCCAGCAGCCTTGGCCCAAGCTTTGCAGCGCACAGGGGGGCATTTGTTGCACTTAAGCACAGACTTTGTGTTTAACGGACGCCAGGGTTCTCCCTATGATCCAAGTCATCCTGTTGACCCTCTAGGGGTGTATGGATCGAGCAAGGCAGCCGGTGAAAGTCTGGCGGCTTTAGCACTCTCACCGAGCCAGCTTTGCATTCTCCGCACCAGTTGGCTCTACGGATCAACGGGTCACAATTTTGTTCTCACAATGCTCCGTCTGATGAGAGAACGCAGTGAGTTCGGAGTGGTTGCTGACCAGGTGGGTTCCCCCACCGCTGTACCTGGTTTGGTTGCTGCCTGTTGGTCCGTTGTTGCCCATCAAATCTCTGGTACGCATCATTGGAGTGACGCAGGTGTCGCCAGTTGGTACGATTTCGCGCTCGCCATTGCCGAGATTGGGCAGGCGGTGGGTTTGTTGCCATCACCTGCTCGTGTGATTCCCATTGGCATAAAGGACTACCCGGCACCTGCCCGTCGACCCTCCTATTCGGTTTTGGATTGCACAAGCACGCGCAGGTTGCTGCAGCTGCCTGTGCTCCACTGGCGATCCGCTTTGCGACAGGTTTTGGGTGAGATGATGTCTACCTACAACCTTGGCTAGTTGCTCTGCCCGTGGGGAGGAGCCCCCGTTCGTCACCTAATCTGAGAAGAGTCTTGAGACGGTGCCGTGCAGCTCTGTTTGCCGCCTGATTACAGGCGCGTCTTGGTGACTGGCGGAGCAGGCTTCATTGGTGGAGCCGTGGTGCGGCGTCTGTTGGCCGGCAGCGGCTGCTTGATCTTCAATTTCGACAAACTTGGTTACGCCAGTGACCTTGCCAGTCTTGGTGGCAATGATCGGCATCGGTTGCTTCAAGTTGACCTTGCTGACTCTGTGGCCACAGCCGCGGCTGTTGCACAGGCTGATCCTGATTTGGTCATGCATCTAGCGGCCGAGAGTCATGTCGACCGCTCAATCGATGGCCCTGCTGCTTTCATTGAAAGCAATGTCAACGGCACCTTCAACTTGTTGCAGGCTGTCCGATCCCATTGGGAGATGTTGCCTGCCGAGCGGCGTGAACGTTTTCGCTTCCATCACATCAGCACTGATGAGGTTTTTGGGTCGTTAGGCCCGACAGGCCGCTTTTCAGAAACAACGGCCTACGATCCACGGAGCCCCTATTCGGCCTCCAAGGCTGCCAGTGATCACTTGGTGAGTGCGTGGCACCACACCTATGGGCTGCCTGTCGTGCTCACCAATTGTTCTAATAATTATGGCCCCTGGCAGTTTCCGGAGAAATTGATCCCCGTTGTGATCCTGAAGGCCGTTGCAGGTGCGCCGATTCCCCTCTATGGAGACGGCACCAATGTTCGCGATTGGCTTTTCGTGGAAGATCATGTGGAAGCGTTGCTCCTGGCCGCAACCCGCGGGGAGATTGGCCAGAGTTATTGTGTGGGCGGTGCCGGCGATCATGGTTCTCCCAGTGAACGAACGAATCGTGAAGTTGTGCATGCAATCTGCTCCTTGATGGATCAATTCTGTCCTCAGGCTCAGCCCCATCATCGGCTCATTACCCGTGTCAAGGATCGTCCAGGCCACGATCAACGTTATGCCATTGATGCCACCAAAATCACGCAGGAGCTGGGATGGAAGCCACGCCACAGTTTTGAGCAAGGCCTGGAAGCCACTGTGCGGTGGTATCTCGAGCATTTGGATTGGTGTCAGTTGGTGACCCAACGAGCGGGCTACGGCGGTGAACGCATTGGTGCCAAGATCTCCCAATCGTAGAGCGATGCAACAGCGTGAATTGCTGCTGCTGTTTGTGGCTTATCACCCCACTCTTGAAGAGGTACGGCGGTTGGTCGATGCCTGTGCAGCTTTGTCTGAGCGGATTGGTTATGCCGTCGTCGTCAATGATCACCGGCCTGGAGAGGCCGTTGATCAGCTTGCCTTGCATGCTGATGCGTTTGTTGTTAACACTGAGAATCTGGGGTATGGGCGAGCTGTCAATTTCTTGGCCAATCATTTCATTGATTTGCCCCCACATATCGCTGTTTTGAACACAGATGTGTCTTGGCAGCCAGGGTGTTTCGAGCAGTTGCTGGATTGGCTTCAGTGCCATCCTGAGGTGAGTCTTGCTGTTCCGGCCATTCAGGATTCGTCTGGAGTGACCCAACAGTTGTGTAAGCAGAACCCATCGGTATTGGCGTTGCTGAGTCGTCGCTTTCTACCTAGCCGAATGAAGCCTCGTTGGTTAAAACGCTATGACGACTGGTATACGATGTCTCACCAGAGCTATTGCGAAATCTTTGATGTGCCCTATTTAAGTGGATGCTGCATGTTGATCAGTACCGCTGCCTTTCGTGCGATAGGAGGATTCGACGAGCGCTATTTTCTCTATCTAGAGGATGCGGACCTTACCCGTAGCCTGGCTCGAACTGGCCGTTGTGTTCACTTGCCGATTGCGGCAATTACCCACGGCTGGGGCCGCGGTAACTATCGAAGCTTGCGACTCATGATGGTCAATATTGTTAGTGCTTTTCACTATTTTAGCAAGTGGGGGTGGGCATTGTGGTAGGCCCCTATGAAGTTGTGCTTGCGACTTATAATGGATCTGCCTACTTAGAGACCCAGCTGGATTCCATTAGTCGTCAGACAGTGCTACCTCAGCGCCTCTTGATTGCCGACGACAACTCTACTGATTCAACCCTCGAAGTGTTGGATCGGTGGATCCAACGTACCGGCCTTCCCACGCTCCTGTTGCCGCGTGCACCAAACAGGCTCGGGAGTTGCCGCAATTTTGAGCGCCTGCTCAAGGCCAGTAGCGCTGCTTACGTGATGCCCGCGGATCAGGATGATGTTTGGGATGCTGATAAGGCTGAGCAGCTGTTGTCTTTGATGCGGATTGGCGAGTTGCGTTATGGCACGCAGTTCCCGTTGCTCGTGCACAGCGACCTGCGCTTGATGAGAGCTAATGGGCAAGCAGGGCCATCATCATTTTACCGCTATCAAGGCTTGGATCCCCACCGCCACCACTGGTTGTCTCTGGCTCTGCAGAATGTGGTGACAGGCTGTGCTTGTTTGGTGAACCGCGCCTGCTTGCAACTGGCATTGCCATTTCCGCCAGAGGCCATCCTGCACGACTGGTGGCTCGCGCTGGTTGCTTCCCGCCATGGGTGTTTGATGTTTCATCCAAATGCCACCGTCTCTTACCGCCAGCATTGCTCCAACCTTGTTGGTGCCAGTGGCCAGGGGCAGCGGTATCTGCGGCGGCTGCACCAGCTGTTGCTTCCCAACACAACCTCGACTTGGATCCGGCCGGCAGTCCTGCAGCTCCAGGCTTGTCAACGCCGATGGCCGACGCAGGATGTTGTTGAACAGCAGGCGGTGATGGGCTTGAACCATCCCTCACGCTGGCACCGACTTCGTTCAGCTTTGCTGTTGCGTCTCCGCAAGCATGGTGCGCTGCGCACGTTGGTCTTTTTCCTCGCGTTGTTGTTTTGGCAGCCTCAACCCCCTGATTTCTAGGCGTTTTCTGCTTCAGCCGTAGGCTCTTAACCACCAGGGTTGCCACACAGATGCAGGCCGTTGTCGTCGGAGCCAGTGGTTTTATCGGCTCCCATCTGGTTGATGCGCTCCTGGCTGAGGGCTACCGGGTGCGGGCCGTGGCGCGGCGGCTACCTGGGCTGATCAGCACGCACGCGCAGGCCCATCCCAACCTGTCGTGCCACTGCGTTGATCTCTCCGACCGCCTTGGTTTGGACCAAGTGCTGGAACAGGCCCACGTGGTGGTTCATTTGGCGAGCGGCAGCCTGCCCCAGAGTTCCAACAGGCATCCCCATACGGATGTGAGCGTGAATCTGCTCGGTTCCCTCAATCTCTTGGAGGCCTCCTGTCAGGCCGGTGTCCAGAAGCTGGTGGTGGTGTCCTCTGGAGGCACGGTTTATGGGTTTCCGAAACAGGTGCCCATCCCTGAGGAGCACCCCACGGAGCCGTTGTGCTCCTATGGCATCACCAAACTCGCCATCGAGAAGTATGTGAGCTTGTATCGGCATCTGTATGGCCTCGATGGGGTAGTGTTACGTGTTGCTAACCCCTTTGGCGAGCGCCAACGCCTAGAGGCTACGCAGGGCGTTGTTCCTGTCTTTTTGGCTCGTGCCCTGCGATCAGAGCCGTTAGAGATTTGGGGAGATGGCAGCACTGTGCGTGATTTCCTCTACATCTCCGATGTGGTGGCAGCACTGCTGGCTGCCTGTCGCTATCAAGGGCCTGAGCACCTCTTCAATATTGGCTCGGGCAGCGGCCTGAGTTTGCGTGACCTCGTGACGTTGCTCGAAGAACTCCTCGGACGTTCCCTCGAGGTGCGCTATCGCCAGGGCCGAAGCTTTGATGTGCCCACCAATGTGCTCTGCATTGACAAGGCCAGCCGTTATCTTGCCTGGAGCCCCCAGGTGACTGTAGCTCAGGGTCTGCAGCGAACCCGCCTCAGCCTTTGTGTGGATTAGCGGTTCACCCCCGGTCGATGGGTCAGTCGGTAGTGGAAGCCTTGGCCTTGGGCTATGCATGTCAGTAGCCGTTCTACTGCATGGAGCATCGTGCCGTCGTAGGGTAATGGCTCTGATGGATAGTCATCCCAACGCACCTTCAGGTTGTAGAGCGGTGACAGAGCTCCCTGGCGTGCCCAAAACATTGTCCCCACTGGAAACTCAATCGCTTGCGGCAAAGCTCCGAGCCCAAGCCGACTGGCTAAAGGTTGAGCTGAGGCGAGATTGTCACACCAGCCGACGCAGGTGGGGTCGTCAGGGAAGACCAAGCCAAGGCCTGGATCAGCCTGAAAGGCTTGGATGATGCGATCGGTCATGGGTGTACCGCTGGTTCCTAGCAGATTCGCCGTTAGGAATCGGCGCCACTGGTCCGCCTGTTTGGCGCCGATTAGAGCACTCTTCTTGGTGTGAAGGTGCCCGTGGATCGCATAGTTCCGGTCAAGGATCGGCCCGAATTCAGTCAGCAGCGGTCCGATATCACGCCCGCGATTTGGGCAGATCACCAGTTGTTTCAGGTTGAACCCTGAGTTGCTCACCTTTTCGGCAATCCGGTCAGCGGTATCGCGGCTGCTGCAGCTCACAAACAGATCGGGCTTGACCCTGTTGGTTGCTACCGCCACCAAAATCTCCCCGAGCAACTCGGGGTAATGCACATGGAGATGGAGGGCAACACGAGGTTGTTCACCTGTGAGGCACGGGCTTGCAGGTGTGATCAGCTGTTGACGCCATGGTCCTGCTGGTGAGCCTGCCTTGAGGTAATGCAGGAGTGGGTCTGAGGGATCCTCGGCCGCTAGCTGATGCTGTCGATAGAGGCCCGGATGAAACCCTGGGAACGGTTTACGCGGCCAGATTTCGGTTCGCCAGGCCAACAAATACTGCAGGGTGCCTGCTCTGTGTGTTCTAATCCCTGGCGCGTAGCCATAGTCTGGCTGGATGGCCTGGCGCTTCAGCAATTCCTCTAGCTCCTGCTGGAGCAAAACCTCGTTTTGACTGCAGTGCCGCCCCAGCTGCTGCAGGGTTTGGACATATATTTCCATGTTGAACCAGGCCTCCGCTTGCTGATGACATTCTCTGCCAATCTCCTCCCGCCGCACGCTGTTTGTGAGTAGGTATGAGGCTTGCGCTGCCATCGCAGCGGTGTTGAGGTAGGGGGCAACAAGGGCCTCAGCCAGGGATGGTTTGGTTTGCAAAAGGTTGGCGATCCCGCAAGCCCGCTCGAAGCACAGCGTTGGCTTCCCTGCTCGAAGGGCATCGATGGCCACATTGGGTAACGGGTCCAGGCGCGATGTCACCAAAAACAGATCGGCCCGTTCAAGTAAGTCTCCATAGGCTTCTGAGTGATCAAGAATGAACACCTGTGATGTAATACCAGCGCGTTGAATCTGATCATCCAGCCAGAGCGAAACGTTGAAGTCTTGAATTGGGTCATAGCCACTGCCAATCCAAGCGAACCTCAGTTGTGGATTGTCGCAGATTTGTATAACTTTATCGGCTACTCCAATAAAGAGATCGACACCCTTGCGTGGTTGGATCTCACCAGCCCCTAAAATTAAGAGTGCTTCTGGCTTTAGCTCGTTGAGGAATGCACGAGCATCACCACTGCCGCTGCCACCCAAACCTTGTCGACCCGGTCTATTTGGCCTTTGGCAAGGTCCTTGGGGAAGAATAAGGCTTTTTATCTTTCGACCTTGCGGATTGCGAGCCAGCAAGTCATCTCGAGTGAGACGACTCGAAAAAACTAGTGCATTAGACCACAAACCTATTGAGTCGAGCACTGTAAGTGGTCGAATATAGGCCGCAAATTCGTGAATCAAGGTGATCGTGGGAATACCCAAACTCCTTAATGGCTGGATATATCTTGCGGATGCTACAGAATTCACGATTGCATAGTGCGGTTTGGCGGAACCGATCAGACGCTTTAACTCCTTCCGAAGTGCTTTTGCAAATACCAGTCCTAGCCTCGGTTGTATCACTGCGAGCGCCGTCTCTTGAAAGTCTTTGGCGAGTGCGCCGCCACCCACCAACATCACTACTATATTGGCTTCGATGCACAGTTTTTGGCACAGATTCAAGGCCAAAATTGGAGCGCCAGTTGCAGAAGCCTCATGGCTGACCACCACCAAGGTCTCTCTATCTGCGTGATATGTTTTCCGTCCTAGTTGTCGCTTCATGCCGATCAGCATAAGCAATGGCTTAATCAATAGACTGGTACGTCGTGCCAACCAGCGACCTTGAGTGCTTAGTGCGATAAGGCGTATTCGTTGACTTAGCGACATTGGCTTCGATTCAACGGAACGTAGGGCGTGTACAACTTTACATTGCTTTTGTCGCTGCATGCTCCCTGTAAATAGATTTTGTTTTCATCTAGCACCCTCTGCTAGTTTTTTATTATGTAGGCTTCTTGCGTTATGGCCGATTCGCATTTCAGTGGTCCTCAGCTCTATGATTAGCTAGGGTTTTCCTGGCCAAGCATGCAGTTGGGAGGGGTTGAACGGTGAGAATCTACGTGTTTTTGTATGGTGCTGTTGATTGTTGATCATGCTGGTGAGGCCAATTGTTTGGCAAAAGCACTAGTTGTATATAATTAGACCCAGAAGACTGGCTAATTGGCCAACCACTTGGGGATAGTCAATCTCTCGGAATGGGTATCGGCATCGAAGAAGAGTTCTTGTGTGAACGTTGAGAAGAAGGTCTCGGCCATCGCGTTTCTCAGCTGTAGCCGTTGGCGGACATGTGGCAGATGATTTTAAGGTCCTCAAGCAATTCCACGTAGATATTGTCTTTTACGTTTTTGTTAGACGAGCAGCTCAGCGAGCCGCTTCTGAGGTGAGTTCCTGCTCAGGGCTGACTGCCTGTTGAGACGGTAACAGAACATCTGATAGCAAGGCAGTCAGCCCATGGACTTGACGTCGCTGTTGATCCTGTAAACAGGATTAACGTACTGGTACCGTTTTAGAGTTGGTTTGCGTACCGCGTTCTTCAGGCGACCAGTCCAAGCCGGCTGAGAGCCCTGGCTGCAGTCGAAAAGTGAGCCTGGAGAAGCCTGGGATGTGCTGAACATGGCGCTAATGATGACGAAGTTCCACGGCCTGGTACGGATGCTTGTGATATATCACTCGCAGCTGCTTGCTGTCAAAAACTCGACAATTTCCACTGTGGTTGAATCGTATTGCGATATCGAGTTAATCGTAGGTAGGCGCAACTTAGGCTAATGATTTACTACGCGGCCATCCCGGCAAGGTTCAGGCTGTATGCCATATGCTTGGTCGCGAGCTGTAGACGGCCTGTCTACGTCATTTGAACATTGGGATGAATGTGCATGGAGTTGCAAACTCTTGGATTGAGTGGTCGTATCTTAATTCTTATCGGTCAAGACTCCTTATTGCTGCACAATCCGTTTAAACAGATCACATTGGCTCAGTAGATTTAGGCAGAAATCTTTTCGCTCGCCTGCTCCTGGAGCACCTTCTCCAAGTCCACCAAATCCTCATCGGTGATCTTGGTTTGCATCGGGCAGTGCTTGGGCCCACACATCGAGCAGAACTCCGCCTGCTTGTAGATGTCCGCCGGCAGGGTTTCGTCGTGATACTCCTTGGCCCGCTCGGGATCCAGCGATAGCTCGAACTGCTTGTTCCAGTCGAAGG
>Ga0194123_10006766_pt1 | contig 11704 bp, 3 predicted proteins | sample TA2MahsurfametaG_5_FD_155479 | JGI IMG/M metagenome (GOLD analysis project Ga0194123, IMG submission 155479) | Freshwater microbial communities from Lake Tanganyika, Tanzania - TA2015023 Mahale A surface | ecosystem: Environmental > Aquatic > Freshwater > Lake | place: Tanzania: Lake Tanganyika... | reverse complement strand
TAATCATTAGATGATAAGAATGCATTAACATCTTTTAAAATTTTGTCAAGCTGAACTTGTGTAATTGATTTTAAAGATTCAAGATCTTTGATCGCCTGAATTATTTTTTCAGGTTCAATTGTAGAACCTTTTGATTTTACTCCAAAAATATCTGAAGCACGTTCAATAAAATTTTCAGGATTTGTTTCGATAAGACTTTTTAACCCAACAACGTTTGCAGCATTCCCCAGTTGATAAAAGGAATTGTCAAGTCCGTGCAAAGCTTGAAAAAGCTCAGCAAATGAATAAATAGCGGTTGCTTTATTAAAGGGGGTTAGGGAACCATTAGTGATTACTGCTTTTGCTACATTATCAAAGTTAGTATATCGCTGTGGGTCCGCCTGCACCAGCTTCTTTAAAATAGGAAGGAAGTCCGCAGGTGTTACCTTACAGTTAGTCATAGTTTACCGGATTAGCTTATTTACAAGAGACAAGTCAGCGCATCATTGATGTCCGAAGCCAAGTCCCTCTCTATATCAAAGTTAACACTTTTTTCCTTATTTTGTAGAGCTTTTTGTTTAAACTCTACAAGTTCAGAATGAGTATTTTTTAAATTTTCAAAGTTTAAAACCTTTTCTTGAGTCAAGTTTTCAACATCAATATTTGGCACAGATGGTTCTCTTGTTTCAATCTTAGGTTCTGAAAATGGTAATTCAGTTTGTGACTGTTGAGAATTAGCAATAAGATCTTTAACAGCTTTTTTACCAGACACTGTTTGTACATACTCTTCAATAGATGCTAATTTATTTTTAGCTCTCCTATTGTAAGTATTAAACTTAGCTCTTAAAGCATCAATAAACTTACTCTGTTCAGCCCAACTTGAATTAGGTAGTGACTGCATTGCAAGATCTACTACAAACAAATCAAGTTCGACACCACTTTTTTCTTGAGATACTTCAGCCGGTTTAGCACTAGGAGAATACTTTAAGATAGGTAAATCAATTTTTACAGTACCTGTCAAAAATTTAATGTTTGACTCGTTTAGTCCTAATTTTTCAACAAATGGGAGTAATGCCTTTTTAACAGTTTCAAAGTCCTTTTCGTTTGTGACTCTGATATTAGAGAAATTACCCTTATTTACAGGAATACCTAAAACATTTTCAATAGCATCACCATTAATAGCTACCAAGTTTGTTTTAAGTTTACCATCAGGTCCGTATTGTAACTGATAACCTTTATTTAATTGCTGCGCCCAAACTCTCAGACCATCTGTAGAAATACTTGCCTTTTCAGTATATTCATGTCCAGCAGGTAACATTTCTTGTACCCCACTGATCATTGTTTTAAATGAATCCTTGTTTCTTGACTGATTTTCAAATTTTGAACTCCACTTATTTGTAGGTTGACCATTTTCATATAGTCTATAAAATCCTACAAAATCATTTTCAGAAACACCTGTAACAATTACATCAATGCTTCCTGTTTCTGGATGAGCGTATTCTACGAATTCTATACCGTTTATTTCACGATGTGAAAATGGTACAGCTGCTTTATCACTACCACCTAATTTAGTAGAAAAATCTCCAACACCATCAAATAAGTCTTTTCTTTTAATCTTGCTATTTGTAAGATCTACTCTACGTTTAGCTACAGGTTTATCTTCTTCTAAAGCAGCTAGTTCTGCATCAACTTCATCTATTACAGCTTGTTCATATTTACCTATTTCTGATTTGTAAAGTTCTAAAAATTGCTTTATATTTTCATCAGTAGGATTGTTTCTAACAGCTTTTATTAAATCATAATCTTCTCCTGCCAAACTTATTTGTCCTCTTTCAGTAAAAGATAATAATTTTTTTACTTTATTTTCTATATCAGCTTTCTTATCAGCAACAGGAGATTCTAAAGCAGCTAGTTCTGCATTATCATAAGCATCTAAAATAGATAAATCATCAGCTTCTGCTGCTGTTTTAGGTAATGTTTGAGCAGGTAAAAGTTCATCAGGGTCAGCAGCAGCGTCTTCATCTAAATCTGTTGCTGATTGAATATTAGCAGATGCTGCTGGAGGAGTCTGAGGATCGTCTTCATCATCGTTAACCGGAGTAGAAGATGATGTTGCTTGATTTGCATCCTCTTGATTTTCAGTTACATCTGGTGCTTTTTCCTTATCTATGTTATACTTTTCTTTAATAGCATCTATAAGTTTTGTAAGCTCTTCTTGAACATACTCTTGCTCTTCAACCCCACGATTTGGTGAAATATATACAGCAAATATTTTCTTGTAAGAATCCTGACTCTTTATAAACTCTTTTACATCTTTACTAATTCTTTCAAAGTTGTTCATGTAAAATTCCATGAACTCTACAGGATTAATTTCAGTCTGACCTGAAAATCTTTCTGATACTTCTTTTCTAGTAATACTTAGAACTAGTTCATTTTCCAACCAAGTGAGTGCATCTGAAATACGTGCTTTGAATTCCCCGTCTGCAAAACGAAGATGTGCTTTCCTAAAGTTTTTAGGATCTAAAAGAATATCTACAGCATTGATATAATCTTTAGCATTTTTATCTAAACGTATGTAGTCAACTAATTTGTCAATGCTTTGTCTAATAGTCTCATCTGATACTGTTGTATTAAGACCTGCTTGTCTATTTTTTAAGTTGACAATTTTTTTAAATAATTGCTGAACAGTGTCATTTTTAATAAGCGACTCAAATTCTTCTTTACTCAATGTGCCGTCTTGATACGCCTTTTTGTTTGCTGTACCAATAAATGTATATTGTAAATCTTTAGGTAGCTTCTTGTTCTTTTCACGCTCATCACCACTTAATTCTTCTTGACCTTCTAGCTCTTGTTCTTCAATTGTATTTTCAAACAACCAAAACTGTTTCCAACTATTAAGTAATTCAAGTTCTTCAACTTTATTATCAATAGCTTGTTTTAAAGCAGGATCTTGTGTTTGCTCATAACTTGCTCGCAAGCTTGCAAGTTCACTTTGAGCAATACCTAATTCACTTTCAAGGTTTCTAGGATTGCTTAAAATACGCAAAGCATAGTCAGAACTATTTGCTATTTCACTTATAGCTCTTAGCTCATTTGCTAGTGTTCTACTTCTTTCACCAGCTTGTTTTCCTTTAATACTGTTTACAGCAACAACATCTATTGCACCGTATAGAGCATTTTGTAAATACATGGCTCTACGGAAATCTTTACTGTCTTTAGGGAATATTTGAGGATCAACTAATGGACCATACTTTCTTACTAAACTCTTATATGTGTCTGTGTAAGTATTGATGTCATCAGCAATTTTATTTGTAAACTCTTTTACAGAATTGTAACCAGTTTCTGTAATATCAATACCATATGCTTCCTTAAACTCAGCTTCTGAGAACTGCTCACCAGTCTGACGAAGTGCTGAAATAAATGCATCTGTTGAATTAGTCATCATAGCAGCCCTTACAGCTGAAACTAAGGAATCTTCTTTAGCATTGTTAAACTCATATACATTACCTGTAGTAGCAGCATCTGTCATTTGTTCCGATGCTACAGCTTGCTCTCTTGCATTTCTTACATAATGTTGAGTACCGTTACGCTTATTGTCAAAGAAAAGATTAAGCTGATTAATGGCATCTGTAACTTTTTGATCTTGAACTTTCATTGATTCAAGATTACCTTGAACAGCAGCATATCCATATTCACTAGCTTTGCCACCAATATAAGTTACTGGAGCAACAAGTCTTCCTGTAAGCGCACCAATCAAGAATGTTTTAAAACCCTCTTGGTTAGCTTGTGAACGTGCACCTCTTGTTATAGACTCTTCTAAAGAAATAGGATTACCATTATAGATAGACTCATAGTAATCTTTTACACCAACAGCGCTTCCTTCTTGTAATAATTCCTGGACACCTTCAGTAAGTTCAAACTTACCCATACCTCTACCGAGTGATTTAGTAGCTTCCCACGCAGCTCTTTTTTTACCAAAGTCTTCTGCTATTTCACCGAGATTTCCGAATGTTCCAAAAAAACCTTGCTTATAAAATTTAGTTTTAACATCGTTTGCAACAGCTCTTGTGAGTATTCGGTCTTCTGCATTATTAATAACCATTTCACGCATGAACTTATTTGTAGGTCCAAAGCGACTAAACAGGTTACCAAATTGTATTTTATTCATTGTCAGTAGAATACCCATGTTTATATCAAACACGCTACCACCAACATTCATTGCCGTTTCTCTAATTGCCTTTTCTTCCAGCTCTGTCGGAACTCTATCGTATTGTTCTCTGAATTGATTGTGTAAAGCTGTATAAGTATCACCATATGCATTAGCACTTTCAAAAGCTGACTCAGAAGTTGCAAGAGTCATTTCATTAAGGCTTCTTCTAAATCCATTAAATCCTACACCAGCAAGTTTTAGCATGTCAGCACCGTTAGCACCAGCAATTGCTATCTCTTTACCAGTTCTCATTAAATTACCAGCAACAGGGATAAAGTTTTCACCAGCTGCCCATATTTTGTTGTAAAGACCTTGAGCTTTTGCAATATCTGCAAAGTTCATACCCACAGCTCTAAATGTTTCATTTACAACTCTATTACCAAATTCACCAACACGACCAGCACTACTTAGATTAGCGGCAGCTTCAGCATGTGTCATACCAGCTCTTGCAACATCATCAGCAGCAGATCTCCCAACTGCAGCTGCACCTTCTAATACTTTAGTAGAAGCACTTAAACCTGTAGCTGCACTTTCAGCTGATATTGCTCCTGCACCAAGTGTTGCTGCTCTCGCAGTAAGTCCAACTCCTTTAAGTCCTGCTGACACTGCTGCACCTACACCAAAAGTTAAAGCTGTTTCAGTAGCAATTTCAGCTAGTGTACCCAGTGTATAACCAGCGTTACCTATAAAATCTTTGACAAACTTTTTATTAAAAAAACTATCCTGCTCCTCCGGAGTCATGAATATTGTGTTCTTTAATTCATTTTCCTGATCAGCATAATATTGTTTTAGCAGATCATCTTCATCTTTATTAATTCCGTATGCTCCTAAAGTAAAAATTGAACGCAATAATCTACCTGTACTATATGCGCCTTCTACAAAAGAGTTACCAAACTTATAACCAAAATCATCAAAAGCTTTTCCAAATGTGCTACCCCAAGTTTCTGCTGCAGCATAACCTGCATAGTTTTGAGCGTAGTTAGCAGGATCAAAACCTTGTTGTTGAAAAAAATCTTGAGCACGAAAAGGTGCAACTGAAGACTCAGGAAAATATTGTGTACCATATCCACCCGTATTAACAGCACTAACCGCTGTTTGAAATGGGTTTTCAGGAAGCTTAGGTTTATCCTGATACACATCTGTTACAGCAGATCCAAATACTGAATCAAAAGGGTTATTTTCAAACTCCGCCATTATTAATTACTTTGGTCTAGATATTTTTGAAATTCTTGTTCAAGGATTACTTCAATAGCATTTAGTGCATTTATATCACCAGGAGTGATGTTCTCAGTAACAGGATATTTAAAAGGTACATCTTTACCATTCAATCTTTTAGTACCTTGAATAATTAAAGCATAAGAACCATTTCCGGTTATTTGACCGCTAATTGTACCTTTAAATCCAGAGCTTTCCATGTATGAAGGAAAATTAACAACACCAAAAGGCTCTGTTGCAAATGAATCCAAATTCATAAGTGACTGAGGATTGTAAGTATTCATTTGCATATTATCAATTGCACCCGGAACAATTCTACCTAATTGTGAATAAGGAACTGTTATTTTCACCTCATTTCCCGCAAAACCATCTTTTTTATAATTTACACCTGTTGCTGTTTTTGAAGTAGGAGAAATTCTGAATGTAATATCTACTGTTTTAGAATTAGGATTGAATGCAAATTCTGCGCTATTACCATATAGTTCCGCTAGATCATTTGGATTAATACCACGAATAGCTTCATTAAAAGTTGCTTCTCCTTTTTTATAATCAGAAGTAACATCTTTACCATCAATAACAATTTTAGAAGCAGTATTTTGATTAAATAACTGACTTACTTGCGAACCACTCAATCTATTAAATTGAACCATGTCACCACTTGTAGTAGTAATGTTCTGATATTTTTGTGGAAGTGTGCCTGAAATCTTTTTCTCAACAGCTTTTTCAAAAGCCGCATTTACACTTATAATAGGTTGACCGTTTCTATCACTTCCTATAACGCTTACTTTATCGCGATATTCGGGCTTAACAGAATTACCAGAAAGAACTTCTAATCTAAGTGCAGCTTGATAATCATCTTGCGCTTGTGTAGTTTCTCTCCATGTATTACTTAATGCTCTAACTAATGCTGATGCATTGTTAATAACATCTTTTGTATGTTTCATGCCACCCGCTTCTTCATTAATCGCACCATTTGCTAATGTTGCTTTTTTATAAACACCAGTAGAAATATTCGAAATCATTAATCCTGCTTTTTGAGGACTGTCCGGCGTATAAAAAGATATACCCATGCTAGTTGTAAGATCTCTTAATGTCTTAAGCTCATCAGCTGAATAAGTAATTTTACTACCCTTTGCATGCATTGACATTTTACTTACAAGTGAGCTATAAATAGCTCCTTTTTCAGATCCTGCTACAAAATTTAATAATCCTGCTTTAGCATCGACTAAGTAACCAGCCATTTGTTGAACACCATCAGCATTTAAAGTAGCAGCAGCAGTAAGAGCACTTACTGATTCTAAATCAGTATTTCTCCCCATAGCTACTTCTGCAGGAGTAATTTCTCCTTTTGCTTCAGCTAATTGAAAGTCATATGTGAATTTTAAATAGTCACGTTCTTTCTGTAACTGATGATCGAGTAACTTCATACTTCTGTCATGAGCAAAACCCGCAAACTTGAGTTTTACATCGTCAGGTTTTAAAGTCATTGACTGTGTAGCCATTGCTTTATTAGTACCCCATTGAACAGCAGCTTCTTGCTTTTTAGAACCAAATAAATAATTCACAACAGCATTTGAAAGTCTAATATCATCAGCATTAGCAATGTCAGCTGCTTGGTTCATATTATTAGTAGCTTCAGCATCAATTACTTTTTTTGCTTCTAATAATTGGTTATAACGTTCTTTAAATTGCTCAGGTACATTATCACCGTATGTCTCTTTAAAGAATCTAATTTTTGCATCTAGTTCCGTTAATCTATCAGCACTATCACCTGCAGCGTCAATAAATGTTTCTACAAGCTTAGGTTGTACTTGCTTTGCGTATGCTTTCAATGCATCTTGATAAGATAATCCTTGCTGCATGAATGCCTTTACACCATTGTATTTTTCTACTTCTGCTAGAACTGCAAATTGTCTATCAAATCTATTTCCTAAATGACCTAATGCCCAACTACTAAAAGGTAAAATTGCTTCTTTACCATTTTCAATATCTACTAAGTAATAACCTTTTTGAGCAGTGTATTTAATTGAAAGTTTATCTTTTGCAGCAGCCTCATCTAAATATTTGACGTAATCTTCAAAAGGTACAAAATCACGAGTTTGTGCAGCTTGAATTGAACCATCACCACGTTTAGCATTTTGCAGTTCTTCTACACCAATTTGAATAAATTGCAGTGCAGCTGGATTTGCTTGAGCACGAATATTTGGATCAGTACTCTGAGCATACTGCTGATATTGTTGAAATGCTTGTTGTGCTCTTTGTGTTTTTACCAAGTCTGTTTGCAGATCATTATCTTGCAATAACGGATTAAAAACAGTCATAGCAGAAGAAACATTCTGAGGAAGAGCTAGATCAAGATTAGCAATGTTTCCAATTTCTTGATCCATTTTTTTCAACATCAAATTTCTAAATTCAATATTGTCAGAATTTGAAAGAGCTTTATTAAACTGAGAATTGTACAAGTTTTTTACACGCATAAAATTAGCGTCATAGCGCTGTTGCTGTGTAGTTAACACCCTTGTTAAAAAGGAGAAGTCCGGAGTGAACGATGGTCTCTCCGGAAATACAGCTTGTACATTAGGTAAGTATGTCGCCATTATTAGTCTCTTTTATGTGTAATTATGGATTATTGGGGTCTTGCATACCATTTAGCATATTCCACAACATTTGTTGTTGATTCATTACTGCTCCAGGAAACATTATTGAACCATTAGTACCAATACCCATATTTTGATTATTCAATCTCATTTGAACTGCACGTGCAGCTGCATTACCTGCTTGCTTAGCAGCTTCTTCACCCTTACTGATATTTGCACGATAACCTTCATCATATGCTGTAGCAACAGATGAAGCAATCTGGCTAGGATCGTAAAGTCCTGGATTTGTTCCTACAATTGCGCCGGTATACATGCTACGAGGGTCATAACCTTCTGCAAAATTAATAGAACCATCTAATGCATTAACTCTATAAGAAGGTGTAAGAATTGGAAGCCATTCATTTGTTTTTTGTGCATTTGTAACACCCTCCATCCAGTTTGCTAAATTACGATATTTAATCGTTCTTCTTTCGTTTTCAGCTGCTTGACCTTTAACCGCAAGTGCGTCATTATATGCACTACGTAACTTAGCGTTCTCTAACATTCCTTGACGCATACCCTGAGCATTTCTTGCAAGTGCATTATTTACAATACCCACATTACCTTGCTCGTATTGTGAAATAACATTTGCCATGTCTTCTGCTGACTGACCAGAAAATCCCATCATATTTGCACGAGCAACTTGTCCGTCACTTGTATTTTCAATCATATCTACACCTTTATTAAATTGCTCTTGTCTAGCAGCAATCTGACGTGCAGGATCTAACAATACATAATCTTCTTCAACAATAGGTACTTGATATAATACGGGATCAAATTCAGTTACTTTATCTGTAAGACCTACAGCAAATTTACCAATATCTTGTAACCACCAATTTTTAGGAGTCTCCTTAGTTTTAGTTATAGTTGTCTTAGAAATACCTTTACAAGCAGCATCTCTTTCACCTATGGTATTATATATTACAGCACCTTCTGGTACTTCTTCTTTTTTACTTTGACCTGGTGTACCATCTTTACCTTCTTCTTTTGAAGGAAGACACCAATAAACAAGTTCCGGAGTTGGTATTTTTTCAGGTGTATCAAAATCAGGAATTGCATCATAGTGCTCAAGTCCCCATTTAGTGTCATCTTTCATTTCAGTTCTAAACTTATCTTGAGGAAGAACCTTTTGGAATGCCGGATAGTATTTACTTTCCATAAACTCTTTGTTATTATAAAGAGCTTTAGGATCTTTTAATTGATCATCTGTTAGTCCAGTAATTCCTAAAATTTCAAAATACTTTTTCCTTGTTGCAATTTCATCAAGCTTACCAGCTTCTTCAGCTCCGATAAACTTGCGTACCATTTTACCCTCAAAATCTTGAGGTTTCAAACCCGCATAGAAATAATTGTAATCTTTAGCTGAAGTAGTAATCTTTTTTGAGCCACTTTGAATTACATCTTTAAAACGATAATTTGTCAATGTATCTGCAACCTTATCACGAGTTTCTGCTGATGTTCCATCTGGAAGTGTTACACGCCATTTTTTAATAGAGTTATCCCACTTCACATAATCTTTTATAGATTCAAGTTCTTTAGGTAAAGTAGGTGTACCACCTGTTTTGGGTTGAGTGTTATTAGAATTTGCAGCAGAAGCGTTCTGTTTATTAAATGCAGCTTTTGCAGCTTCGGCTTCACTTGGAGTGTTATAATCTACACCACGATACCTCCAGCGGGTTGCTTTACCATCTTTTCCCATCGGTTGTATTTTATTATCATCACCAGAACCACCTTGTTGAAATACAGGGATCAAACCACCTTTTTCGTATGCTTCACCGATTGGAACAAGCTCAGAGTTATCTATTTGACCCTCCATCTTTTTTGCTTCACCAGATTTAGAACCACCAAAAATAGGAGTCCCTCCCACAAACGTGAATTTATTTTTCTTATTTGCATCAACAATAGCACCATCAGTCATGTAAGATAAAGGTGCTTTATCATTTCTTGTATAAACAGGTTTACCTTGAGCATCATATGTTATAGTTAATGGTCTTACAATAACAGCTTGATCTTCTTTTTCATGCGTAACATATGAGCCAGTTCCGGGACCATAATATGTATTTTCCCCCCAACCCACAGTATACGCAAATGGATCAACTATTTCATAGTAGTTTTTACCATCGGTAGAAAATCTTTGTCCAGCTTGATAAACTCTTCTAGTGTCATCTGTTAAAATACGTTGATTTTGACCATTAATATCTTTACCATCTTCTGGTGTAAGTCCCCAGTTTAGATATTGAACACCTCTAATGCGATCGGGTAAACCTTTACCATAATTGTTATCGTAAACAGGTAAAAACTCTTTTTTAGATAATGTTTCATATCTGTCTTTATCCATTCTAAGTTCTTTACCTGTTTGAGGATTGTACAGAACTACTGTATCACCTGTTCCCCATCCTGGCTTGTCTACTGTTTCTTTCCAATAATACATCTGCCCATTAATATACATGGGCGTAGTTTTATTGTAAATAGGATCACCAGCCATTTCCATTTTAGGTAACCTTCCACCATATTTTGCTTGACCTAGTTCTGCACCCATCAATGGAGCAGCAATTGAAGGAATACCACTAGGAAATCCTTTCATTGATTCTTGAACTAGAGCAAGCTCAGCAAGCTTCTGTGAATTCTTTTTAACCATGTCTCCAGCTGTACGTTTAGTAATAGCATCAGAGTTATCATCCTTCATTAGCTGGATAAACTTATTGATGTCATACTGCTTAGCAAGTTCAGCAGGAGTGTATCCACCTTTTTTAAAGGTCTTACCAAATTTTGCAAGAACTTCTTCGTCTTTGATTGCAAGTTTACGTGTATCAGAAAATATAAATGAACCACCTGGAACATTTAATGGAACACCGCCTTTTGAGTGACGCTTACCTGAAATTTTGAAATGTTCTAAAAAACCATCATTATTTAAATCTCCTACAATTGTTTCACCACCTTCAGCTTCAATATTAGCTTGGTTTCTTGGCACTGCACCAATTGTATTAGAAATAGGAGGATTCTCTCTACTTTCAGATGTATCAAACGCACTTCCTCTAACCAATCCGTAATTACGTTGGTCACCAGTGCTTCCAGGTTTTTTAATGATTCTTACTTTCATAAACTTTCTAAGTTTAAAAATGCATGTGGATTTAAACCCCCTACATTTAGAATTTACAATATTTTATGCAGATTACCATAAGATTAATCGAGAAACTCAATCTCTCCACCTGCTGCCATAATAGCTGCAATCTGCTGAGGTGTTAAATCATATTCACCACCTTCTTTAAAGTTTGTGCCAAAACCATAATTAAACTGATTACCCATGTCTTGAGGGTAAGTAGTTTTGTTTAAAATAAAGTTTTGACCCTGCGCTCTATTAGTAGTGTATTGACCAAACATATCACGGTTAACATAATTGTTATCAAATCTAAAATCAGTATTACCATACTTTTGAAGATTTGCTTCATACTCTTTAAGAGTGTCCTTACGGTTTTTTCTATTAGCGATTGTACTTATTGCAGAAATGGTACCGTAAGCAAGCGCTTGCCCTTCTGGGTCTAACTCAAGATTAGGAATCATCTTTGATTTACCAAGTCTTGTAGTTACTTCAGGGGTTGTTGTAGTTGTACTTTCAGGTGTCTGTTGAGTTGTTGCATTTTGATTTTCAAGCCTCCATTGTTGA
>Ga0194123_10006763_pt1 | contig 11705 bp, 12 predicted proteins | sample TA2MahsurfametaG_5_FD_155479 | JGI IMG/M metagenome (GOLD analysis project Ga0194123, IMG submission 155479) | Freshwater microbial communities from Lake Tanganyika, Tanzania - TA2015023 Mahale A surface | ecosystem: Environmental > Aquatic > Freshwater > Lake | place: Tanzania: Lake Tanganyika... | reverse complement strand
CTATGTATCTCTCGATCCAACTACCTTTTGTTTTACCCCAGGAAATTGCGTTGAATTTGAAGTAGCTGGAATAGATGAAATTGCACTACACATGAATATCTACCCGAATCCAACAAACGCTAATTTCGTAATTGAAACAAGTGTTCCGGGCAACGTAGAAATAAGTGACTTAAATGGAAAGTTATTAAAGTCTTTTCAAACAGAAATTGGAAAAATAAGCGTTAGCATTGACGGATTAACAAATGGTACTTACCTTGTAAACTTTAAATCCATTCAAACAACGGAAACAGTGCGTTTAGTTGTATCAGGTTATTAAATTCCTTATCTATTTTGTAAAAAAAAAGGACCATAAGTGGTCCTTTTTTTTTGTTTGTGATAAATAATACCTCAATGTTTATTATTTTTGTATCCTGTTTATAAAGCAGAATATTTCGTTAGCTACAAGTATTTTTATTGCTTTATCACGTCGGTCCTATAGCTCAGTTGGTTAGAGCACCTGACTCATAATCAGGTGGTCCCTGGTTCGAGCCCAGGTGGGACCACACCTTTAAGCAGTCTTGGACTGCTTTTTTTTAGGGCAATTAGCTCAGTTGGTTTAGAGCACTACCTTGACAGGGTAGGGGTCATTGGTTCGAATCCGATATTGCTCACGATTTATTTGAAAAAATTTATTATTCGCTTTTTAACAGTTAACTTATTTCAAGATCCAGAATGCCAATTCGTATAGCAGATTAAGAGCGAATTAAACGAATCACCCTTGCGATACGGCAAGAACATGAGCGATTAAGGTCGACCTATTGTTGGTTGAAATTTCAAGATCTCATTGGTTTTGGCTTACCTATCGTTAGTACATCCATGATTCTATGCTTTTCTTGGCTTTGGCATATTGAAATAATTTCAACCTGGTTCTTGGTTTTTTTGGTTGCATTTTGGACATCAATTCTACATGAATTAGAACATGATTTAATCCATGGCTAGTAATTTTTAATTATTTTTTCTGTTTCATATCTTCACTCATCATGGCTTGAATTTGCCTAAGCGTTTTCTGCATACCTTCAGCACTTCCATCCAAAAAGATGGTATTTCCTTTTCCGTATTCTGCAAAATTCTTAATGGCTTCTGTCCACATAGAAAATAAGATCACGTTGGTATCTAAATTGGCTTGTTTCATTTCAGCCGCCGCTTCGCTCATTCCTTTCGCAACTTCTTGACGGAACAATGCAACACCTTGTCCACGTAACATTGCAGCTTCTTTCTCTGCCTGAGCTGCGATTTTTATGGCATTGCCTTCTGCCTCAGCAGCTTTAGTTTTGGTGATTAACAAAGCTTGACCTTCATTTTCCGCAGCAGCTTTTAAATTATTGGAAGCAACTACTCTGCTCATACTTTCTATGATGGCTGCATCAAAAGTTATGTCGTTGATTTGTAAATCTAATAGATGATATCCCCATTCTTCAAGGGTATGGTCAATTTGTTCTTTTACATTTTCTACTAATTCGTGTCTAAGCCCAAGAATTTCACTTTGTTTTTGACTCGCAACATATGAACGAATGGAGCCTTCTATCGTGCGAATGAGTGCCTGCATGAGGTCTCTATTACTTATGAATTTGAATGCGACTTTTTTTATTGTTTCTTCATCTTCATTCATCACACTGTACAAGAGCATACTTTTGAAATAGACATTTGCTTGATCAATCGTAACCGCCTGAAATTCCATTTCGATACTTTGGTTTTGAATTGAAATCCTCTTGTGAATTTGCTCAATTAAGGGGATTCTTATTCGCAACCCTGGGTGGGCATTTCTTCTGTATTTTCCGAATAGTGTAATAACAGCGATTGTTCCCTGAGTTACTGTATAGAAGGAGAGTGAAATCAATAAAACAATCACCCCTGAAATAATTAAAATCCCAAAATTCATTATGTTTCAATTTAATTTGTAAATACGTACATTAAGATATTGGCACCCATCTGAAGTGCTGCTTTTCTTTTCTCTGCAGGATCGTTATGTACCTGAAAATCTTCCCAGCCGTCACTTAAATCTGTTTCGTAGGTATATAAACAAATGAGTCTCCCATCATCAATAATACCATAAGCTTGGGGTCTCTTCCCGTTATGTTCATGAATTTTTGGAAGGCCATTAAAACTGTACTTTTGTTTAAATATGGGATGGGTTGCCGGCAATTCTATTAATTGTCTATCCGGAAAAACTTTTTTTAACTCGACTCGAATGAATTCATCCATTCCGTAGTTATCGTCAATGTGTAAGAAGCCGCCTGCGAGAAGATAGTTCCTTAAATTTTCTATTTCTGCTCTCGAAAATACGACATTTCCGTGTCCAGTCATGTGTACGAATGGGTATCGAAAAATGTCTCTACTGCCAACTTCCACATACGGGACATCTGTAGAAATATTTGTATTCAACTCTTTATTACAAAATTGAACAAGGTTTGGAAGGGCTGTAGGATTTGCATAGTAATCACCTCCTCCGTTATATTTTAGAACAGCAACCTGGAAAGTACCTTGGGTAAAACTTAATTCTGTAAAGCATAAGAAAATTATTATTAGAAAACCTGGCATATTCAAAAATACTACGAATCCATGGATCTAAATTGGTTTTTGTAAATTTTAACGATTCAATACTCACTGATAAGGTAAATTGAGAATATTATAGATATAATTCCAATTATTTTTTGAGAGGTTAATTTTTCGCTAAAGCATATAAATCCAACCAGTGTACTCAAGCATACAATACAAATATTGATTATTGCCACAACATCAGAGTCATTGAGGGGTGCCGTTTCATATGCTTCAAGGAGCAGGTAAATCGAGAAAAAATTTGGTATTCCAAGAAATATACCTGCTATTATATTTTTTAAGCTAATTTTATTTTTTTTAGCTCTCGTCATCAGCGTGAGAAGACCAATAATTCCAGCGATTCCAAAAGCAATAGCGGTGAAAAGCGATGGAGACAGACTTCCTAATAAGTAACGTTGGCTGTAGTTTAGCAACACGTCCAGGACCACACTTCCCGTGAAAATAACAATAAGCATCCAAAATGATTTCCCTTTAGATGTGGTTTCAGTTTTTTCTATTGAAACCAATAGTACGCCAATTGTGGCGAGCACGATACCAATTACTTTGAGTGTTGTAAAGGGTTCTTTGTAAAGGAAGATCATTATTCCCATACTCAGTCCCATACTCATTTTTGCAGCAACAGATGTGGAACCAATCCCATTTTTCAAGGAACTAGTGCCCATTAAAGCAAAAATAGAGATGAAAAGGACGGCACACACAAGAACACTCGGTAGCCAGGTTAATTCACTCAACGCGCTATTATCCCATTCGTTTTTAAAAAAAACGATTCCACACAAGAGCGCTGTGAAATAGTTGAAAACAATTGCTTGAAATGTGTCAATGCGGAATTTACCAAACAGTTTAAACAGAACAAAAATGCATACCGAGGCGAAGATGGAAAGGATTAAAGCAATCATTTTCTGAGAAAAGTGTAAATTCTATCTTTTCCAAAAGGGAATGTCTCATAGGGAAGTTTATTGATAATTGGAGCTTTAATTCCGCTACCAAAGTGGATATTTCCAATAATCACACGTGCTTCATCCCATACATTATCAATGATAAAATACTGCAAGGTACGACTACCGCCTTCCACAAGAACTGACTGAATACCTCGTTTGTGAAGTTCTTTTAATATTACATCGGTGGTGGTTTCAGGAATTTTGACCCATTCAATGTTGCCGATTTTTTCATGTTTAATTCTATTGAAAACTATGGTTTCAGCGTCATCAGAGAAAACATTTTTTACATCGCCAATTGCCAATTGACTGTCAATTACGATACGCGTTGGATTCTTTCCTCTAAAGTTTCGAACGGTTAGAGATGGGTTGTCATTCATGATTGTATTTCTACCCACCAAAATTGCTTGTTCTTCGCTTCTCCATTTATGAACTAAGGATTTTGTCTCTTGTTCGCTAATCCAATTAATTCCGACTTCATCCTGAGAGCGGTGTTTATCTAAATATCCATCAATGGTTTGCGCCCATTTTAAAATTACATAGGGCCGCGATTTCTCGTGGAACGTAAAAAATCTGCGGTTTAGCTGGCGACATTCACTTTCTAAAACATTTTCAACGACTTCGATTCCTGCATTTTGCAACTTTTCGATGCCTCTTCCAGAAACCAAAGAATTACTATCTCGAGTTCCAATTACAACCTTTTGTACTTTGGATTTAATAAGTAAATCGGCACAAGGAGGTGTTTTACCAAAATGAGCACAGGGTTCGAGTGTGATATATACAGTAGCATTTTTCAGTAAGTCAGGGTTTTGGATTTGCTGAATTGCGTTTACTTCAGCATGTGGGCCGCCAAATTCTTGGTGGAAACCTTCCCCAATGATTAATTCTTTGTGAACGATGACACAGCCCACCAAGGGATTTGGGGCTACTTTCCCTGTACCTTGTTTGGCAAGAAATAATGCGCGATGCATGAAGCGTTCGTCCATAAATCAAAGTTAACAGATTAATCGAAAGGTCAGGTTGATACGTGGCCCGCACACATAATTTTCTTTCGGAATTTGATGTTTCCAGTTTGATTGAAGTAACCCACGCATGATGACTAAATCTCCATTTTCAAGATTCAGTGTATGTTTTAATGGTAAATTTTTATGTTTGAGTTGAAATCTTCTTGTAGCCCCAAAACTAAGGGATGCAATAATCGGTTTTGTTCCCAACTCTTTTTCATCGTCAGAATGCCAACCATTTGAATCCTTTTCGTTTCTGTAGAGATTGACCAGTACAGAGTTGAAATTTAGGGAAAAATGCCCTTCAATTTTTGTTTTTAAGGAGAGGAGAACTGGATTAAACGGCATGGTGCAAAGTCGCTTTCCTGAATAGCCGTATGATTTTCCATTTTCAGCGTGAAAACTTTCTAATCTTGGAATTTTTACTTTACTACCAAAAATTACGATGTCTTGTTGTTCAAAAGATAAACAATTCATTAATTCAGAAAAGTAATGATTGGACTCTGTGTCGTTGATGAAGTGCTTCATTAAAAGTACTTCACCGGATGAATCATTTATAATTTTTTCCATCAAATATCTTTATGTATTTAATTAGTGAAATATCAATTTATAAGAGTGCCTAAAAAATAAACATTGCTGGTGAGTGTTGCGAGAAATTAATTCATCAAGTTGACCTCTTAATATTATAAACAAATGAAGTATAATCTTGTGCGTACAAAAAACACAATCAAAACTACTTGGAACCCTTGATTTAATATTGGGTCGGTTTTGATCTTCTAAAAATAGCGTCGGAATTCAAGATTTACATGTGTGAAGCTTATAATTTGGGGTATGAAAAACTCCAGTGCGACCGCATTTATTCGCCCAATTTTAAGAATAATTAGTTAGAACCTACGTTTAAGGTTTCTCTCCTGTAATTAGTAAAAGTTGGTGGGTACCTAATTGCGCATTCTGTCGAATAAGTATTATCTTCACGGAGGGAAATATGTACACGAATAAATAATAATTAATTGCCCATTCAACGGTGATGCCTATCGCTGATGGGCCCGAAGTAGAATATAAATTTGAATCTTAAAAAAGCCCTATGTTATTGACCATACTATTATTGATTTTTACTGTAATTGTAATTCCTGTTGTGTGTATTAATTTTGGCACACCACCGACTGAATTTCAAGAATATATCTTATGGCAAGTGTCATATTGGGTTGTAGGAGTGATTGCATATTGCTTTATTGTGGGCGAGATCACCCGAAATAATTCTCAAGTCGATAAGCTCTGGAGCATTGTGCCTGTCTTTTATACCTGGTACATGAGCTATTTGGGAGATTTCACTCCGCGAATGACATTAATGAGTGTTTTGGCAACTATTTGGGGCATTCGCTTGACTTATAATTTTGCACGACGCGGAGCTTATGTTTTAAAATTTTGGGAAGGCGAAGAAGATTACCGTTGGAAAATTTTAAGGGAGCGAAAAGGTTTCAACAATAAATTAGTGTGGGGATTATTTAATTTATTTTTTATCAGCGGATATCAAAATGTGCTCATTTTCCTGTTCACATTACCTATTTTGGTTGATTTAAATTCTGGATCAAGCGGAGCATTGAACTTATACGACGCCATATTATCCATTGTCTTTGTTCTTGCTGTATTGCTTGAGTTTATCGCAGATCAACAACAATATGATTTTCAAACTGAAAAATACAGGAGAATCAACAATAAGGAGCCATTAGGTGAATATGCTCATGGTTTTGTAAATAAGGGCTTGTGGGCAATCGTAAGACACCCGAATTATGCTATGGAGCAATTAATCTGGATTTTATTTTATTTGTTTACAGTCAATGCCACGGGCGAATGGATCAATTGGTCAATGGCTGGTTGTGTACTTTTGGTCATTCTATTTAAAGGCAGCTCTGATTTTTCAGAAGCAATATCGGCAGAAAAGTATCCTGAATACAAGGAATATCAGAGGAAAGTACCACGGTTTATTCCTTTCTTGAAGTGACTATTTTAAAAGGTATTTTGACAATGTGGCGAGGAGAATAAAGGAAATAATCGTTCCAAAAAGAAGAATACCCCAATTGGAGTGACCTCTTTTTCTCCAATAGATATAATTTAATACACCTACAAGAATGCTAATAATTGGAATAGCTATTTGCATTAAACGAGTCTAAACTGCTGAAAATGGTGGGTAAAGTGTTTGGCGTGCAACCTTAACCAACCCGTGTGGTCTAATGGTCCATAGTAGGGGTGAAGAGCAGTTTTTCTAGGTGCTTCATCGTAGGTGGTTTCAAAGTTTATCCAAAGTTCACAAAATTCATCAATTGCAAACTCCATCGATTCATTTCGCAGTGTGTAATTTTCCGGTGCAAAATGCACCTGGATATTTTTTGCTATAGGTTTATCACTCCATAAGAAACTTAGCATTGAAGGTAATTTTTCTTCAGGAATGGCTAACTCATGTTTGTCAATGCCAATAGCCATCTTTATGCTATCGGAAAGATGTTCTACCATCCGTTGAGCAGACATATTTCCCCATTCTGGTGTTGAAGAATCCTCTAATTTATTCAAGCAGGATAGAATCGATTCTAAATGCGGCTCAATGAAAGACATTCTTATTTTCCAATTATAATGTGAAGACTTTTAGGAACAACCTCGATAATTACTTTATTGGAAACAACTGTAGGTTCGCCGTCATAATGTCCAAGCGAATTATTCATTTCAATGGTGGCCGTCTCAAAAGAAATAACTTCACTTACCGCTTCACGCTGTAATTTTCCTTTAAAATAATTTTTCATTACAAAGGGTATTTTCCAAAATGAGAAAGGCTTTAAAATAACAAGCTCAAGTTTTCCATCGGTTGGATCAGATTTTGGAGATACAATAAATCCATTTCCGAATTCAGAGGTATTAGCTACGGTGCACATCAAGCCTGGAATTTTTTTTATTTCGCCATTAGTCTCAATAGTGAAATTGATGGGCTGATATTTAAAAAATTCTTTCGTTGCATGTTTCACATATACCCAGAATCCCCTTTTATTATCTTCATTAAATTTTTTTGCGATGAGTGCATCAAGTCCGAACCCACCAAAACCGAGTAAAGGTGCATTGTTCATTTTTACAGTGTCCATAAGAATGGAGTTGTTTTTATTTATGCACCTCACCGCATCCTTAAGATCCTTTGGTATTTTTAAATGTCTTGCTAAACCATTACCAGAACCAACAGGTAATATGGCTAATTTGATATTTGTTCCAATTAAAGTAGTACCGATATCATGCACCGAACCATCTCCGCCAACAGCACATACTATGTCAACCTTATTTCGAACAGCCTCTTTTCCTATTTCGGAGCCATGACCTTTAAATTTAGTATACTTTATTTCGTAGTCGAAGATTTTTGAATCTAATTGTGAGGAAATTATTGCCGGAACTGTATCTTTAGAGCTAGTTCCCGAAATGGGGTTAATTACGAACCAGACTTTTTTTTTTGAAAGATTCACCGTTGAATGAATATTGTCAAATATAGAAATAAATGATGACATTTTAATTATTAAGCTTATCTTAAAAGATTATTTTTGTAAGCCGTAATTTAAATTTTAATGTTATTCATTACCTTATGAAAAAAAATAAAGCCATCGCCCAAAATAGAGAGGCATTAAAACAATTATTATTAAATAAATCCGCATTGAAGCAAGATATTGCTGACGATTGTGAGATAGTATTTGAATCATTCAAAACCTTAATTCAATCAGAAATAGATGCACTTAAGAGCGTTATAGAAGATCCGAGAATTCGTTTGTACACAGATGATAAAGGTAAATATGAAATACATGTTTATATTGGAAGTGATGTTCTCGTATTTAATTTGCACAATAATGTTTTTAGGCTGCCTGACAACAACCCTCTTTGGGGAACTTCTTATTTTAGAAGGGATGAGAATAATGGGTATTTTGGTATTATAAATGTTTATAATTTTCTTGCGGAGTCGTTTTTAAAAAATCGTACGGAAGACATTGGATACCTCATTGCGCGCGTCTTTGTGAACCATGAACGTCATTTTTGGGTGGAGGGTAAAGGAATATTGGGAGGAATGTTTCAAGATCCTCAAAATTTAAAACTTTCAGATGACATTATTGGGATTATCGTACAACTCACTTTCGCTCACGCCTTAGAATTTGATCTCTACATTCCTCCCTTTGACTTTTATGATGAACTGACGGTTTCGCATATTCAGTATATAGGTGATTCACTGAAGCTACAAACCGCAAAGAGATTAGGTTTCCGTATGAAACGAGAGGATATTTAGAAAATAAAAAAGTACTTATTCCCACTTGTGTTTCAGGAATTAACTCGTATATTTGCACTCCCAATTTGAAAAAATTAGGGTAGTAGGCCCATTCGTCTAGTGGTTAGGACGCCAGGTTTTCATCCTGGAAACAGGAGTTCGATTCTCCTATGGGCTGCTGGAAAGAATATTTAAACATGGCCCATTCGTCTAGTGGTTAGGACGCCAGGTTTTCATCCTGGAAACAGGAGTTCGATTCTCCTATGGGCTGCGAAAAACATAAATAAATAAAAATTAAATATGGCAAATCACAAGTCAGCAATTAAACGAATTCGATCGAATGATTCTAAGAGAGTTTTGAACAAATACCAGCACAAAACTGCTCGAAATGCGGTACGTAGCCTACGTTCCATAACGAATAAAAAAAAGGCAAGTACTTTATTGCCTGGGGTGTTAGCAATGATCGATAAATTAGCAAAGCGCAATATTATTCATTCAAACAAGGCTTCAAATATTAAGTCTGGGCTCCAATTACACGTCAACGCTCTTTAATATTTTCGGCGTTCAATGAAACTTTAGGGGCTACACGCCCCTTTTTTTTGTAGGTTTGTTTGTATGTTGAGGGTATCATTTTTTATTTCAACTTTGTTTTCAGCTGCGTTATTGCTTGCACAAAATTTGACCATTGACACGTTAAAAGCATCGTATAAGACCAGAGGTATTCTCGATTCTTTGGATGTTCACTCTCAACCATACGCACTACCTTTTGCTCTTTTTGGTTTTACGGAATTTCCGAGCGATCAACTCGTCACGGAAGAAAGTCAGGGATTATTTTTAAGTCCCTCATCTGAGAAAAGAATAATTTTCACGGCACTGCCTCATATTGGCTTCGGATATACATTTGGACAGCAGGGTACGCAACTGCTCACAGCCAATTATCAACAGTCAATTTCCAAGCTTGTAGTCCTAAATGCAGAAGTTTTTCAGAATCAATCCAATGGTTTTCAGCGCAATTCAGCACATAAGCAACTTTCCTACAAATTTCTTATGCGAATTTTGAATTCAAGAATTAGGAATATTTCGAGCATTGAATATTCAAACCTCAGTACAAATTGGAGTGGCGGACTAATCAGTGATTCTTTGCTCGAAGTTTTACCACAAGATTTAATCTCTGTCAACAAAGACAATGCATTCTCGCGGCATTTACGAGTGCAATATGCAAATAATTCAAGGTATTCTTTTTCTCGCAATACTGATCTCAAATTTGGTACTGAGCTAAATATGGACTATTCTGTTTTCAAGCGTTTTTATTATGAGGAGGGGGATCTAAACAATATATATTCTTTGATTACAATTGACTCAACCGAGACAGCGGATAGTATTTATTTCAATCGTATTCATTCTTCGTTAGGTGTCTTTTACGAGTCGGGAAAACTAAAATTTTCATCGCATTTCTGTTTGAGCGATTGGCAATCTCGCACGGTTGGAAGACAATTGGATACAACCGAACTAAGCCTTGATTATTATTTGGAATTTAAGCCAAAATATTGTCAATTTACATCCAAAGGAATGTATGGTCTGTATGGGAATTTTTCTTCTATTTTAATTGATAATGAACTTTACATCGGAATGAATGCCGCAAGGATTCGTATGTATAGTCTTTACAGTAGGATACCGCCATCTCCTTTTATAAGGGACTTTCGAGCCAATAATTTGGATTACACTTTACCGTTACTTTCTCTACAGCAAAATATTAAATTAGGTATCGATTTCAATTACCGTAAGTCGATTTTCTCGGCTCAACTTGGAGGTGAATATTGGCATTCAAAAAACGCTTATTTCTTCGACTCGACAGCTTGGTCCATGCAGTTTCCTCAGGCAATAAGTGCACTTAAAGTTAATTTAAACACCAACCTTAACTCCCGGCGATTCGTTGTTCAAATAGGGTATAATTTTACTTCTTTACCCAATGAAATTCTTTACATACCACAGCACCGTATTTCGGCACGACTTGCTGTTAAAACGGGTCTGTTTAAAGAAGGTCGATTAAAAACAATTTTGGGAATGGATGCGCATTATCTTTCTGCGTTTAAACGTCTTGAATATAGTCCAGTGATGGGTACATTTAACATATCATCATTGATACAACAGGAAATTTTAGCTGGTTATTATTCGTTGGGTGCATTTGCAAATTTTAGTGTAAACCAATTCCGATTTTTTGTAAGATTTGATAATATCCCTTTTTTATGGATTGATAAGAAAACAGAAATCATAAGCAGATATTACTATCCCACGACTCAATTCAAAATTGGAATAACTTGGGATTTTTGGAATTAAAAAGTTTGTTTTTTTCTAAACAGATAGTAAAAGCATATTAACGCAATTCCCAACAAGAATGGAATAAGCGATAAGTGAACGCCCTTTACATTACTGAAAAGAATAACATTGTTAAATGCAAAAAATTCGCTGATCATCCAATAACAATTTGCTGTTATCCAAAGTGTAACCGCATTGTTATGGTACCATTCCCTAATATCTGCCCTCAATTTGTAGGTCACTAATATTGAAATTGTTAGTGTTGGTATGATCATCACAATACCGAGCGATTTCCATCCCATTGCCCAACTCATGTCTTTGAACAGCCAAAATATTATATGAGAATTTTCAATGAGCCGAACTTTTTTTATATTTTCCTCTGACATATCAATAACATTGGGCGGGTAGAACTTTTAAATTTTAGACGAAACCATTTCGTCAAGTACAGCTGACATTTTTGCACCAATTTGTGCAGGAGAGTCAACCACATGGATTCCACATTCTCGCATGATGCGTTTTTTCGCCTCAGCAGTGTCATCAGCCCCGCCTACAATTGCTCCTGCATGTCCCATT
>Ga0194123_10006761_pt1 | contig 11714 bp, 7 predicted proteins | sample TA2MahsurfametaG_5_FD_155479 | JGI IMG/M metagenome (GOLD analysis project Ga0194123, IMG submission 155479) | Freshwater microbial communities from Lake Tanganyika, Tanzania - TA2015023 Mahale A surface | ecosystem: Environmental > Aquatic > Freshwater > Lake | place: Tanzania: Lake Tanganyika... | reverse complement strand
GCTCGTCGTTTTGTTGTTTGTAAACGGATTTTTACGATTCGCAGTGCGTTGGAAAGCTCTTAGAAAAAGCGTTCTAACGCATTGCGAATCGTAAAAATCCGTTCACAAACAACGAAACGACAAGCGAAAACGTTCGCGCCGATTTTTCTGTTTTGGCAGCCTTGGGCAGCAGACAAGGAATCGCAGGAGAGGGCGCATGCGCAAAGGACACTCACTCGGCCAGCAAGCAGACTAAACTGTATTCCAGTCACAAATGCTGCAAACCATTCAAAAGAAATACGACGACAGAAGACAAGATAAAATATTTTAATAGGATTAAAAGTCAACTTTTGAAAAACATAATTTTGAGATTTCTAACTGTTACTACAAATTTTTATAATTTTTTTGTAACTCAAAACAGAAGTCTAGAATTTTTTATCCTCATTTGTCTCTTTGTAATATCCAAAATTAGATTTTGGATTTTTCACTTATTTAAAATGACTGTAATAGTAATTTTTGGAGTAATCTAAATATAGAAATGAACCAAATTCACTTTTTTGTTTTTCAAAATGTAAACTCATTGATTTGTTAAAAAATGATGAACTTTGCCATGTTGAGGTCACAAGTACTTTTGACCTTTGACCTTGACTGGTCAAATTTTGTTTTCAGGCAACTTCTGGACACAAAATGAGATTACTTTTTTATGGCTTTTTTTTCTAGAGCCCAAAAAAGCATAAATCACTCCCGCCAGTGCACATCAGTAATCATTTTTATCATTAAGAGTATTCCTCAACTATGTACAGCAGCCACAAAGCTTTATACTGTGTATTGTACATCAGTAGGATTATTAAAATTATGCTGTAACTATGTACATCACCGACACATCTCTGTACTGTACTGTACATCGTAGGAATATTATCAAGATTTTCTGGTATTTACAGTAGCTACAAATCTTTGAACTCCCTTTATTTAACTATGTAAGACATTGACAAATTACTGTACTGCACATCAGTAATCATATTATTATTAAGATTATTCTTCAACTGTGTACTGTACATCAGTAGGGATATTATTAAGATTATTTTGTAACTACAGTATGTACATCAGCGACAAATCTCTGTACTGTACAGTACAGTACATCAATAGGGATATAATCAGATTAATTTGTAATTATTTACAACAGGAACAAATCTCTATACTGTACTGTGCTGTACATCGGTAGGGATATTATCAAGATTATTTTGTAACTATGTACAGAAGCGACAATCATCTGTGCTGTACAGTACATCAGTGGGGATATTTTTTAGGATTATCCTGTAACAATGTCCAGGGTCAGGGTTGCTGATCACTGACATTTTTGACGGATATCCGGATCCGGATCCAGATTTTGACTTCAACGGATCCGGATCCTTCCTTTATAAAAAAAACTATATATTTTGTGAAAAACATTATAAAAATACGAAGTATAAAAAAACCTTGTAAAGGTTTGTTAGAAGTTACTACAAAACAAATGAAATTTTGGTTGTAAAAAAATTTGTTTAATCCGGAAAGAAGAGACTTGGTAATATGATAGTGGTAAGGTGCTTTTTTTTATTATTAGCAGGGTTGCTTAATGGATCCGGATCCAGTTCCTTTGGAAAGTAACGGCTCCTTACGGATCCGGATCCGCAACCCTACCAGCAGTGACCAATCTTTGTTATGTTTATTAGCGGGGATATTATCAAGATTTTCCTGTACTTGTTCTACAGCAGCGACAAATCTCTTTACTGTACAGTACCATTGGTGGAGATTTTATCGAGATTATTCTGTAACTATTTACAGTTGTGATCTCTGTACTGTCCATACAGCAGTAGGGATACTACCAAGATTTTTTCTGAGGACAAATCGCTGTACTGTAATGTACGTCAGCACGGATATAATCAAGATTATTTTTCGGCGACAAATTTCTGTTCTGTACTGTACATCACATCAGAGTAGGGATACTGTATTATCAAGATTATATTCTGATGACAAATCTCTGTACTTAGGAGTACATCAGTAGGGATATTATCAAGATTATTTTCTGACGACTTATCTCTATCCTGTACAGTGTACAATACATCGATAAGGGTATTATCAAGATTATCTTCTGACTACAAATCTCTGTACTGTACACACAAGTAAGAGCATCTAATTATCTGGTGTCATCAGCACTCACAAAGTACTGGAATGTTGTACAGTATTTTCCATTGCAAAATGACCCAAATAACAATAAAAATTTCCAGTTTACAAATTTAGCTGTTTTTGGGGGCAATTTAAATTAAGTTTTTCTTTAGTTAGGTGCAAATTTATCCCAAAAAATAAATAAACTATGTACTTTCCTCCATCTAGGACAGCACATGACTTGACCCCAGTCAATCTATTGTTGGTGACCTGCTCTATGAGGATGTGTACAACAATGGTGGCCAGTGGCTTATGGCAGGTACCTCTTGACCAGACTCAATCTATTGTTAGTGGCCTACTAGATAAGGATGTGTACAACAATGGTGGCCAGTGGCTCATGGCAGGTACCTCTTGACCCCAGTCAATCTATTGTTGTGGCCTACTCTATGAGGATGTGTACAACAACGGTGGCCAGTGGCTTATGGCACGTACCTCTTGACCCCAGTCAATCTATTGTGGGTGGCCATCTCTATGAGGATCTGTACAACAATGGTGGTCAGTGGCTCATGGCAGGTACCTCTTGACCCCAGTCAATCTATTGTTGGTGGCCTACTCTATGAGGATGTGTACAACAATGGTGGCCAGTGGCTTATGGCGGGGTACCTCTTGACCCCAGTCAATCTATTGTTGGTGGCCTACTCTAGGAGGATGTGTACAACAATGGTGGCCAGTGGCTCATGGCAGGTACCTCTTTACCCCAGTCAATCTATTGTTGAAGGCCTACTTTACAGTATAAGGATGTGTACAACGATGATGACCAGTGGCTCATGGCAGGTACCTCTTGACCCCAGTCAATCTGTGTAGTGGGTGGCCTACTGTATGAGGATGTGTACAACAATGGTGGCCAGTGGCTCATGGCAGGTACCTCTTGACCCCAGTCTATCTGTGTAGTGGGTGGCCATCTCTATGAGGATCTGTACAACAACGGTGGCCAGTGGCTTATGGTAGGTACCTCTTGATCCCAGTCAATCTATTGTTGGTGGCCTACTAGAAAAGGATGTGTACAACAATGGTGGCCAGTAGCTCATGGCAGGTACCTCTTGACCCCAGTCAATCTATTGTTGGTGGCCTACTCTAGGAGGATGTGTACAACAATGGTGGCCAGTGGCTCATGGCAGGTACCTCTTGACCCCAGTCAATCTATTGTTGTGGCCTACACTATGAGGATGTGTACAACAATGGTGGCCAGTGGCTCATGGCAGATACCTCTGGACCCCAGTCAATCTGTGTAGTGGGTGGCCTAATCTATGAGGATGTGTACAAAAATGGTAGCCAGTGGCTCATGGCAGGTACCTCTTGACCCCAGTCAATCTGTGTAGTGGGTGGCCTAATCTATGATCTATGAGGATGTGTACAAAAATGGTGGCTCATGGCAGGTACCTCTTGGCCCCAGTCAATCTCTGTAGTGGGTGGCCTACTCTATCAGGATGTGTACAACAATGGTGGCGAGTGGCTTATGGCTGGTACCTCTCGACCCCAGTCAATCAGTAGTGGTTGGAATTTACAGACCACTAACAAATTTAGAATTGTGCACACGGACCTGTTGTCCATTCCTCCCTCCCCCATCAACAGACATAGCTGGAAACTGATTCTAATGCTGTCTGTAGGTGGGAGGGGTAATAATTAACTGTGGGGTGGAGTTTTGTCCATAGTGTACAGTACAAATCGACATACACCAACTAATACCTGACCCCCCAAAATAAATACTCGCTTCCTCTGACAGATGGCACTAGAATCAGTTTCTGGCTACATCTGTTGAGGGGGGCGAATGAGGATGTGAGGACGACAGGCCATTGTGTACGACTTTAAATTTGTTAGTGTTCTGTGGTAGAGCTCTATGCAGATTTGTACAACTCCAGGTTTCGGTGGATTTTGACGGTTAGCATATCTTGGATTTAAATCACAATAGCAATTCAAGGGTTTATTGTCTAAATAATAACCGCTCCTTTTTTCAGTTCATTTGACCAACTCAAGCTCAGGCCAGATGGTTGGATTCATCCATGCTGAAGATCACTACTGGTCTGGGACCACCTTCTCAACGGTAAAATCCAAAACTCAAAAACCATTACAGACAGCAGTCTCTGTTGCAAAGGTCTGTGCATTATGGCTTCTTTGCATTGAGGGGTTCAGACCATGTTTAGTTTTGGTTTGGCCAATTACAATTGGGGAAGTATGGCTTCTTTGTATTGAGGGGTTCAGACCATGTTTGGGTTTGGTTTGGCCAATTACAATTGGGGAAGTATGGCTTCTTTGTGTTGAGGGGTTCAGACCATGTTTGGGTTTGGTTTGGCCAATTACAATTGGGGAAGTGTTCCGGTGGCCAATGCAACCTACAAATAAATCATAAACACACTATCTGTGTTCGAAATTTACCCATAGGCTCGTAATGAGATTCATTAAAAGATTACACAAGCTAAGATTTGTAATAGCTTCTACTTGTAAAATAACGTTGCCATGAGGTTGACCAAAACTGCTTAAAAAACGTCATAACATTTTGTAATAAAATTTTACGGTAATAATGAGAAAAGAATTTTTAACGAAAACCTTTTTAGATAACAGTCATTAGAGCAGTCTTTGCTAGCAGATATGAAAGAAAAATTCTGTTTGAGTTAAAAAATAGTTTTGACATTTTGTTGTTTTTTTCTGCAGTTTGCCGCGCACAAGTCTGTGGCTCTGGTCTGCAGCTCTGACTATGGGGCAACCTGGCAGGTAGAAACTATCATTAACTCTAGATTACATGGCATCAAAAAGCAAGGGTCCTTTTTGTCCCTAAACTAAACCTTCAACTGCTTTCATTTTAGACCAGAGGCCAGATTCTAACTGTCGGAACAAAGCCAGCCAACCCCACCACCTGCTGTACTGGAGCTGGGGATCAGGTGTGCTTTTCATCTCGTAGACTCCTTTGATCTAGGGATTAGTTGGCACCAAGCCTGCCAACCCCACCACCTGCTGCACTGTAGTTGGGGATCAGGTGTGTTTTTCATCGAGTAGACTCCTTTAGTCCAGGGATTAGAGGGGGCCCAAGGCCACCTCTTGCACGAGTGAGGGAGACATGTGGTGTTTTTTCATCGCGAAGGCTACTTTGTTGTTGGTACCGACACTGCTGATATAACACGTAAGTGCGACTGGATGTAGTTTCCAGAGCTAGGTGTTGTTTTCCATTGCGTTGACTTCCTTATTGTTGATACTGGTCCTGCTCGTATGTTGCATTAAGTTCAACCACAAGTACCGAAGTTGAGGATCAGGTGTGCTTTTCATCGAGTAGTCTCCATAGCACATTGGTTATTCCATCTTTTTAACTGTGGATCAGAAGTTGTCTCCTGTATAAAAAACGTGGCACCATATCCTGAGACGGTCTCTCTTTTAGGAAACATTATCTACTGTATCTATCAGGATGCTGTCTCTCTATTGAAGGGGATGTTGTCTCTCTAATCATGATCTTGTCTCACTATTAAGGAATGTTGTCTCTTTCTATTTAGGATGTAATCTTTTTCTTTTCAGAAGTGGTGTCTCTTTGTTCATGAATGTTGTCCCTCTATTCAAGAGTATTGCCTCTCCGTTCAGAAGTGTTTTCTCTGTATTTAATAATGTTGTATCTCTACACTTTATTCATAAGTGTTTTCTCTCTACTGTCTCTCCATTCAAAAGTGTTGGCTCTCTACAGCATTGTCTCTCTATGCAGGAGTGTTGTCTCTCTATTCAGGATGTTGTTTCTCTATTCAGGAGTGTTGTCTCTGTATTCAGGAATGTTGTCCCTCTTTCAAGAGTGTTGTCTCTCTATTCAGGAGTGTTGTCCCTTTATTTAGGAGTGTTGTCTCTGTATTCAGGAATGTTGTCCAACTTTCAAGAGTGTTGTCTCTCTATTCAGGAGTGTTGTCCCTTTTTTTAGGAGTGTTGTCTCTGTATTTAGGAATGTTGTCCCTCCTTTCAAGAGTTTATTGTCTCTATTGTATTCAGGAGTGATGTCCCTCCATTCAGTAGTGTTGTCTCTCTATTCAGGAATGTTGTCCCTCCATTCAAGAGTGTTGTCTCTCTGTTCAGGTGTGTTGTCTCTCAAATCAGAAATGTTGTCATTCTATTCAAGAGTGTTTTCTTTCTATTGTCTCTCTATTTAAGAGTATTGTTTCTCTATTCAGGAGTGTTGTCTCTGTATTCAGGAATGTTGTCCCTCTTTCAAGAGTGTTGTCTCTCTATTTAGGAATGTTGTCCCTCTTTCAAGAGTGTTGTCTCTCTATTTAGGAATGTTGTCCCTCTTTCAAGAGTGTTGTCTCTCTATTTAGGAATGTTGTCCCTTTATTTAGAAGTGATGTCTTTGTATTCAGGAATTTTGTCCCTCCTTTCAAGAGTGTTGTGTCTCTATTCAGGAGTGATGTTCCTCTAATCAGGAGTGTTGTCTCTCTATACAGGAATGTTGTCCCTATATTCAAGAGTGTTGTCTCTCTATTCAGGATATTGTTTCTCTGTTCAAGTGTGTTGTCTCTCTATTCAGGAATGTTGTCCCTCTATTCAAGAGTGTTGTCTCTCTATTTAGGATATTGTTTTTCTGTTCAAGGTGTGCGGTCTCTCTATTCAGGAATGTTGGCATTCTATTCAAGAGTGTTTTCTTTCTATTGTCTCTCTATTTAAGAATATTGTCTCTCTATTCAAGAGTGTTGTCTCTCTATTCAGGATGTTGTCTCTGTATTCAGAAATGTTGTCTCTATGTTCAGGAGTGTTGTCTCTCTATTCAGGATGTTGTCTGGGACTGGCAGAACAAGAGGTGGTACATGGCCACCGTGGACTCCGCAGCTGTCTCATATGACAAATCAGCCAGAATGTCCAGCTGGAGGTAATGTTTTTAGAGGCTTGAACAGCCTCTCTTATGGGTGATCTTGAATATACTGGGACCTAGGGTATGGATTATGGAGTTTTTGATTTTGCAGGAACGTGAGCTATTATTCAAAAAATTTTAAACAGTTCTCAGTAAAAATTGTATTGTACATGACTTTTTTTTAAGTAATAGTATTTGTTAAGATTATAAAGTCAATTCCGGTGACTTTTCTTAAAGAATTTGTTAACCCTAAAAATGCTCTCATCCCTTTTTTATTTTCGGGAAATTTTGAATTTTTAATTTTTTCAATTCTTTTGGGATCTGCGTGACAAATATTATTACTGATTATCCATCCTAAATAATTGATTTTTAATTTGGCGAAATCACTTTTAGAGACATTTATCTTACTGTTATGAAAAGCCAACCTTTTGATTGCCATTTCCAAGACGTAAAAATGTTTCTTAAGTGATAAGTCAAAAGTGGATAACATTTCAGAACCAGTAATAATATCATCAAAGAAGTTTATACTATTTGTTAATGGGGCTCTAGTTAATTTTACTATTTTATTTTCATAAACTGGGTTGCCTTGTTCATCAAGTACAGGTTCATAATGTAGAATTTTATTATAGAATTTTTCAAAGAAAATCGGACTGGATGCTAAACCAGTAGGGAGGGAAATCCACTGAAAACTTTCATTAGGTGTTAAAAACGTTGTCAAGTGACGACATTCCTCACTGATTTTTAATCCCATGTAGGCGTACCTCAAATCCAAACCGGTAAATATAGCTTTCCCCTGTAAAAAGGCCAGATTGGCTTCTACTTCTGGTATTACATTTGGAGGGGATTCAAGCAAGTCATTTATTGGAGAAAAATCAACTATTAATCTCCCAAGAGCTCCCGGTTTTGCCCGTGGAACCAAATAACTAGCTAATCCATAAAGATGGGATCCGGTTGAATCGGAAGGTGACCTCATGATATATCCGAATTTAACCAGCATTTCACAAATATCAGCAAGATGCTTTGCATCAGGAGGACTGAGATGATATAATCTTTTTGCATGTGGCAACTTTTCACCAGGTTTTAATCTTAATTGAGTGTAACCCAAAGTTAAAGATAAATCTCCTGCATCAAATGCATGAAGGCTAACTACTTGTGGGTATTTCTTTAAGAAAATGTCTTCAATATACTGTAAGGTTTTATTTCTGGAGGATAGGACTTCAAATCTATCGCTTCTTCGGGTGAAGAGTAAATAATAGTAGGACAGTCTATTCCTTTTTGAGGTTCTATAATCTCATCTTTGAAAGTGGCAATTTCAGAATAAGTTTCTGCTGAATCATATAAAATTTCATCATTAGGCTTGGGGTTCTCCAGCCCAGGATCCATATTAGCTCCTGCTCTGGACAACTCCTTTACCTTTTTAAATGCATGCTGATGAAATGATAAATCCTCATTATAGAATGACCCCTTTTCTGCTGTTAAAGAATTTATTTGAAGATAAGGGATTTGAAGCTCATTTTCTCCTGGTAAAGTTTCTCGTGCAAAATTATTTTGTTGAAGTTCTTTTTTTAATTCAAATGAAAGGTTTTTAGTTATAGACATACATCTGTAACCGTTGATATCTTCAATTTTTCCAAAAATAAGATGATTAGGTAATATTTCATTTGTTAAATTAATAACTAAAGCTGTTCCAATATAACAATTGTCTTTAAAAGAAAAATCTAAATCAGTCCTGCTGGGCATAATGTGATATCTTGAGTCAAAAGTTCTATTTGTAATTAAAATTATATCAGTTCTTATTAATAATGCTCCTGGATTCATTTTGAAATTAAGTCTTTTTTGCTCAAAGGGTTGAAAAGACGATTCAGAAAAACAAAAATCTAATTGACGTGGTCTTTTAATCTTTGTTTTAATTGGATATTCAGCCGTAATTTCCGGAAAAATTCCTTCTTCCTCACCATCATAAGTAAGGGTAGCTTTTGCTTTAGCTAAAAATTCCTCCCCTAGTACTGTAAAAAGGAAGGTGATCCCACTATGTCTGGGATTATAAATATTTTAAACGGTATTGGTGGATGATTTTTTTCTAATCTTAAATCAACATTCCACTCAGAAAGAACAGGAACATCATGTCCCAAAAAAGAAGTAATAGACGGCACGGAGGTTGATTTTTTTATGGTACCTTTTCCGTGTGGTATTTTATTTTTTAAACTTCTATGCATTAATATTATATCACTACCCTGGTCCAAGTTAGCAACGATACGTACTCCATTAATAAAACATTGAAAATATATTCTCCGTTTTTCTTGAATAACCGAATTTATTAAAGACCCCCCTCTTAACGTAAAAGTAAAAATATTATTAAATGAATTTTGTAACTCAATTTCGGGGCCTAGTCACTTTTTGTGATTTTGAGGCTCAGTGCCTTGTGAACGATTAAAGGGTCCTCCTGATCGAAAAGGACAGATAAATTCGGGATGATGGAGCCTAGGTTGGACATGTTGTGGGCATTTAGTGCAAACATTCATGTTAGGGTGGAGTTTTACTACGTGACCCTTTGCATTTTCATATTGCGACAGCCGTCACTCGCTGTGTGGTTGGTACGACCGCACAGGGAGCAATATTTATTAATTTGACCTGGCCTATTATTAGGATTCCAAGTCTTTTGTTGCGGAGCACTTCTGGCATTACCGGCTTTTTCTGCACCGACCGCATAAGTTCTTTGCTGTGGCTTTTTATTGTATATTCCTGGGGGTCCCCCTGATCTATATTGATTAAAGTTCTGTGACTGTTGTGGATTACCCTTATTAATAGGTGTATATCCACCATTTTGCCCCTGGCGCTTGCTGCTTTTATTTAAGTCACGACTTTCAACACCATGTGTTTTTATATCATCATCTATGCTACTTCTGTAAGGGTTTAATGCGCGGATAAGTTCGCCCCCACTAACTTGCCTTCCTAATTTTGAAGTTAACAAGTTGTATATGTCATTGACATAAATTTTACTAGCCGCTGGCAACGCATGTAGTAGACCCTGATAAATTTCCATGCTATTAAGAGCCGAACGAGAGCTTTCAGTAGGCATTTCTGAAGAAATCCTACAGTAGATGCTAAACCCATTATATAAAAAGCAACTTCTGCAAAGTTCTGATTTTTATAAGCACGATATGCATTAAGTGCTTTCTTTGAATCCGGAACTGATAAACGTGAATCAAAATGTAATGCAAGGTTATGGTAAATAGCTTCAACTGAATCTCCGTTGGCTATGAAACTTAAGACTAGCTGATGAGCTTTTCCTGTGGTTCCCAATTTTAAAAATTCCAGGAACTCACTCCGAGAAAGATTACAGATTTCCTGAGCTGAAGTCATTAATCCCAGGAACTCAATAACATTCTCCTTGTTCGTTCCAGAGAATTTATTACGAATTGGGAACATCTTCATAGCATCACTTTTTTTACTTATAGTAAAAAGTGTTTGATCATCCGAAAAATTAGTAGGGATCGGAAAGTCAATTTTATAAGTATTTAATTCTCGGTCTAAAAGTTTATTTTCAACGTGCTCACTGGCACGCTTAAAAATATCATCCATATCGATTTGCGGTACAAGATTTTTTTGTAACATATCTGCTTCGTAAAGTTTTTTGCATAATTCACGAATGCGTAAACTGGATTCTTCAATTCCTACTTTTTTCTGGATTTTCATTTGGTCCCTAAGTAAGCCCAAAAAGATCATGCCCTGGACTGTACCCTTTGCATATTGGATATAAAAATCATCTTCATCAAAAGATGACTCATCAGCTGATGCTTCAGATGCTTCCCAGTTATGTACCTTGCCAATTAAATCCGGATTAAGTCCCCCTTTATCTGGTTCATATTCAATTTCCAATTCAGTTGTTAAATTATCAATAACCGATATTTCAGGCTCTAGTTCCTTAGACTCTCCTTCTTTTGGAGTAGGTGATTGACTCTTACGAGTACGACTTAAGCTTCTTGCTCTTTTATCAAAAATATTTTTAATTTTTTCCGCCATTTTTATTTCTGGTTAAAAGAATTTAGAAAAAAACTAAAAGAAAAAAATTTAAATTTTGAAAGAAAAAAATTCAAAACTAAAAAAAAATAGCAAAAAATAGCAAAATAAAAAAATTAAAAAGGTATCAGAAACGGAAAAAAAAGTATCGAAAATTAAAAAAAAATAAAGGGTATCAGAAAAGGTATCGGAAACAAAAAAAAATAAAAAAAATATCATAAACGCAATAAAGAGTATTGGAAACAACAAAAAATAAAAAAGTATCAGAAGCAAAAGGAAGTATCGGAAACTATAAATAGGAAGTATCAAAAACGAAAAGAAGTATCGGAATTAAAAAAAGGTATCAGAAACGAAAAGAAGTATCGGAAATTAAAAAGTATATAAGAAAGTAATGGGAAAAGTATCAAAAACACAATAAAGATTATCGGAAACTGAAAACAAAAAGTATCAGAAAAAAAGAAAAAATAAAAATATCGGAAATAGTAAAAAAAAAGTATCGGAATCAACTATAAAAAGTATCGTAGGGGAACAAAAAGGTATTTGAAATGAGGTATCTTACAGTAGTTAGTTAGGCAGCAGTATTGATTATAGTATCTGGTCTTTATAAGATATATATCTGTACTTGTACACGCCTCACCCCCCTCCCGATCAGATGGTCACCTCATTCCCCGCCCCCCCCCTCCCTCCCCCTCTCGACCCCCCA
>Ga0194123_10006752_pt1 | contig 11729 bp, 15 predicted proteins | sample TA2MahsurfametaG_5_FD_155479 | JGI IMG/M metagenome (GOLD analysis project Ga0194123, IMG submission 155479) | Freshwater microbial communities from Lake Tanganyika, Tanzania - TA2015023 Mahale A surface | ecosystem: Environmental > Aquatic > Freshwater > Lake | place: Tanzania: Lake Tanganyika... | reverse complement strand
GCCCTGGGCAGCCGCCAGGCAGAGCTGGCCACCAACGTGGGGGCCGTGTACCGCACCAACGACGCCGGCAACTCCTGGCAAGCGGAAGTAGAGGACGCCGCTGGCGCCGTGCGCGATCTGCGCCGCGGGCCGGAGGGCCAATACGTGAGCGTGAGCAGCCTGGGCAATTTCTTCGCCACCTGGACCCCCGGTGATGGGGTGTGGACACCGCACCAGCGGGTGAGCAGCCAGCGGCTGCAGGCGATGGGCTTCCAGCCCAACGGCAACCTCTGGATGCTGGCCCGGGGCGCCCAGCTGCGCTTCAACCCCGATGCCACCACCCCTGAGGAGTGGAGCAAGCCGGTGGTGCCGATCACCAACGGCTACGGCTATCTGGATATGGCCTGGGATCCCAACGGCGCCATCTGGACGGGTGGCGGCAGCGGCACCCTGCTCACGAGCACCGATGGCGGCAAAACCTGGCAGCGCGACCCGGTGGGGGCCCAACAACCCACCAATTTCAGCCGCATCGCCTTCTTGGCAGACGGCAAAGGCTTTGTGCTGGGGGAACGGGGCTCACTGCTGCGCTGGGTGGGCTGACAACGCTGTGTAACCAAGGCGCGTGGCCGATCCCGGCCAACGCCACCTCAGCCCTAGGATCGCGCAGCTGAACGCTCGCTGCTCATGGCCGCCGGCTCAACGGGTGAACGCCCGTTCTTTGAAATCATCACGAGCATCCGTTACTGGGTGATCCATGCCGTGACCCTGCCGGCCCTGTTCCTGGCGGGTTTCCTGTTCGTGTCCACGGGCCTGGCCTATGACGCCTTCGGCACCCCACGGCCGGATGCCTATTTCCAGGCCAACGACGCGAAGGCTCCCGTGGTGAGCCAGCGCTATGACGCCAAGGCCTCCCTCGACCAGCGCCTGCAATAAGCGATGACCCAAGCACCCGCCAGTTCCACACCCCGCAACTACCCGATCTTTACGGTTCGGTGGTTGGCGGTTCACGCCCTCGGCATTCCCACGGTGTTCTTCCTGGGCGCTCTGGCCGCCATGCAGTTCATTCGCCGCTGAGCACTGCTGCCATGCAACGCAATCCCAACCCCAACAACCTGCCGGTTGAGCTCAACCGCACCAGCCTGTATCTGGGGCTGTTGTTCGTGTTCACCTGTGGTGTTCTCTTCTCCAGCTACTTCTTCAACTGATCGGGAGGCACTCCAATGAGTGGCAAGAAATCCAACAATCTGCCTGACGGCCGGATCCCAGATCGCCTGCCGGACGGTCGACCCGCTGTGGCATGGCGTTCTCGTTGGACCGAAGGCGTTCTGCCCCTGTGGCTGGTGGCGACCGCCGGTGGCATGGCCGTGATTTTTGTGTTGGGTCTGTTCTTCTATGGCTCCTACGTGGGTGTGGGTTCCGCTTGAGTTTTGGTAATTCTGTGGCAACAAGCGACCCACGAATAATGACAGTGGGCGCAATCGGCGATCGAATCGTAGCCAGCTCTACCAAACGGCCCATCGCGCTCAGCGAATTGAAGGCAACGGGAAGAAAAGTTTGTTGCACCTGCTCACAACCCAGTACATAAGAGTGGCGTGCATAAGAAAGCGCAAGGCGCGTCTGGTGATCGAGGAGTGCCCTGTGCTATATGCGTTATCATGTCACTCAGTTGACCGAAGGGATTCGAGCTACTGACAAGATGCATAAGAAACAGGGGCCATGTGGCTCGCACGGTGCTCACATATACCTAAATGATGCCAAGATGACTTGGCGTAATCTGTTGGGCTCTATAATCCCATTCCATAGGCCCATTCGCCCAGCAAGTTCTTAGTTAACCGCTCGGATTTGACTTTATAGAGCGGCTTGTGTTGTCTGATGCGATTGGGTGTTAAGCCGATAGATTCATAGGCCTGCCAAAACGGCATGGAGGGTGAGCATTGCCGTTGTCCGATAGAACCCTGCGGGAGTTGATGCCTTGGATTTCCAACCAAAACTCAGCCCTGATCAGAAAGCCGAAAGTATTGGCCGGTTTCTCAGCTAGCAAGACGTCAGCGCACGCACGTCGTGTCGCGTCATTAATGACAACATGGGTCTTTTTGTAGACTGAAACGCCGATCACAAGTGATCCGATGGTCCACTCATTCAAATCAACCCAGTTATTTGATGTCAACATGAATGATATCGACGGGTTGGGCAAAACGCCTTTGACCCTCCGGAACAGGTGGCTGGAGGTATTTAAGACGTCGAGAACAAATCGACCTGAGGGTTCACCTAAAGGCGGACAGAGGTGGCGACAACAGCCTGGCGATGCTTCTGAGGGTGCTCATAGCACAGATCGATGATCTCCTGCAATTAATGGGGATAAAGGATCGAGTGCAGGGCGAGGCACCTGGCGCGCATATCTACCAAGACTATGAAGTTCAAAAAAGGTTGTGAAGTGGATCCTGGAAACTGGTCCAGGGTGAATGAGAGTCCTCATCAAGCCAGACTGGGCCGGGGATTCGACCATGAAACGCACCGGGCACACGGCGGAGCAAATCATCCGCAAGCTGAAATCGGCGGAGCAGCTGATCGCCCAGGGCAAGACCGTCGTCGAGGTCTGCCGTGTCATCGAGGTGGTGCAGCCGACCTACCACCGCTGGCGGCAGCAATACGGCGGCATGCAGGCCGAGGAAGCCAGACGACGGACTCGGCTGGAGATGGAGAACGCCCGGCTCAAGAAGCTTCTGGCGGAGGCGGAGCTGGGGAAGCCGATGCTCAAAGACATTGCCGAGGGAAACTTCTGAACCTGGAGCGCCGCCGCAGAGCCGTCAAGGTTCTGCAGGAGCCTTACCGGGCTTCTGAACGCTTTGTCTGACGGGTGGCGGGTCAGTAGCGCAGCACCCAACGCCGTGGCGGAAAGGTTGTCGACCTGGAGGGGACCAAGCTCAGGAATCGCCTACGGGAGATTGCGGCTGAGCACATCCGCTGAGACCGGCTGATGGCCTACCGCCTCCTGCGGCGGGAGGGCTGGACCGTCAATCACAAGCGGGTGCAACGCCTTTGGCGGGAGGAAGTCTTGCAGCGGCCCACTCCCCGGAAGCGAAAGCGTGCACGACCCGCCGACGGCTAAGTGCGGCGTCATCAGGCTGAGCATCCCCGCCAGGTGTGGGCCATAGATTTCCAGTTCGGTGCCAGGGCCGACGGCCGCAGGCTCAAGTTCCTAAACGTGAGCGACGAGCACAGCTGCCTCTGCCTGGCGATTCGGGTGGACAGACGCTGCAAGGCCAAGGACGTGGTGGCAGTGCTGGAGGAGCTCACCAGCCTCTACCCGGCCCCGGCGTTAATCGCAGGGACAACGGTCCGGAGTTCATCGCTCAGGCCCTACGGGACTGGTGCGAGGCCAACAGCAAAACCAGCACGGCCTACATCGCACCGGGCTCCACCTGGAAGAACGGATTCGCTGAGTCGTTCGACGGCCGCTTCCGGGATGACTTACTCAACACCGAGTTGTTCACTACAGCCCCTGAGGCACAGATCCTGGCTGTTCGTTGGCGCTGGGGGTACAACTCATTCAGGCCGCACTCGGCCCTCCAGGGGGCTACGCCCCTGGAGGCACCTAGACAGGGAGTTGGCGCATAACCACGCCCACCAACTCTCATAAGACCTGGAACGACAAAGGGAGGCACTTAAGCTGCTAATATGGTACTCTATTAATTGTTAGGGCTCTGCACATTTGTGATCACTCTTTTTTTAACTTCTCTTCTCCGATTTGTTCCACATTGCGATCCCATAGCGCTGGGGTAGTCGTCCTTACGAGACATTCTCTAACAATGTCCTTTCTGTTATGATCAGACCCTAGGGTAATTATTCATGTGCTGTACCAATAGGGCTCGACTGTATACAAGTTAATTCCGTTATCATCCATAGCTGCCATCATGGATCTCCTCATCAACGTATATTTGACGAATGAACGATACAACAATAATATTTACAGGCTTCTTGATGACAAACGGTCTCATTCTAAGCTCGATGTGTTTGCATACATGTTGGCTTCATACAGCTGCTTAGACTTTGACAAAGTCTATATATATATTGAGCTGGATGCTGAATTTAAATCTATGAAGAACGAAATACACTCGATTATAACTAGTCTTTTTAACCAAGCTTGCATTGTTTGGCACAGAATTCAAGAGCTTTCAGAATGGCTTGATGTCCTTGGACGTGTTTCTGATTCCTCTAGTTCGGGTGTCATATTATTCTCATGCAATGATGACCATATCTATGTTGGCCCAGATAAAACTTATCTAGATATATTATTAAAGTTTTTTTATATTCTCAGCGACCATAATTACGCTCCCATTCTCTCAATTTCACACTGGCAGGAGTCTCTCTCACTTAGTTCCAGAGAGCTTATACTCAAGCCGTTTAACTTCTGTAAAAATCGGAGGTTCGCATCTAATATTGGGCTTAGCTATTACGCTAGTCTCACAAGCTTCTCTACATCAATTGCAATACAGATATATCGCATTTCTGACCTTATTGATCTTTTTAGATTTGGCATATGCAAGAGCTCTGATTATAGAAGATCTGATTCTATTTCGCTTTTTAAGGGAGCACTTTCGTCAAAGAGATGGATTACCATGATTCCGCATTTAGAATTATTCCGACATTTTGACGCATATTCACATTCGCCACTATTGGATCACAACAAAGTGGCACCTTTATCAATTCCATACCGCTGGTCTCCATATACCAATAATATGGTATATTATAGCAATGACTGTCGTTCAAAGGATGATCCTTTGCGCTATACAATTTCAACCGCGCTTGCTGAATATCCGAAAGACTCTAATTGTCTTGAAAGATCAATGCATCCAAACACCTGTGATATGAGGGTTAGTGCGTCCAGTCTGCCTGCATTTTTCACTCTCTTAGACTTATCGCAGCCAATAGAGCTTCCCCAAGTATACACCTTGAATTTTTCCTATGCTATTACTAACCTCACCTCTTCACCTGTTTTCGGTTTTTCACCATTAGTTGGATATCTTTTATATCGAAAAACGATACTATTTAAAGACAGTAGATTTAATGTTAAGAGCTTTTGCTATCTTTCAATTGTTTGGCCATACAGATTTGTCACCGCATCACTGATTTATTCTATCAAGTACTGCATGCCGAGGATTCTCAACTTTTTACCTATTCTTAAACTTAATGAAAAATTCCGACGCTTTTTTTAGTGTAATTACACCTGTTAGGAACGCCGAACTATTCATTTCAGATTACATAGCATGTCTACAATCTCAAACGTTCATGCGATGGGAGGCGATTATTATCGATGATTTTTCTACTGATGATACATATAATATTCTTCTAAAGTATAGCGCTCTTGACCCAAGAATAAAGGTTTATAAAAACCGTATTGAATACTCATCCGTATCAGGACCTTCTGGAGCTAGAAATTATGGTTTAAGCATTGTTTCTGGAGTTTTTGTCTGTTTTCTTGATATTGACGATCTCTGGTTTCCTACTAAGTTGGCAACAAACTACGCAGTGCTTACCAATGATCCACGCATTAAACTATTGTACAGTGGGTATATTAGGTCGACGCACTCGTTTTCGCGTTCATATAGGAAGATTTTCCTAAATATACCGACCAAAATTCAGTTACAGTTGTGGAATCCTATCCCAATGCTGACTGCCTGCGTCTGCAAAGACATAGCAGTATCTCACAGTTTTTTTAATCTTGGTCATGAGGATTATTTGTATTGGCATGAAATTGCTCAAGGCCTGACAGCTTGTCAAGTTTTTTTCGACCCAAGCATTCTTGGTATATATCGAATTTCTAACAGCTCCCTCTCGGGTAACAAGGTAAAAGTTATCCCCTGGTGGATTAAATGTTATAGCCACTTTGGGTATGGTTATCCTGTTATTGGCCTATTGCTGCTTCTTAGGGCTGTTATGGTTTCTATTGAATATGCCACTTCAAGATTCTGCCGTGTAAACGTGACGTGGCCCCCGCAAGTCAATCTAATGTGATTGAAAGAAATCCTCTTCCCAAACTGCGTCGGGAACTTAGCTATGAATCGGATCTGGCATAACTCGGCAGGAGCACACGCAAATTAAAGGCCATGAAAGAGCATATCGCCCAGTAAGATACCGTCGACAAGGTTTGGAGTCTCACATATCTGATCCAGCACATTACTACCGTTTGCGAAATCAGAACGCTAGGATCCAGACGATGGGCTTGAGGCGGTTAACTCAGCTCAAAATAGATAACTCCAGGCTCACGACACCTTTGATAGGAGCCGTGACCAAGAAAGCGATGCAAAAACCGCAAGCCCGATGAAGCTTAAGCGCACTGCTGATGTAGATTTATGAGGCCGGAACGTCGACTAAGACCCGCTAGAATTCTGCATGTTAGTTTGCTGCCTGTCGACTACTTTGTCTGACAAGTGGCTGGGCCTCACCCAACACCATAGCGACCATGCCGCCGTCATCCCGCAATGCAGGTTGCGGGGTCTACTCCGTCCGATCGCTGCCGAGCACATCCGCTGGAGCCGATGCATGGGCCAGCTTGCAGCAGCATGAGAGCTGGCTTGTGAACCAAAAGCGGGTATGCCCTATTTGGCGTGTGGTGGGGCTTCAGCGGGCATAACTCGTAAGCACACCAAGTGTGGCGGATCGAATTTTACGTAAAGCCACCGCCGAGTGGTGGCTGCAGAATTTTCTGCTTGGTATCGACGAGCACAGCCTCCTCTACCTGGCTATCCGGTTGGAGCGGTTCTACATGTCCATGGATGAGCTGCAGGTGCTCGAGAACCTGACCAGCCTCAACCCGGGACCGACATATGCCCAGAGCGACACCGGGCTAGAATTCATTGGCCACGACGTTAGCGGCTATTCAAGGAAGGCGGCACAAGCACGGCCAAGATCGAGCCATGGGTGCCGTGGCAGGACAGTTATGCCAGATCGTTCAACATCCGTTCAGGGACGAGTTTCTCAAAGTCGAGTTTTGAAGAACCGTGGCCAAGGTTCAAGGCTAGGTTGATGGTTGGTGTTCGGAGTACAAGATCCCCGGCCGTATTCGGCCCTCCAGGGGCGTAAGCCCTGGAGGTATCTCAAGAAGTGACTGCCTAATCACCCAGTGCCAATGTGCCTTGACCAATAATGTGGTTCTCTTCACTTGGTGTGGCGTGCCGGGTTGAAAACCCTCACAGGTATGAGCGACGGAATACTAGTTGGAAGCCACGGCTGACGGCTGCAGACTCATGTTCCTTAACTTCATAGAAGAGCATTGCCGATTCTGCCTTGACATCCAGGTAGGAGACCGCTGTGAGGCCAATGACGTGTTCGCCGTGCTGTAGGAGCTCTAAAGCCTTCACTCGGCGCCAGCGTTTGTCCGGACGGAAAGCGTGCCGGAACTGGTTGCGCAAGCCTTTCGGGACTGTTGTGAGGCTAGCCCTACAACTAGCACGAGCTCCGTCAAATTAATAGCGACGTTAAAGAATGGATTCGAGTAATCTTTAAATAGACACTTTCGGGAAAACTCCTCATTTTAGAGCTGTTCACAACACCCCCAGAAGGAGAGATACAGGCCGACAGTGGAATATTGGAATACAACTCATTCAGGACGTGGTCCTCCAGGGGCCGTCCCATCTGGATGCAAATCAAGAGGGAAATGCCGCATGACAACCCACTCACCCTCTGGAGGGAGGAACCGACGATGGTGATCACTTCAATCATTGAACTCAAGCAATTTCATCTGTACTTACTTTAAGTTATTATTAGCGAACACGACATAGTTCCGGCTCCCTGGATAACCGAGAAATCACAAAAGAGAGATGTGTTAGAATATCGCTTTAAATTCTGTATATGCTATTCGAAGGTTCCAGTTCGGTAGATTACACAGTTTGCAAGATATTGTCACTGATGCTGAGACGCCTTCTGCCAAATCAGCAAATGGCTGTGATTCATTCACTAAGCAAGGGCATTTTGCTGTTTGACAACTTCTTGCCCAACTCATGTTCAAAAAAGTTTCACAGGTCTCTAGTCTATCGCTATCTGCTCTCGGCTTATCAGTACAATCATCAGTTTGATCAAAACATATTAACGCATCCTTCAACAACTTCTCACTCAATCGCGCAGATAATCTCGCTATCCCATTCAGCCTGCTTATTCAATGGATACGATAATTTACTTTTGCGTTCGTATATTGACAAGGTCTACCAAGAAACATTGTCGAAGTGTTCTATTGCTAAGAGTCAGGATACTCCCGATTCCATAAAGATACTGTATCTCACATCGGACTTTACCCTCGGTGTTGGTCATATCTATAACCTTGTTCTTTACCTCTGTGCAATAGCCAGTCACAAACGTGACCCAGATTCAACGCCTGAAGAGCTTGTTGACTTTCTTGACTATGACTATGTTTATGCCGAGGGTCTTTATAAACTTTATAATACACTTCCACTAACACTGTCAATCCTAAGGTTTTCGTTTTTGCTAGATGCTGTTCATTTAAGCACTTCCACTGAAGTTGTTCAGTGCGTAGGCATTGCATGCATGAGGTTTCTTCGTAATAGCCATAATACACGTGAAATACTATTTAACGATTTTCTGCCTCTTGTAAACGCGAAGGATTTTGGTAGTGAGCTTAAAGCAGCTATCATTCAATCAACAACTCCTAATTCGTTGTTACCTACTAATTTCAGGTATATTGCAATTCATATACGGCAACCCGGTTTCAAAGGATATTCACTTTTCTTTAAAGATAATGCACGTGATGCTGATCCGCGTAGCTATTTTGCCGCAATCCGGAAATTAAAGACGTTGGCAATTGAATTAAAAGTCAGGTTTTGCTATTTTGGTGATACTTCCTCTATGAATATTCCAAACGATCTTTTGGATATAGTTATAGATTGCCGAGTTTCCTACGGAAATATTTCGCGTGATGAAAGCCTCCGCCAGCTCGCTCACATTGCACAACAAAAATGTTGGATAGGCACTCTTAGTGGCGTTACTCACCTTGCTCCATTATTCAATATACCTACGATCTATACTAACACCGTCTATCATAAAGCCATTCCATGGGCTCCAAATCTTTTTGTGTATTTCAAAAATGGATGGGATCAAACTCTATCAAATAAATATTACGATATCTGTTATCAGAGAGATAGGGCATTTATAAGCAGCCAATTAGATCGTTTTAGTGAGCTTTCGCCTGAGCAGCTAATCGCCCCCTTTCTTCTTGCCTTTTCATTAGTAAATGATCCACAATACATGCCCAACTGCTCCTCGTGCACATTCACTGATTACCGCATGAACCTACGGGATATTACATTGTCTCTTCCCGTCTCTCTATAATATTGCATTTATGAACACATTAGTTACCGGTGCTTCTGGTTACATTGCCACACAACTCATAAATCATCTGCGGGCTCGTTATTATCCTGTAATTCCAATCACGCGCAGACTATCTTCTACGGGCCGATCTTGCGGTATTCCATGCGACTACTTCAGTGAGGATGAGTTATTTTCTTGTTTTAAAAACGTGGAAACGGTTTTTCATCTTGCAGGCCCTGCTCATGAATTAACTAAAGTAACTGACCCACCCTCTTATTATTACAAGAATATTGTTCAGCTTGGAGTTAATGTTGCAAAAGCGTGCATCTCCTCGCGGGTCAGAAGGTTAGTATTTATAAGTACTATTGGTGTTTATGGTCTTACTGCGGACTCGCCGGTACACGAATTGTCCCAGCTAAACCCGCATAACTCTTATGCACTAGCAAAACTTGTCTGTGAGAATCTGGTCTCTGATATTTGTGCTTCTGCTTCTGTAGAACTCGTTGTGTTACGCATTCCTCTTGTATATGGGATTGGAGCACCCGGCAATCTTAATAGCCTTCTCAGGCTCCTCGTCAGATTACCTATTCTTCCTTTTAAGGGATTTACAGGTGAACGTCATTTTATCTATATAAATTCACTCATTGAAGCTCTTCTGATCTCAGCCAGTCGACAAGTTGAACCTATGACGTACAACCTATCAGATTGCCAGCCTATATCACTCGCTAGAATTTCAAATATTGTCTCAGAATTTACTTGTGCTTATTGCACATGTCAATCGTCTTTCTTTTCAAACTGCATTAAATGTGCAAGCCTTCTCCTGAGAAACGCTACCATTCATAAAAAATTGGCTTCACCATTGCAAATTAATAATTCACGATTTTGTGATAATTCAAATTGGAATCCATTTTTTGAACCAGACCCTGTTATTAGAGATATTGTAGCTGCAATTCTCAATTCCTAGCTAAACACCTATATTGATACCCTGGCTGCTGGTGGTTATAATTCGTTCGGCTGTATAGTTCCTCTGTGCTTTTTCCAGAGTGCGGGATATGACATACATCCATAATAGTTTTTTCAAATATTGCCATGCGCAAATCATTACTGTGCGTGCTGCTAAGCTTATCAAGAAAACTTCTATGATATCGACTGGTATTTCTAGAATGCCCCGTCATTAACCTGTTAGGTATGATGATGCCGAGCACTTATCCTCCCACCAGTGAGGAGGTGCTGAACCCACAGCTAGGAGTTCACGGTCATGGTCACCATGAAGGCGATAAGTTGACTCCAGTAAATCCAGGAGATTGCCGCTGATCATGCTACAGTCAGATGAATTTGTGCAATCATGAGCAGTAGCTCTTCGGGTGAGCGATTGAGCTCTTCATCAGTGTCAATAACAGAAAGCACAAGTAGTAAGCACAATTAATGGAGGCCGAGCCATCCCAGCAGATCGGTCGACTTTTGATGGGGTTGAATTGGTTCCAAAGTCGTCACAGCCTCCCTTGGGGTGGTCCCTGTAAATCGGTACACAGTGGCTTGTTATGTTCATTAGGCCAGAATGGACTAGGGACTCAACAACGAGGCGAAACCGCCACACACCTGATTAGGTCATCCGCTAGCTCAAGACCGTTGAGCTGCTGTTGGACCAGTGCAAGACAGTCTCCGACGCTTGTCGAGCCAGCGAGATAATCCAGCCGACGTAACATCGCTGGATGCAGCAGTAGCGAGGCATGCAAGTCGCGCAGCCCCGTTTTGAAAAAAGATGTCACTCCTTTGATCAGTACACCTGCGGGCTTGCGGACATGGCCCATGCGTCGTCAAAGCTAGGTCGTCAAAGCTGACGTGAGAAGGCGGATGAATTCGCCTTAGCGGCAGATCGTTGCTCACTTCTCAGATGAACGGATAGTCCACGTCGGCGTCCTCTACACGTGGAGGAAGCTCTGGCGTTTGGAGATAGCCGTAGTGCCGGCAGCATAGAAGAAAACAGAAGGTTGGTCTGCTCCCTACAAATCTATGGTGATATTAGTGACCGTAAGGCTGGCTGGCACCGAACTCACCGCCTAATGCCAGGGGCGGGTCTTTTACCCGGCACAGGAGTAGCGTTGGCGGCATGCCGCTCAGGGTACCAAAGAAAGACCAGTACTGACCTCGAATAAGTAGAAGGAGACAGAGATCCACGTCTCCACTACCAGCGGAAGATCAAAGCACTCATAAAAGAGCTGCAGTGCAAGCTGAAGGCTACGGGTGACATGGCGGCCTAGCTTATGCTGAGAAACAAGTGGGAAGGCTTCCGCTCGGAGGACGCGTAAGGCTGTGACGCGGACCCTGGAAACTGGTCCAGGGTGAATGAGAGTCCTCATCAAGCCAGACTGGGCCGGGGATTCGACCATGAAACGCACCGGGCACACGGCGGAGCAAATCATCCGCAA
>Ga0194123_10006747_pt1 | contig 11739 bp, 6 predicted proteins | sample TA2MahsurfametaG_5_FD_155479 | JGI IMG/M metagenome (GOLD analysis project Ga0194123, IMG submission 155479) | Freshwater microbial communities from Lake Tanganyika, Tanzania - TA2015023 Mahale A surface | ecosystem: Environmental > Aquatic > Freshwater > Lake | place: Tanzania: Lake Tanganyika... | reverse complement strand
GGACTTACGGGTGAGACCGGGAAGGTCTCCCAAGCGCCGCGTGATCCTCAGGCGAGGGCCGCGGTAGCGAGACATAAAGGAAACGGATGCGGTTGAACCGGGAGCGGCACACCTGAGAGCATGGGGCTCTGGAGTGGTGCCACGCCAGCCGACCATCCTATCTCTCAGGCCTGTTGGGCCTCCACAGCCCCCGATGAACCGCCTGCTTCAGGTTGTGCTGCTTGCCCTGATCGGCTTCTACCGGCAGGTGATCTCCCCCTTGCTGGGGCCGCCCCGCTGCCGCTTCATCCCCAGCTGCAGCGCCTACGGCCTCGAGGCGATCGAACGGCACTCCCCCTGGCGGGGCAGTTGGCTCACCCTGCGCCGCCTGTTGCGCTGCCATCCCTTCACCCCCTGCGGCTGCGATCCGGTGCCCGATTGATGGCGGAGCTGCTGCTGGTGACCCGCCAGGGCTGTTGCCTGTGCGAGGGGCTTGAAGAGAAGCTGCGCCAGCTAGGGGTGCCGCTGGCCTGCGTGGATGTGGATCAGGACCTACAGCTGCTGGCCCGCTATGACCTGGAGGTGCCGGTGTTGTTGCTCCGGGATGCAGGCGGCGACCAGCGGGAGTTACCGCGGGTATCGCCCCGCCTGGCGGGCCCCCAGTTGGCGGCCTGGTTGCGGGGTCAGGGCTGTCTTGTTTGAGGCTCACGGGACTGGTGCCCGCGGTGACCGCGCGACACGGGGATCCGCTTAAAACGGGCTGGTCTGCTCCGTGGTGATGTCCCAGCGCCTCCACCCCTTGCTGCGTCAGGTGGGTCTGGCGGTGCCGCCAGGCTTGGACAACGTGGATGTGGCCACGGTGAGCTGTGATTCCCGCCGCATTGGTGCTGGCACCGTGTTTGTGGGGTTGCCTGGCACCCAGGTGGATGGCGGCCAGTACTGGCCGGAGGCCCTTCATGCCGGGGCGGTGCTGGCGGTGATCGGCCCGGCCGCCGCCGCCGCCCGCCCCCCCGCTGATGGCGATGCTGTGCTGGTGGTGGCCGACCCGGTGGCCCGCTGGGCCGGTCTGCTGGCGGCGGAGTTTTGGCAACACCCCAGCCAGCGCCTCCGCCTGATTGGGGTGACCGGCACCAACGGCAAAACCACCACCACCCACCTGATCGAACACCTGGCCGACCACTGCGGCACCCCCACGGCCCTTTTCGGCACCCTGGTGAATCGCTGGCCCGGCCACAGCATCACCGCCCAGCACACCACCGCCTTCGCGGATCTGCTCCAGGCCCAGATGGCCCTGGCGGTGGAGGCGGGCGCCCGCATCGGCGCCATGGAGGTGAGCTCCCATGCCCTCGATCAGCAGCGCGTCAGCGGCTGCCGCTTCGCCGGGGCGGTGTTCACCAACCTCACCCAGGACCATCTCGATTACCACCCCTCCATGGAGGCCTATTTCGAGGCCAAGGCCAGCCTGTTCGCGGCGCCCTTGCTGGATGGGGCCGCCCAGGCCGTGGTGAACAGCGATGACCCCTGGGGGGCACAGCTGGCGGCGCGCCTGGGGGAGCGCTGCTGGCGCAGTTCGTTGGATCCCGATTCCCAGGCCGAGCTGCGCATTGAGCAGTTGCAGATGGGCTCCGATGGGGTGCATGGGGTGTTGGTGACGCCCCAGGGATCGGGGGCGTTCCGCTCTCCCTTGCTCGGCCGGTTCAACCTGATGAATCAGCTGCAGGCGGTGGGGGTGTTGGTGCAGCAAGGCCTGCCGCTGCCCCGCCTGCTGGAGGGCCTGGCGAGCTTCCGGGGGGTGCCGGGCCGCATGGAGCGGGTGCGCCTGGAGGGGGTGAAGGCGCAGTTGCCAGCGGTGCTGGTGGATTACGCCCACACCCCCGATGGCCTGGAGAGTGCCCTCAACGCCTGCCGTCCCTTCACAGGCGGCAGGCTGATCTGCGTCTTCGGCTGCGGCGGCGACCGTGACCGCACCAAGCGCCCACTGATGGGGGGCATCGCCGCCCGGCTGGCGGATCAGCTGGTGGTGACCTCCGACAATCCCCGTACGGAGGATCCCCAGCGGATTCTTGAGGATGTGGTGGTGGGCATCCCGGCCGGCACGGCCCTGCAGGTGCAGGCCGACCGGGCCGTTGCTATTGCCCAGGCCATCGCCGCCGCCGGGGTCGACGATCTGGTGCTGATCGCCGGCAAGGGCCACGAGGATTATCAGATCCTCGGTACCACCAAGATTCACTTCGACGACCGCGAAGAGGCGGAGAAGGCGTTGCGGGGCCGCCTGGCCTAAGTGTTTTCGTTCGATTGATTCTTCTGGGAATCATCAAACGCTTTCGGCTTTTTTCAGCCTGCCAAAAGGCTATAGGGCAATTGCGAAAACCAATCTGCCAGGGCAACGCCACTGTTGCCCCAAATGCAGAGTCAGAAGTTGAGCAAAAGTATGCAGTACCTTGTTTGCATGCCCGTCGGATCAGCAGATGTATGCATTGACGTTGACTTGCGGATTGAAAGGTTAGGCGGATAGAATTCACGTTTGCTTGAGAGGGCCATAATGCAATGCAAGCTTTTTAGTTATCCGTGTATTTTCCGGGTCAAAATATAGAGAGGTTGGCTAGAGATCCTGTGTAGCCTGAGATTTCAATGATTGCGTCGCTTGTGGCCTGGAACCCGGCAGCTCTATCGTTGAGTGCAATGAATGTGCGAAGAATATTGCCATCATTCCAGGTGAATGACGCGGCGCTATTGGCGCGGAAGTTTGTAGTGGTTAATAATGTAGATATGCTTGAATTGTTAAGAGTGCTGACTGTGCCCAATTCAGCGAGATTTGCTGCGGTGACGGCCTTGGGGCCATCAAGGCGATCAGTGCCAATGGTGAAATCTGTGATTTTGTCGTAGTTGTCGAGTAAGGAATCTCCTAGTGCTAATCGGAATATATCAATTCCTTCTCCTCCGCTTAGGACATCTCCGCCCTTGCCGCCAATAATGGTGTCGTTGCCATTCTCTCCTCTTAGTGTGTCGTTGCCAGCAAGCCCTGAGAGAACATTGCTCCCGGCATTACCAACAATGAAATTGTTTAGGGCATTGCCGGTCCCATTGCTAGCGGCAGTGCCTGTAAGCGTTAGATTTAAGTATTGGCTTGCAATTGTTGTAGAATTGGGAGAAATAAACTTATCTGCAAAGCGATTAGAGAAAGAAGCAAGGTCTTGGCCGAGGCTGTCTTGAACTACTCCAGTGGTTTGATCTCCTAAAGGGTCGATGTAAGAGACACGTAGGTTTTCTCTAGGTGCAGGTGCAGTTCCAGTCAAGGTCACGATGACTTTGGTTGAATCATTTGGATCCAGCGCTATGCCAAGAATTGCTTTCTTGGTTGTGTTTTTCCCGTTAATTGCTTCTATCGTGAAGGATGTCGCTGGAACTTGTGCTGCTGTAATCTGCTTTGAAAGGGTTAAAGTAACAATTTTCCCCTGGACTTCAATGGAGGTTATGGTGAGCGGAGTATCGATTATTGAATCACTGCGCACCGCAAGGTTCTGCAGGCGGAGATCCTGACTGGCAGGGGTTTCCGCCTGGTTGTAGGCCTTGGCCATCGTGCCATGGTTGGCTTTCAGGTATTCCGCCAGGGCATCCTGCTCGGTGCCGTCACCAGCAAAGGTGGCTGCACCGGTGAGTGGAGCTGTGGCGTTGAACAGATCCACCCTGTTGACCGAGGTATCGGTGGGGAACGGATAGCTGTCGCCGCCGCTGGCCAGGAAGTTGAGGGTCACCATCCGGAAGGAGCGGTTCGCATCACCCACCAGCGAACCGCCGCGCACCACCACATTGAGGTCATTGCCCTGGCTGTCCTGAATCGCCAGGTTGACGATGCGGCTGCCGGCTGGCTTGCTGAGATCGAAGCTGAAGGCCACACCGCTCACCTGCGGGAAGCGACCCTGATTGGGATAGAGCGCAATGCCGTGTTCTAGCAGCTCCTTAAGCTTGCTGGCCGTCACTGTCACCAGTGAGAGGCTGTTGTTGAAGCGCAGTGAGTTCTCGATGTCGAGGGTTGAAACGCCGCCCTCGGGTTTACCAGCGGAGGCATTGGCCTCCGTGGGTTCCTTGGCGCCGGTAATCACATCGACGGAACCGATCTGGGAGCGAATTCCGCCACCGTTCTTCAGCGACAGCACCACCGTGGGGTCGATGCTGCGGGCATAGGCAAGGTTGGCGTCGGCGGTAAGGTTGCCGAGGTTGGTCTCCTGACCGCGCACCAGTGCTCGTTCACCTTCCAGATACACCGAGCTGTAGCCCCAGATCTGGCTTTCCTTGCTGTTGATCACCGCCTGAACGGCGTCGGTGAGATCCTGCACGTTCTCGGCTTTGGTGCCATCCGCGAAGGCAGTGGTGGCGAGCTGAGCCTCAGTGACGTTCCAGGCCTTGGCCACATTGGCTGCCGTGGCGGCATAGGCGCCGCTGATCAACGGATCGATGCTGGAGGGGATGATGCGACCTTGGGCATCGAAATCCACCACCAGGCGGCCCAGGTAGGTGTATTCGTTGTCGGTGTTCACGATCAATGTGGTGCCACCATCAGCGCCTGCGGTCACCAACGGATAGGTGTCAGCAAAGTTGGCGGCATGGCCAGGGAAGGCAACAGCTTGATCGTTGCTATCACCGAGGCGAGTGTTGGAGCCGGCCGCAAGGATGATGTCCACCCCGCGCAGCAGTGGCGCCAGCGCCTTCTCGTTGCCGATCTGCTGCAGGTGGGCCATCAGGATCACCTTGTTCACGCCCTGGCTGATCAGGTCGTCGATCACCGGCTGCAGCTGGCTGGCCAGCAGTGCCATGTCGTCGCGCTCGCTGCCGTCGCCGGCGAAGCCCTTCACCTCCACCCCACCGGTGGAACTGATCTGTTCCAGCACCTGGGTGGTGGCGCCCACCAGGCCGATCTTCTCGCCGTTCTTGGTCACCACCGCCGAGGGCACGATCTTGCCCTTCTGGGCGCTGGCCTCCTCCAGGCCGGACGTGGTGGTGGTGTTGGTGAAGCGGGGGTTGAGATCGGCGTCGAGGCTGAAGTCGAGGTTGGCGGAGAGGTAGGGGAACTGGGCGCCCACCCAGCCGGTAACCGATCCGGGGGTGAAGGAGTCGCGGAACACCCGCGAACCCAGGTCGAACTCGTGGTTGCCGATGGTGGAGGCCTCCACGCCGATCAGGTTGTGGATGGCGATGTCCACCGCCGCGATCGGATGGTTGGTGCTGGCGGACAAGCTGATCGTGGAGCCGGTGGTGGCGTTGAGTTCATCGCGCACGCTGAGGTCGGTGCCGCCGTTGAGGAAGGGGCTGGGGATGAAGTTGTCGCCGCCGGCCAGGATCAGGGTGTTGGTGTAGGTGTTGTCGAAGCCATCAACCAGGGCTGCCAGATAGGGAGCGGTCTTGGACGCCAGCAGGCCCGCCTCGCCGTCGGAGAGGTGCAGCAGCTGCAGGCGGTAGGGAATGGGGAAATCAACCACCGACACCACATCATTGCCTTCGCTGGAGGCAATCACGCTGCGGGCAGCATTGGTGGGGGTAGTGAGGAAGGTGATACCCTCCACGCGCTGGGCACCGGGGAAGATCACTGGATTAACGGCCACCGCTGCATAGGGGTTGGTGACGTCAAACACCGCGGCCATGCTGGTGGTGGTTCGCTCCAGTGCCACGAAGGCGTAGGTCCGGCCGTTGATGGTGAACACCTCGACCATCTCGGGCTCAACGCCTTTCGCATCTTCTCGGTCGTTCACGGGGTAGAGGCCGAGGGTATTGGCGAGGTCTTCGAGTGCGACCCCGCAATCCCAGACCGTGTTCCCCTTGGAATCGAAGATCCGAAGTGAGCGTGAGCCTGTCACATAGGCCTGATCGATGATGCCATCACCATCAAGATCACCGGTGTTGGTGAGAATATTCAGTCTCTGGGAGTTGGTAGCCACGAGCCCCGCCTTCTGCGCGGAGGTTGCACTCGCAGCAGCCGTTAGCAGGGAGGAAACGCGATTGGTTTCATCGGGATTGAGGAAGTCGTTGCGGTCATCACCTTCGCCGGCTGCCAAGATGAAATTTTCGCCCTTGTAGCTGAAGGTGGCCAGGCCATCGGGCATCACCAGTCCGTAGACATCGTGATTGGTGGCGGGGGTAAAGCCTCCATTCGCGTTGTCTTCGGTGTCGAGGGCCGGATTGTCGAAGGTCACCACCGTGAAGGCGTTGCCGTTCGCTCCTTCAGTGCCGAAGTCGTTGTCGTAGTTGATCACTACCGCACCGTCATCGCGCAGGGTGAGGCCTTCGGCCTTGTCGAAGCTGAGGGTGCCGCCCACCGAGGGCAGGTTGAACAGTTCCACCTTGTTGGCCAGCTTGATGCCTGCGGCCGCCAGGCGATCAGCGCTGGAGCTGGTGTAGGCACCACCCACGAGGGTGAGGGAGTTGTCGAGCAGCTCGGGACTGGCCACGCCTATGGCGTCGGCCCAGCTGGCGGTGCCCGTGCTGGCGGCTTTGGCCGTCACCATCACACTGAGCTCGCCCATCTCCACCTGGCTGGTGGGTGAGGCAACAGCCTTGTGGATCTGATCGGCGATCAGGAAGTAGCTGTATTTGGTGGTGTCGTAACCGCTGACGCCAGTGAGGAAGGAGGAGATATCAACGATGCCCGAGGACTCTTCGTCTTGAGTGACGGGAGTGGTGCCGCTAAACAGGGCCGGATTGTGCTGGGCCAGTTCCACCAGGGTGTCGGTGGAGGGGTTGTAGCGCCAGATCTTGGCCAGGCGAGCATTATTGCCGGGGTCCTCCTGGAGCAGGATCGAGCCGTCATCGGCCACGGTCATGTTGTCGAGCATGACCTGACCTTCGCTGCCGTTGAGCAGCATCTTCACCGTGCCGCCGGCCTCGGGGTTCGCGGGATTGGTGAACTCCAGGGCCCAGAGGCGGCTGGCGCTGGTGCTGCTGGCGGTGGTGACGAAGTAGAAGGTTTTGCCGTCCTTGCTCCAGGCACCGTCTTCCGGGCGCAGCCAGTTGGTGACGCCAGCCGCGATGCTCTCGCTGTTGAGGGTGGCGCCGGTCTTAGCCTTGACATCGCCAAGGTTGACGAGCTCAAAGGTACCGATCCCGCTGGCATTCAGCCCCAGGCCAGTCTCATTGGGAGTGGCGATGTTGCCCACCTCGGTGTTGGTGGTGCCAGCGGAATTAACGCGGATGCCGTAGGTGGTGCCGCCCGCCAGACCAGCCTGCTGAACAGCGTTGCCGGAGGTTGCTTTGGTGCCGACGTAGACGTAAACCTGGCCATTGGTGCTGGTGTCATCAAGGCTGACGACAACGGTTTTGTCCTGGGCCAGGGGATTGGCGACGACGTTCTCGAAGGAGAGGTTGCCGAGGCTGGGCAGCTCATAGACCTTGCCGGCATCGGCACCGTCGAGCACGTGGGCAAAAGCGCGGCCTTCCACGCCGGCTTCTTCTCCAGTGAGGAAGATGCGTCCGCCATAGCCGTTGGCGCCATTGCGGAAGGCCGTGGCGGCAGCCAGGTCTGCCGAGCAGAAGCGAGCAAATGCCGTGGTGGTGCCACTGGTCCAGCTGCTGCCGTCGGCACTGGCGAGGAACAGATCGTTGGCGGAGGCGAGGAAGTCCTTGCCGCTGATCACCGAGAGGGTGGCCTTGTCGATGGTGAGATCGGAGACATAGGCGCCTTTGGATCCATGGGCCCGAACATCACCGGCGGTGTTGCCGAGTTCATGGGCGACGAGCACCCGCAGGGTTCCATCACCGTTATCGGTGACACCGATGCCAACGGGGATGCCGTTGAAGCGATAGCCGTTGTTGCCCTGCTCGCCGGCATCGATCACGTCGCGGAACACGGCACGACCTTCCGTGCCCACCAGGAAGGTCTGCGCCGGCAGGGCAGCTGCTTCGTTCAGCTGACTGCCAAGGGTGAGCGGCAGGGTGTTGGTGGCACCGCGCAGATCCACCTCATACACACTCTTGAAGCCATTGAGCGCCCGGCTGCTGTCGCGCTCCATCACCAGGAAGACACCGCGGGCCGCGTCGTAGGTGACATCGCCGATCTTGTCTTGACCGGGACGCCCGCTCAGCAGGTACAGGTGCTCCTTGACCGGCGCACCGGTGGCGGGATCAATCGCCAGGATCCGGGTGATCTGTGACGGGCTGCGTTCTGCGGCGACGCCATCGGCGTTGCTGTCGATATCGAGCGGGCTCTGAACAAACGCGTAAAGCAGGCCATCTTTGGGGTTGTAGGCCATGCCTTCAATGCCCCGGTTGCTCCAGCGGTTGCCATAGATCGCCGGCAGGCTGTCGATCGTTTCAGCGCCGATCACATTGCCGTGCTGGGCTTGCAGCTGGGCCTTCTGACCCGCAGGGATGTAGCGCTGGATCAGGTTGCCCGTGTTGAAATCGAAAATCGAAATCTGGCCGCGGTATTCTTCGCCGACGGCAAACACCTTGCGCTCGCTCAGGCCGTCGGTGGAGATGGTGAAAACCGAGATGGTCTCTGAGTCAATGCCGAAGGGGTCGTAGGCAAGATTCTGGTTGGCGGAATTGATCGGGATATCGTCCTTCCCTTGCAGCTGAGGCAGGCCGGTGAGGGGTGTGCCGTCAGTACGCTTCAGACCGATCTTGCCCAGTTCGCTTACCGCGCCTGTGGCGCGATCCATGCCCAGCTTGTAGATGGTGGGTTGGAAGTCGGGATCCAGGAACTGCCGCTTGCCTGACACCAGGGCGCCATTGGGGCCCCGGTCGGTTACCGAGTAATAGATGTCGAGCGTGGCGCTTCCGACGGTTTCGGTGCCGGCAAAGAACAGGCCGGAAAGGCCACCTGCCTGGACGCCGCTCGGCAGATTTTCGTTTCCGGCGGCGTAGGACAGCGTGTAGCTGGTGTTGGTGGCGGTGGCGCGACCCCGATCCCAGTCCTGGATGCCGGCCGAGAAGATTGAGGTGATCTTTGGTGTGCTGGTGCTGATGTCCAGCACGGCAATGGCGTTGTTCTCCTGCAGAGACACGAACGCCGTGTTGCCATCCGCTGTGATCGCAATCGCTTCGGGCTCGATGTCCTGAGCCACGGTGGTGCTCACCCCGGGCTTGCCGGTGATGCGAATGCCGCGGTTGATCAGCTCGGCTTTGCGGTTGTTCCAGGCGCTGAAGTCAACCGTCTGCACCTGGGCCTGGGCCGGGGCCACAGGGGTGGTGGCCAGGTAGCCGGTGGTGTCGATCAGCGAAATCGAGCCAACAGGATCGATGGTGTAGTTCGAACTCACAACGGCACCTGGTTCACCCTCATTGGTGACCAACAGCTTCTTGCCGTCAGCGCTGAACTTCACCATGTCGGGCAGGGCGCCGACGGTGACGGTGCTGATGTGGACTGGGAGCGCTGGGTTGCTCAGGTCATAGAACTGAACGAAGCCTGGTTCAGTCTTAACTGTGTTTTGAACGGCAACTGCAAGCAGCTTTCCATAGACAGCTGCGCTTTGAAGGGTTTGGCTGCTGTCGGCAGGGGTGGCCTTGGAAACGGCTACTGGGGCGGCAGGGTTGCGGAGGTCGCTCACAACGATGGCGCCGGAGCCGCCGCCTACTGTGTAGAGATAACCGCTGATTGGGTTGTAGGCCGATATTTCAGAATTTGCACCCAAGGAGGCGATATTGACTGTCCCACCGGTCGCACCAACCACCGGACTGAGGGTAGTAAAAACCAGGGTCATTTGACCAACATGAGCTTACCTCTAAAGAAGCACCCCAAGAGACCTCAAAAGTTAATGCGACCCCAAGGAAATGTTAAGACCCTGCCGAGTGTAGCCCTGAGCACCTTCTAGTGTATTTTGCTGGGGGGTGCGATGTGCAAGTCAAGAGTTGTGCAATTATTTTGCTTTTAGTAGTCTCGAAACGTTTTGGGCTGACAGTGCTGCACTCTTGCCACTTGGTTCGGAACGTTAGAGAAGGGCCAGGTTAAAGTATAGTTGTACATTCGGAGTGGTTCTGCATTCGGAGGCCCTCAGACTGGCTTGAATCTATGTATCGCATTGCGGCTAACTACCTAGGTTGGCGCCATCTGTGGAGACGCTGGGAAGCGGGAGATGCTTTCGCATTTTGCAGCTGTTTCTGCCAGCCACTGTGCAGACTCAGAAAGGGGTCTGCAATCTCAGTCTGCATGACGCCAGCTTGGAGAGCGGCATCGTGGGCGAAGCCTGATACTTGGCTGGATGATTATTGAGCTCGATGCCGGCGAGGTGATTCATGGATGAATCTTTGATCAGGACTTTCTTCGTCACGCCTCCCCTAGGTGTGTTTTCTCACCAGGTTATTCAGTAGCCCGGAGCAGGGCGAGCTGCTGAAAAGGGGTGCGGCCCGCCCTGGCCATGTGGCACTTGCGGCGGTTATAGATCGCCAGGTAGCGGCCCAGCCAGCGGTTGCGTTCAGCTGAGCTCTGGAAGCTCATGCCATAGGCCCATTCGCTCTGCAGGGTCTTGATGAATCGTTCTGCCTTGCCGTTGGTTCGGGGCGTGTAGGGCTTGGTGCGTTTGGGTGTCAGCCCCAAGGCCTCACAGGCCAGCCGCCACAGCTTGGAGCGGTACGCACTGCCGTTATCCGAGAGCACCCCGCGGCACCTGATCCCTTGGCTGCCAAACCAGGCCACGGCTCTGATCAGAAACCCGACAGTGGTGGCCTGCTTCTCATCGGGCAAAACCTCGGCATAGGCAGGCTGTGTCGCATCGTCGATGGCGACGTGGGCTTTTCGTAGCCCGCACCGCTCGAACGCCCCAGGCGCCGATCTCCCGTGATCCGGTGGCCGACGCGTTCAAACCGAGCCAACTGTTGCTTCGCAGAAGCCTGCGGCTAGATATCGACATGGATCATGTCGCCGGGTTGGGCCCACTGGTATCGGCGTACCGGCACAGGCAGCTGCAGATCTTTGAGATGTCCCAGGCCCATGGCCTTGATGGTTCGCTCTACGATGGAGAGCGCTGCTGCCGGCAGCCTGGCGATGGGTCTGAGGGTGCAGCACTGATGACGCAGGTCTACGGCTTGCTGCAGTTGCTGTGGATCGAGCGTCCGCCGCTGGGTGTGGCGCCCGCTGCTTCGATCCACCAAGGCAGCGCGGCGGCCAGAGCGATAGCGAGCCAGCCACTTGTAGGCGGTGCGGAGTCTGATCCCAGCCAGCCGCCAGATCAACCAGGGGCTCAGCGTCTTGAATGTGTCGACGCACAAGCCGTTCCCGACTGACAGCTGTCAGTCGGGCATTGGGGTGGGTATGCATGGGCTGTGAGGTCAGTGGGTCGGAGGTGACACCCGGACCATGACGACCTCACACCCCCTTGTCAGCTGAATAGCCGGTGGGATTACACACCTAGTCCAGATCCGCCAGCGCCTCAAGCAGCTGATCGATCTCCGCATCGGAGGTGGTGATGTGGGTGCAGGCCCGCAGGCAATCGGGGTCGTCGAGCCGGCGGATCCAAATGCCCTGGCGCCCCAGCTGCTCCACCACCGCGGCACTGGAGTGGCCGGCGAGGGTGAAACTCACCAGCCCCGCGGGGGGCGTTTCGGGCAGCAGGGTCTCAGCTGCAGCGATCTGTTGCAGCCCCCGCCAGAGCCGCTGGCTGCCGGCCTGGATCCGGGCCAGTCGATCGGTGGCGGAGCCTTCGGCCTCCAGCAGATCCAGGGAGCGGCTCAGGCCGCTGCACAGGGGCAGGCAGGAGGTGGCCACTTCAAAACGGCGGCCGTCGCGGTGGAAGCTGCTGGCGGCGCTGCCCTCATGGGCCAGGCTGCGCCAGC
>Ga0194123_10006746_pt1 | contig 11741 bp, 12 predicted proteins | sample TA2MahsurfametaG_5_FD_155479 | JGI IMG/M metagenome (GOLD analysis project Ga0194123, IMG submission 155479) | Freshwater microbial communities from Lake Tanganyika, Tanzania - TA2015023 Mahale A surface | ecosystem: Environmental > Aquatic > Freshwater > Lake | place: Tanzania: Lake Tanganyika... | reverse complement strand
CGCTATCTGGCGATCTATAACCACCGCAGGTGCCACATGGCCTTGGCGGGCCGCACTCCCTATCAGCAGCTCGCTCTGCTGCGAGCTACTGAATGACCTGGTGAGAAAACACACCTAGTGAGCAATGGGGACACGCTGCAGCAGGTTGCGGGCAAAGTGCACCCGGCACTGGGGTGCGCAATGCAGCGCACCTTGCGGTGCGACGCCAGGCGCAGAACTTTAACTCCCGCCGGATCGCCTTGTTCAGGCCCACGTGGGCATCGCTGATCACGAGCTTGCCCCCGCTCAGAACGCGCTGTTTGAGCGAGACCAGGATCTCGTTCCCAAAAACCTCGCTCTAACTGTCCCCAACCTTGAAGCCGAGCAGCTGACGGCGGCCTTCAACTGACGCCCATGGCCACGACCAAAGCCCTGGAGCAGAACTTCAACGCCTTGCCCAGGGGGCCGTGCAGGTAGGTGGCTTGCAGATACACGTAAGCGTAACCACCCTCCAGAGGCCCGTTCAAGAATGCCTGCACCTGCTAACCACGCTGGAGCGGACCCAATCGAACACCGGTCAGCTGCCGGATGCCCTCATTGCAGGTGCAGGCTACTGCAGCACCGACAACCTGAAGGCCTGCAAGGGAGTGCAGGTGGAGGCCTACATCTCCACCAGCCGGCAGCAGCACAGCCAGTGGCCCGGGCTATCAAGGGGCCGACCGCCCAAAGACCTTGATGCCAGCGGGCGAATGGAGCGGAAGCTCAGATCCAAAGCTGCCCAAGCAATCTATGCCGTGCGCAAAACCGTGGTGAAACCAGTATTTGGTCAGATCAAAGGGGCCAGGGGCCTGGATCAGTTTCGTTTACGGGGTCTGGAGCAGGTGAACAGTGAACGGACGTTAATGGCCACCACCCGCAACATTCTCAAGTTATTAAGGGCGACAATGGCCAATGCCTGAGGGCCTGAGCCGGATTGATTTCGAAAAAGCTGTGATCAGGACCTTCCGTAATCATCTAAATTTGATTAAGCCGGTTTGGGCTCGGCGCCACGTGCAACAGGCCCCTGGTCTCCTCAAAAGAAAATTGATCGACGCTTACTGTTCGCAATCTGACACGATCTCTCTTCTAACTCTAGGCGCAAACTGGACAAGTCTAAATCAGTTCTTGCGAGGTAGGCCAGCAGTTTACCGACCTCTTGGTCAGCGGAGCAACCGTGCCCAAGATGTTGAGCGAAAGAACGGGATAAAATAACACGCTGTGAACCAACATGCATGTGAGCTGCAAGAATTAGCTCCGACGGAAGAATGCCAGTTCCAATACAGCCAACACCACCGATGCCAAACGCAAGCCCTGCAGCATTTAACAAGTGCGCGACGTGGTCCAGCAACCGAGAACTAAAAAGTTCGAACATAAAATCAAGACCCATATCGAGGTGTAGGTCGTTAAGACCGACATGAAAATCGTCGATACCATTGACACAAAGGATCTGAGGGAGACGAGCTAGTGCTGCAGCCGTTTCTAATAAGAGCGTAAGCGGCACACGCCCATCAATCAAGTCAAGACATTGAGAGACCTCGTCAGGATGGGTAAACATGGGCAACATGATTCTGTCCGCCCCACGAGCCAGGACCTCATTAATCTCAAACTTGGATTGTGGTCCGAGCGGGTTAATTCTCACCATTAACGACCCCACCCCGCAGTGATCCAATACATCACGAATGACGCTTACATCATGTACAGAATGCCTAGAAATTACGGTATCCAGATGACCCTGACGCGCAACCTTTCCATTAATTTCTAAATCGACCATGATCCGGCTGACACCGGCACAAGCCATAGATCTGGCATATGAGGGATCATTAGTTATAACAATTAATTCCATTAAATAATAGGTTAGACATGTAAAATGTCTGAAGGGTAAGAAAACAAGTCAAAAACAGCTGCATTGCTTTGTCGGGCTTTTATTACATCAAAACCTGCACCATTACCGCGGGCCATCAGAACCGGATTGGAGGGGAGAATAAAAGGAGGGCGCATGACCACCGAGTAGGAACCGACATTACCGTAAGCCAAGACATCGCCGGGTATCAAGTTTGCCGTCAGACTATCAGTAAGAAGATCTCCCTCTATGCAAGTGAATCCCGCAATGGCGTACTCGCGTGCGGAGCCCCGAGGACCCTGCGGATTAAGAATCTGAGTAACTGGCAAATTTTTGGTTTTGGCATTGGGTGAGATATCAAAAATAGAGCCTGCTACCGTAGCAAAATGCCTATCCCTAATCGTCTTGACTGAGACGACCTGTGTGTAAAATGTAAGAACATCTGCTACCAAAGCGGTACCCGGCTCTACTATCAAAGTTGGAGATGTATGCGGGTCGGGAAAAGCCTCGGTCAAAATCTTACCTACGACAACAGCATATTCTTCAAAGGTAACAGGCACAGTATCAATATTAGCTCGAAGACTTTCGGGTAGTGCTGAGAAGAATCCCCCACCAATATTAAGAAACTCCGGTGGGTGATCCGGGAAAAAGCGTTTACAAAGTTCAACAAGGCCCTTGGCACGTCTGCGGAAACTATCAAGATCTCGATTTGGAAAATGACAATGTAAGCCTACTAGTTGTACATTGGGTAAAGTATTAATAGTATCAAAAGCGCTTTTAAAGTCATCAGCAAGCACATCAAATCCGAAACGAGATACATTATTATCGATTGAAAAATTGACGCGTAAGGCCACTCTGATCACTGGAACACATGGCTCAGCACTAGAAACTGAAATTAGGAGGTCCAAATCTCTATAACTATCAAGATTAATTATTGCACCCCCGATGGCCGCCTCACGGAAAGCCCAATCACCCTTGTATGGCCCATTAAAGATAATTCGGGAATTGGGAATACTTATTCTACGAGCTGCAGCATATTCCATTTCAGACACCACTTCTGCCCAAGCCCCTGCATCATGAAGGATCCGACAGATAGTCGGGATGTAATTAGTCTTATAGGAATAACCAATCACGACTTTGTGATAGTTATCATTGAATGAACGACGAAGAGACAAAAAATTTGCAAGAAGCCTAGCAGGATCCAAAACAAAAAATGAAAGACCATGCTCCGCAGACAACGAGCAATAGGTCTCATAATCCAAATTTATCGGGTAATCTTGATTAGCGAGGATATTAACATCAGCATTCATGACTTATCACCTTCACGAGGGGATAGAATATCTGGAATGCCGGAGGAAATGGCACGCGCAGTAACAGAATCACCTTTAGCGATTAATTTATCGCAATTTTCAACCGTATTGCGACCTGAAATCACGATTGGTACTGATCTACACAAAATAGCAAAATCCACCCAGACACCATGCGCAGCAAACCGGTCAACATAAAGATTGTCGTATGCTATCTTTTCATCCCAATTCAACTCATTGCGACCAGATATCTGAGCTAAGCCGGTAATGCCTGGCTTAACATCAAAGCGCTTTAGCATATGAGGGGTGTAATCATCCCATGGTCCTAGTTCATAGGTTACGGGTGGTCGCGGACCCACCAATGACATTGAACCTACAAGGACGTTAAACAACTGAGGCAACTCATCGAGGCTCATTCGCCGAAGAATGTGACCTAATGCGGTAATCCGTGTATCATCGTTGAAGGCGTAAAGCCCAGTTCCCATTTTTTCGACATTGGGAAACATGGTACGGAATTTGATCATTCGAAAAACCTTACCACGTAAGCCAATACGTTGTTGCACAAAAAAAACAGGACCCGGACTTGTTAAGCGGATGGCTAGGGAGATGCCGAGTAATAATGGAAACAGAAGCAAGATCAAGGTGGTTGAACCAAGAATGTCGAGAAGGCGTTTCATTTAATTACGTCCTTCCAGACTGGGGTAAGCCAGTCGTGGTGATCAGCAATCGTGCCATCAGCAGCGCCAAAATAGCGGGATGAAAGAATTCGTGTAATTGGGCCAGGACTGCCATCGCCGATGATGAACCTATCCATACGGGTAATGGGTGTCAGTTCAGCGGAGCTTCCACAAAGTAAGAGCTCCTCAGCAAGATAAAGCTCTGTACGATCAATCTCGCGCTGCTGGATTGTCAAGTCAATTTCAGCGGCAAGAGTCAGCAGGGTATCGCGCGTTATACTTTCCAGGATAGAAGCTGTGCGTGGAGGGGTAATCAGGATACCTCCACGTAGCATCATCAAACATGCACCCGCACCTTCGGCTATCTTTCCTAAAGTATTAAAGAGGATCGGCAGATCTGCACCATTGGCTTGCGCTTCTAAATGAGCATAGCGACCATTGATATAATTCGCCCCTGTTTTTACGCAAGGAGGAAGCACGGTATCATCAATTCGTCGCCACGTCGATGAGCATGCGAAATGTCCCGAACCTTCGGTCAAAGTGTTACGAGGCTTCAGGATCGGAGCAACGAACATATCCACGGGCCCAAGGCTTGACCAACTACCAACCCCATCTACAAAAATCGTAACTCGTACAGCCAAGTCCCCTCGCATATTATTGGTTCTTATGATGTCAATAATAGCTTGCTTAATCTGATCAAGGCTGTAAGGACTGGCTATGCCAATAAGCTTGCATGACTGCATGAGGCGATGCAAGTGGTCTTCGAGCCGAAATAAATAGACTTCACCTGACTCATTAGAGTACCCACGCAGACCCTCAAAAACATTCAACCCAAACTGCGCTGTAGGCGAGAGGACTGGAACCACAGCCTCCTCACAACGTATAGGGCCACCCTTGAACCAAATCAACGGACGCTCGGACATTCCTAATACTGCAAACAATTAACAAACTGGAGTTTGGCTCAAAGACCCAAACAATAGATCAATCTTGTTGTTGTGTTTCACCACGTTGATCAGGAGAGGAGCTCATAGAGCCGCAGCAGCGGAGGGCAGCATTTACAGCGTGTTCCTTGCCCATGGACAGGTACCACAGAAACCAAGAGCCGTGTCAAGGCTCAGGGCCGCAGGAGCCAATCAGGTGTGGAGCTGGGACATCACCTATCTCCCCACCTCAGTACGTTGGATCTGGCTGTAACTCTACATGGTGATCGACGTCTGGAGCCGCAAGGTCGTGGCCTGGTAGTGGATGAGCGTGAGGATCCAGCGATTGCAGCGGAACTGGTGAGCAGGGCATTCCTGAGAGAGCGGATCAACACGGGGAGGAAACAGCCGCTGACCCTGCAAGCCGATGACGGCAACACCATGCTTGCCGCCACGCTGGAGTGCCGTCTGGAAGAACTGGGAGAGCTCAGGTCGCTCTCGCGGCCACGGGTCTCAACCGAAAACACGTACTCAGGATCCCTGTTCAGGAAAATGGAGTACCGGCCTGATTACCCACGCAAGCCATTTACCTCCAAAGAGCAGGCCTGCCAATGGGTCGCCGATTTCGTCGACTGGTACAAACACCAACACCGACACACGGAATCAAATTCGTGACGCCCCAGCATCGTCACTGCAGCAAGCCGTGGGATCAGCTGCCACCGCTCTGTCATCTAGGCACAAGCCCATCAGCGGCATCCCAGGCGATGGTCCGGATAAACAAGGTGCTGGCTCTGCCAGAGGTGGTCTGCATCAATCAGCCGCCGGATGATCTCGATCTGGCACAGAAGCTACCGTTGATGCAGCCGCCTGATAGGCAGCCCAAGAGTGACACCTTTCCTGAAAGTCACCGACTCTGCCGAGAACATGTCCGCAGCTGATGCATAGGACATCGACATGACCTGATTCAAGCCACGATCCACCACAAAAAAAGGGTCGTCAAGCCGATGACCAGACAAGTCATCGCCGTCGTTTCATTGTGAAAAGCGAAGGTGATTCACCACAGCGGATTTGATAGCGCGTCATTCGACCCTATTTACTCTCATGTATGGACGACCGGGCCTCGAAATTTACACCACGCAAAGCGATGCAGCCCGTGATCAGGACGAGTCCCGTCACCTGAAAAGGTATAATCATGCCAATTCACCGAGAAATCAGCCAACATTGATCAATCAACATAACAAATTGCAGTTCTGAGCTCACTCAGGGCTCGTTGCCCAGAGGTTCCTTAGAGCAATTGGTATATCGGTTAATGGCCTGCTCCAAGTCAACCAAGCTGAATATCCAGATTTTCCTTTAATAGGGTACGATCAAAGTACTTTTTTGACACGGTGCCATGTGCAAAGGCGCCAATTATTTAATTCTTTTATAAATAGTATCCTTCTATTTATGTGATATTAACGATCTTGAGTAGTGGTATTTAGAACCGAGAGTTTTGTAAAGAATTTAAATAAATGCGTTCAATTTGTGCACCCACATAGTTTAGCATTTACCCACTAAAATCATAAATTTGTCTTTTAATTAGGTTTCCTTTAGATCTATTTTGAATATTGAATTTCCCTGAAATCTGCCAATGAGTTTGTTCTTATTACTGCCGTTGCCAAATACAGTAAATACCTGCCTTTCACCCACAAACAGTTTATATCATGCTGGAAAAGAGTGATCCATTTAGCGGTCCTTTTTATTCTCTCATTAGATAAGTTAAATGCCATTAATCCATAGTGTCTTATGCTTTGCAATAAACATTCCCGCCAGTTTGATTTAGTTGAGGCTCGATGTCATTTTAATGGGAGGAATCATCTTGGAATACAATTGAGTACTGGATATTGTAAACATCTTTAAGCAGTCCAATTCTGTACTGCATTTCATCTAGCGGAATAACTTGAGTTAATCGAAGGTCGGTATTCAATATAGCTAGTGCATCAAGCTGACAGCTCATCATTAAAAAGATAAGTAACCATTGTAATATTTGAAGTTGACGATATTGTGGTCGCATCATATAATAATCCTTTCTCATCCTGCTCTATGGAATAATGAAATCTAAGTGATCCAATTTTTATCTTGCTTACCTTGCCGCACTTAGCGATTTTAACTTGTTTATCTCACATATTCAATATTAATGAGCCATAATTAAGAAGAAGCGGATGAAGATCTTTTGTTTATTAATTGACACTTATTCATGCCCAGTTTCCCACCAAGCATTGTTAAGTCTATATCCCATGCCTTCACTAAGTTTTGCTTAGTCAGGTCCAATAGCTCAATCATTGGGCCTTCGTTATCAGGATCTATTCTTAAAACTATTAAGCAACCTCGCGATGAACACGGAACTGGTTTACGGCTAAGTGTGAAACCAGGCGGTTTAGGATTAAATATTCCTTTTGACTCTATTAAGCGCATTCTCCATTTATCGCCAAATTTCGCAGTTCTGATTCTCCTTGCTAAATCGTGAAACATGACAACAGATTGGTCTCTTATATTTTAAGTCGACAAATTAACACTGCATGCATATTGTGGTTAAATCATTCACAAATAGCGCATTTGTTATCAGTAAATCTATTGATTTCATATGACAAACACAATACTATAAGTATACTGCCTATTGGCAATACAATAAGATTTATTGCAATAGTAAAGATGATTTCCACAACTGAATAAAAACTTATGCGGTAAATTTCTGCTTAGAAATTGGCATTATTATTACTAAATTAAGTAGAGAGCTTGTTGATGCTGATAACTATTAATAATTTAAGCCTATGATTTAAATTACGTTATCTATACTTATAAAATAGAGCCATAATAGCACTTGGCAAGATACTATATATTGACCTAGCAACAGTAATATATAGATATTCATTAATACTCAGAAATTTTATTTTATACATGTAGTAATATATACCAATTTCACCTGTAAAAAATCGCAATCCTCTTCTCGAATAGAAATCATTACCAATTCTCATCTTCACGAGAGAATCTGGTAAATTAGCAAGCTTATAACCAGATATTATCAAAAGTGCCCATAGCGCATAATCTTGACCATAACGAAAAGCAGGGTAACCACCAACACTAAGTACAGCATCTTTTCTAAAAATGGCAGCCGGGTGACTTATCGGACAGCGTCTTTTTGCAAATCTAACCAATTCAGAATGTGTCAATGGTAATTTGCGTTTTGAAAAGGGTTGTTCAAAAGTCCGAATCTCCTCTACAACACCACTACTTACAGCAATATCTGGATTCCTCATCATAAACTTTACCTGCTTTTCAAATCGATCAGGCACTGAAAGATCATCAGTATCCATTCGTGCAACCAAATCATGTCTGCACAATTCGAGTCCTTTATTCAATGCCACGCTAAGTCCAAGATTTTTTGGCAACGCTACCAAGGTAATTACCTTGCCCAGCTTCTCGACCCACCGTGCAATGAGCAGATCAAGTTCCGCTGTTAGGGGCCCATCTTTTACGAGAACAATTTGCTCAGGTATCAATGTTTGCTGATCCCAAATACTTATAAGAGACTGATCCAAATTAACTGGTTTTTCATTTGCATAAACAGACATAAGAACCGAAAAACTCATGATATGCTACACAGTGGAAACAAGTAATAAATACCAAAGCAAAAAGAAGAGTAGTTTGTTTGCTAATTTTATGCGGATAAAGGCGCATAAATTTCACTTTTTTCTTGCAAAGTGAATCCAGGCGAATGACTTATCAAGTCTTTCACTTGGCTGGACTGATGGCTCTTTTGTTAACGGATGTTGCCTTGATCGCGCAGTTGGTGGCGCCAGTGGCTGAGGCTCAGGCTGCTTCCTGCGTCGATGAGCATCGAAAACGAATGGCACTGGGCCCGCGACCTTCACTTGGCGAGGACGCACACTGCTAGGTAATCGCCATAGCGCTCCGGTGTTTGCGTTCCTGCAGACAGTGGTGATAAACCTGCTAAGGCGAGGCGGCTACCGCTCAATCTGCCAAGGGCTACGGGAACTTGCTTACGACATCCAAGGGATGCTGGCTCTGGGGGCAGGGTTGATTCAAAGTCTCAGCAGGCATCGGGCTGGGGCTGCCGCCGCGCCATCGCCAGCAATGCGGTGATGTCGTGCATCACCGTCTGCATTCCAGCTTGGATCGACCGAAACCCAACCAGCCGCAGCAGGTTGAGGGCTGCGGTGCGCAGTGTAACCATGGCTCCAGCAGAGACTTTGGCCTGATCTATGTGCGTCACGCTCCTGGGTTTTTCAGGCGGTCTTTCAGTCAGAATACTAACCGCGAATAGCAATCTTGACGAGCATATCTTCCTCACCCCGATCACATCCAGCATCGACGGCAAAAAGCGCAACGCAGTAAAGATATTCAATTACTAAATGCTCTTGGAAAGGGATTTCGCAGAAAAGATTTCCGAGCTAACAATAATAGAAGGGATAAGCACGAAAAAATAACGAAAATGAATAATAGGAGAAAACGACAAAGCTAGGCCTAAAGGAAAAGCGCATGATAAATAGTAGACAAACCTATCTTTATGCCTCAAAAAGTAAGCAGAGCATGCAAAAAGAGGAAGGGCGAGAAAAATATTTATCAAATCGATATTTGGATTTAAGGCATTAGAAGCAAGATAATAAATAGGAATGAGGAAGGGAGAGCACAAATAAGCCACTGTTCGAGCTATCACAGCATTTAAAGAATAACTATTTAAAGCAAATGCTAAATAAGAACTAGATATTTTTGAAGCAGAATAAAAGGCTGTATCATCTAGAATGCTGATCTGAAAGATGTCATGCAAATCAGGACGAAGAATCAACAAGGCTAAAACAGAAATAATAAAGAAATTAAGAATTACAAAACGTCTATGTACGATTGCCAGGCACGCAATGAGATATATGATTGATTCAAGGCGAACAAATATAGCAATAAAAACCAACAGAGACAAAAAGGCAATATGTAAAAATTTTAAGCTTTTGTATGATGCAAAAAAAACAATAATAGCCAGACACGCAATAGAAATAAATCCATCCTTACCCGTCTGGACTAAATAATATGACGCTAAACTACTTGAAGCCCAAAGAGCCAATGAATTCATATCAAAACAAATTGATTGGAAGACATATAAATAGCAAATAAACGAAAAAACTAGAAATGGTAGATATATAGAAGAATCAACATAGTTAAATGCCTGCAGAAAATCTAATATGCGATATCCTGAGCCTAATTCTTGGGATGTTACGCCTGACCTCGACAAAAATAGATATCGCCAAGGATCGTAACCTTCAACTCTTGATATTTCAAATCCTGAGGCGATGAAGTACAAAATAATTGTAGCGGCAAATACAAAAACCAATACAACTCGCGCTTTACGCAAAATCACGATTACGGATTAGGGAGACTCTGGAAAACTCGGGCCGATCGCGGGACAACAGCCCTGTGATCGCAGGCAAGCTAGCACTGGGTTGATGGGCGGCAAACAGCTCAGCTTCTCGGATTACGAGCTCACCACGGCCAAGAAGCAGACCAAACGGGAGAAGTTTCTCTCTGAGATGGAGGTGGTGGCGCCATGGCAGGCGTTGATCGAGCCCCAAAACCCCAAGACCAGCAAAAAATGCGGCAGGCCTCCCTATACGTTGGCCACCATACTGCGGATCCACCTGTTGCAGCAGTGGTATTCGCTCAGCGATCCGGCCATGGTAGAGGCCTTGATCGAGGTGCTCACCATGCGCCGCTTCGCCAGCATCCAGTTGATCAGTGATCGGATACCGGATTAGACCACGATCCTAACTTTCCGCCACCTACTGGAGAAGCATGATCTGGGCGACCAGATCTTTGAGGAACCAAAGTCTTCCTCAGCGCACGGGACATGACGATGCGGCAGAGAACGATCGTGGATACCACCTTGATCGCGGCTCCTAGCTCCGCCAAGAACAAGCCAGGAAAGCGGGATCCGGAGCTGCACCAGACCAAGAAGGGCAACTAATGGTATCACCGCTGCGCGGAAGGCTGCGCCTACGGGATGAAAGTCCATATCGGAGTCGACAAGGACTCTGGTCTGATCCAATCAGTTGTGACAACCGCCGCCAACGTGCATGACCTCACGCCTGGTGCGGAGTTGTTGCATCGTGATGAGGAAGTCTTTTACGGCGATGCTTGCCACCAAGGCATCGCCAAAAGGCCTGAGATGGCCGGTACCTCAACGGAGTTTAGGGTGGCGATGCGGCCCGGCAAGCGCCGCGGCTTGCCGGACACTCCAGAGGGAAGGATGCAAGACCTGATCAAGACCGCTAAGGACCACATCCGCTCCAAGGTTGAGCATCCGTTCCGGGTAATCAAACAGCAGTTTGGCTTTCAGAAAACCCGACTGCACGGCATAGCCAAGAACCGCTGCAAGATGAATGTACTGACAGCGCTGACGAATCTGATCCTGGCCCATCGACGTTTGCTTGCAACAGCATGACGAGGGGATTGGTGTGCTCCAAAGGGGCTATTGAAAGATTGAAGACAGAGTTGTAAAGCCAAAATCTACTCAAATGACCAGCGAGCCGAGCCAATCAGATCAGTGATGTCAATTTCGGTGAATTGGTCGATCCAGCTGTTGCGAATAACCCTGTTGCCCAGAGATACCTTGACCTAGTCTCCATTGAACACTTTGATGGGTAGTTCTTTGGGACCGCCACAGCTCAAACGTCATAAAACTGCCGGTACCAGGCCACAAAGCGGGCCACGCCATCGCGCACCGGCGTGTTGGGTTTGAAGCCGGTCCAGGCTTCCAGGGCTGCGGTGTCGGCGGCGGTGGCGGGTACATCGCCGGGCTGCATCGGCAGCAGCTCCTTGCTGGCGGTGAGGCCTAGGGCCGCCTCGATCGCCTCGATGTAGTCCATCAATGGTGTGGGGTTGGAGTTGCCGATGTTGAACACCCGGTGCGGTGCCCAGCTGGTGGCAGGAT
>Ga0194123_10006742_pt1 | contig 11744 bp, 9 predicted proteins | sample TA2MahsurfametaG_5_FD_155479 | JGI IMG/M metagenome (GOLD analysis project Ga0194123, IMG submission 155479) | Freshwater microbial communities from Lake Tanganyika, Tanzania - TA2015023 Mahale A surface | ecosystem: Environmental > Aquatic > Freshwater > Lake | place: Tanzania: Lake Tanganyika... | reverse complement strand
ACAACTTAAGGTAGTAACAGACTTACAAAGTTCACTTAAGTTATTACGTAATAGTAATATAGCTACTAGAGCTACAGGTGATTCCGGACTTAGATCAGTTGTGGGTGAATAAACACTATGCTTCAAGGACCTGATTATTACGTTGAAGATACGTTTAAATTAGTTATTGACAAACTTTTATCTGAAATACCAGATAAATCTTATATTGCAAATTTGCCATTTGATACTTTATATAAAATAATAAATCATGCAGATAAAACACACTTTGTTACTGTTAATGATTCTGAACTAAATATACCAGACATTATTGGGCCTTATAGTTTATACGACGAAAACAGGTTATTTTTATGTAGAATTAATCTGCATTCGAATATTTTTGGAGAAACCCTTGTAGAAAAAGCATACATAGACACCATGTCTTTTGGTCAAGTACTGTACTTAAGCTATGTAAGCTCAGATAATGAAGTACGCGATATTCAGGTAATGAAACTATAAAATGGCCCGAGACAAGAAAGACCAAAGCTTTGGCGGCCTGTTAGACGACATCATCTCAGAGGCGCTACAGCAAGAAGACGAACTGCTAGGACCTATTGAGTTTTGCAGGGAAATCCTGGGCATGTACCTGTTCCCTGCTCAGCGGGTCATCATGAAGTCTTTTTATGGCTTGCCGCTGGGTAAGGGTAAGTGGCTTGAATGCATCAACCCAGACGACCCTAACAGGCTTCAGAAGCTTGCCCAGTGGGGTCACGGGCCCGATGACGAGTTCGATGAGCAACTCATCATGGACAACTGGATTGCAGAAAAGAAGGCTATTTGGGTGCCTGGGCAGCGCTATAAAAACCTGTCCTTAGAATCTGGCATGGGTAGTTCCAAGTGCCTAAGTCTTGCCCTAACGTCTATCAAAGGTCGCGGATTCCTGTATCAGGATGAATATTTACCATCAAATGTTTCAGAGGAGACCATTGTTCCGCTGAGTGTTGATGTACACACTAGGTTTGGATTTAAGCGTACTGCGGCGGGTATTTCCAGACCTTCTGAGAGGGTCATAAACCTTAGGACTAGATTTGGTTACGAGGTTGGCGGTTCTGTAGTACACCCAATCCTGGTCTTTACAAAGGATGGGGAGTTTGCATGGAAAAAGCTTCCGGACGTAAAGGTCGGAGATGTTTTGTGTGTAGAGCGTAACCACGCCGGGTTTGGAACTGATAAGCCAATAGAGTTTCAACCAAAAGAGCGTAAGAGAAAGGTAAACCCCTATAAACTGCCAACACACATGTCTCCTGAACTTGGCCGTATTCTTGGTTATCTGGTTGGTGATGGCGGTGTAAACCAGTCTTCTTCTATTGTTCTGACTTCTATGGATCAATCACTAATAGAAGATTACTGCCAAATCTTTGAAAAACAGTTTGGCGTAAAACCTACTGTAAGACCTTACTTGGATAATACTAAAGTTAACTGTGTGTCTTACCATTCTGTGGTCATAAGGGACTTCTTAGAGTCTCTGAGTCTCAATCGTACAACTTCTTACACTAAGAAGATTCCCGCTGCAATAAGAACATCATCTAAAGAGACTGTGCGGCATTTCTTGCGGGGTTTGTACGACACAGATGGATTTGCCAGCTGTAGTACTACTAAGGGCAAATACGGCCTCAAGAAGCGTCTAACAGTAGGGCTTGCTTCCACTTCTGAGCAGTTACTTAAAGAAGTACAGGTATTACTACTGGGATTTGGGATTGTTTCAAGCAGAGCTTACTACACCGGTAACTACACTAAAAAAGACGGCACTACCAATAGCTATTGGACGTTACATATTTACGGTAGGAACGCACGTAGATTTTTTAATAGTATTGGTTTTGGTCTTGAACGTAAGCAAAGAATTTTAGAAGAGGCTCCTGACACTCTAGTTGATACAGTAGATAAAGTTCCTTATTTGCATACCATGCTAAAAAAGATGAAACTAAAAGAAGGAATGGTTGCAAGGGGTTCCGGTCGTGTTGACAAGTGGGGTAGTATACGCCGCCAATGCGGCGGTACTTTGCTAAGAGAGAATCCGGATAGTCAATCTGGCATAACTTATAACAAACTTCTAGAAATTATTAACTACTTCAAGGAAGTAGATGGGTGTGAAGAAGAAATCAAGTTCTTGCAAGAACTGCTCACTCAGAACCTGTTCTTTGACCCAATAACAGAAATTTGGGACACTCACGAGCCTACCTACGATATTTGCGTTCCAGAGGTTGCGGAGTTTGTGGCAAATGGAATTGTTTCTCATAACTCCTCAATTACTGGTGGTATGTCTGCTTATGAGTTTTATCGTCTTACAAAGATGGATAACCCTGGAGCTGAACTAGGCTTGATTGCAGGAGACCCTATATTTGTTCTGTCAATTGCAACAAACGAGCAGCAGGCTAAAGATACGATCTTTGCATACACAAAAGCTCGTATGGAATCCTCTGCATACTTTGGAGCAATGATTGAACGGGGTGATATTGTTGTTCAAACCACTGAAATCATCCACAGAAAAAAGAACATTATTTTCCGAGCAGGACATTCCCGAGGAGCCGGTCTTGTAGGTAAGAACCTTTGGGGCCTATTAATGGACGAGGTAAACCGCTTTGCAGTTGAGCCTGGAGCTACCGTAGAGAGCTCAGGACTAGCTCTCTGGAATAACGTCGGTAAGGGTACCACGCGTTTCAAACATCGCTCTGACGGGGGCTTGAAGATTGCTATTGGATCTGCATGGCAAGAGAGTGACATGTCCGACACTCTGTGGAAACAGGTTGAAGAAGGTCGCCTGGACGCCAAAGAAATGCTGTGTTTCAGGTTGTGTACTTGGGATGTAAATCCTAATTACAGTGGTCGAGAGGATCCTCAGTTAGCTACATTCTATGCCAGCGATGTTATTGGATCTATGCGTGACTACGAGGGTGTAAGGCCTGGCGCGCAGTCTGATTTTTTCAACAAAGAAATCGTCAATATGTACTCTGTACAGCAACCTGTTGCACAGTACGTTCAGAAGAAGATTCATACAGGACAGGGTGTTGCGCTTATTACTGAGGATCAGGCTCGTGAAATGCGGGCTGACCAATACCGAACATTTGTTGCCGTAGATTTGTATAATCTACAAGAGATGGATTTCCCAAATTTTTCGTATGCACATGCAGACCCCGGTTTAAAGAAGGACAGTTTTGGTTTTGCGTGTGGGCATGGTGAGCCTGATCCAGACGGTAAAGGGCTAATCGCTGTAATTGATCTGGTTTTGGAGTGGGAGCCTGAACTTGACCCAACAAATCCAAAACTAAAAATCCCCGTGAACCTTCAGGATGTAGAAGAAAACATCTTGAAAATCAGCAATGCTAGGCATGTTCGGCGCCTGAGCTTTGACCACTGGCAATCCGGTGCTGCTATTCAACGGCTTTATACACAGGGCATCATTACGGAAGAGGTCACGTTTAGTGCGCCAATCCAGCTAGCCATGTACGAAACGCTACGTCACCGACTTGATAACGGTTTGGTGCGTTTGCCAGACCCAACTTCAAGTAAGGCTGCAGCCAAGCTAAATGCTGAGCTTACAAAGTTACAGCTGCTTCACGGACGCAAGATTGATCACCCTAAGGGTAACTCTCTTGGCTGCTCAAAAGACTTAGCGGACTGTGTGGCAGCTGTGGTGTACAGGATTGCTCAAGATGAGCGGTCATACGGGCTTGGTCAGCAGGCCGGCGTAAAGATTGACGTACTTGGTGCTACAAAGCTGTCTGAGATTGAAAACAAACTTAGAGGTGCAGGTTTTCAACCAGGTAGGTCAGCGTCTAGGGTTCCTAGAAAGTGGACTTAGTAGCGATTTATAGAGATATCTACGCTATACTAGAGTCATGGTCGTTATAAAGCGATTACTAGAGTTCTGCTTAGTTTTTGTCATTGTTGGAACTTGGAGCTACCTAGTATTCGTTTCTGGTGGAAATCCTTTACCCCTGAACGAATTTGGAGATCTAATCCATGGGTTATTTGGATCTTAGTGATAAGCAGGCAAAACCTGGTAAGGCTCTAAGAGCTACCGTAGATGGTTTACCTATTACTGTTGAGTACGAGAACGATCAACGACACCTTGATCTAGGAAAGATCGAACGAGTAACTATGCACTGGTCCGTTGGGCCCTATGCTATGGCATTTGATGGCTACCACTACAATGTTGTTTTTGATGTAGCACGTAAAAAAGCACATGTTGTCAAAACACTCAAGATTAGCCAATATGGTCGTCATGCCTTTAAGGCTAATAAAAGCAATATCGGTGTTGGCTTTGCAGCGATGATGAAGACCGACCCAGATACGTTAACGGGTAAGTGCCCTATTACTGCTGAGATGCTTGATGTAGCTTCTCAGTTTGTTGCAGAGTTTATGTGTTGGCATAATCTGGACCCACGAACAAAAGACCTTACAGATCACCGTTTGGTAGATATTGAAATTGGTCGTAATCAAAAGTCTGACATTGGTAAGTATTTTCCTGACTTTAAAAACTCAGTTATCAGTAAGTACGATTCTCTTAAATCTGGCAAGTCTAAATTTAGCTATAAGGCTATTTTAGTAGACTAATATGTTCAAGCAGCAGTACGGTATTGGCGATGTAGTTCGCTTGTTCTTTAGAGAAAAGGACCAATCTGCAAATGAACGTGTTTGGGATATCTTTTTAAACTCTAAGATATTCTCAATACGAACTCGTAATGATGCTGACGACGATGGTATCTCAGCACTGACTATTACTCGTGGCACAAATACAGCAATTGACTCAATAAGCTTAGGATCAAAATTAAACATTTCTGGGCTTGTAAATGTCTTGCCCGGAAATGCTCCTAGTGCACCAAGCAACGGCGACATATGGATCACTACCGCTGGGTTGTATTATCGAGCAAACGGTACAACATTTGGTCCTTTAGGTCAGGGATTCGGAGACGGTACAGTAACCAGTGTTGGTTTATCAATGCCGTCAATTTTTACTGTTAGTGGCAGTCCTGTAACCGGTGGAGGAACTTTAAGCGTTACAGCAAATGGTACTTCAGGGGGTATTCCCTATTTCTCCAGTACCAGTACATTTGCAAGTTCTGTAGTACTGACACAATATGCTTTGTTAGTTGGCGGTGGTGCTGGAGCAGGACCTGAGCCTGTCTCTGGTTTAGGGCTATCCAATCAAGTACTCCACGGAAACGTCAGTGGGCCGCCTACATGGGGCAAGGTTGCTCTAAGTACAGACGTTGCAGGAACTTTGCCTGTTTCTAGCGGCGGTACGGGCGGAACAACACCGTCAATTGCACGCACTAATTTAGGCTTGGTCATTGGTCAAGATGTTCAAGCTTACCATCCCAATCTAACAAGTGTAGCTTCTGGAAACTACGTATCAGCTTTTAATACGCGTACTGGAGCTATTTCTCTTACATCTGGGGATGTTACAACTGCTTTGACTTTTACCCCTGAAAATGCTGCTAATAGAGGTACAGCTAGCGGTTACGCATCATTGGATGCTGACGGTAAACTACCTACGACACAGCTGCCAGATTTAGCAATTACTAATACGTTTGTTGTTGCTACAGAAGAAGCAATGTTAGCCCTTACAGCTCAAGTAGGCGATATTGTTGTTCGTACTGACATTGAAACATCGTTTGTTCTAAAGACTGCTGGAGCATCTACTTTAGCAAACTGGCAGCAAATCTTAGCTCCTAGTGGTCTTGCACAGGTTAGCGTCGCACTTGCTATGCCTACAGATGTGTTTAATGTGTCAGGATCGCCTGTAACAAGCGAAGGAACACTTACTGTTACTCTGGACACCCAGACGGCAAATACTGTCTTTGCGGGCCCCTCAACAGGCAGTGCAACTGCTCCTACATTTAGAGCTCTTGTTGCCGACGATATTCCTAATATTAGTGCCAATAAGATTACTTCAGGTACTTTACCCGTTTCTCGTGGGGGTACGGGGCTTAGTTCTGTTGGAACAGCTAATCAAATTCTAGGGGTACAGGATCCTAACTCAGGTGGACTTGAATACAAGACTCTGACTGCTGGTTCTGGTATCAGTATTACTCATGGTGCTGGTTCTATAACCATTACAAGTACTGGTAGTGGGTCCGGAACAGTAACAAGCGTTGGGTTAACTGTACCAACTGGATTATCTGTTACACCGGCATCTATTACTACAAGTGGAACCTTTGCTGTCACTTTAGCTGCAGGGTACAGTATTCCTACAACGGCTTCACAAACTAACTGGGACACCGCATACACAGACCGATTAAAGTGGGATGGTAGTTCTAGTGGCCTCACAGCTTCGACAGGCCGTACTTCTCTGGGTGCAACTACAGTAGGCAGCAACCTGTTTACTTTGACGAATCCTGGAGCAGTTTCGTTTCTTAGGCTAAACGCTAACAACACGGTTACGGCTTTAAATGCTCTAGATTTTCGTTCTGCAATTGGGGCAGGAACTGGTTCTGGTAACGGAACAGTTACAAGTGTAGGGCTTACTGTTCCTACAGGATTATCTGTAAGTCCTGCATCTATTACTAGTTCTGGAACGTTTAGTATTACTTTGGCCTCTGGTTACAGCATACCTACTACTGCATCTCAAACTAACTGGGACACAGCTTACACCGACAGGATGAAGTGGGATGGTAGCGATACAGGATTAACCGCCAGCACCGGTAGAATCTCTCTTGGTGCTAGCACTGTAGGAAGTAATATCTTTACACTTGTTAATCCCGGTGCAGTATCTTTCATGCGTATTAATGCAGATCACACAGTTGATGCATTAAGCGCAGCAAACTTTAGAACTGCTATTGGTGCTGGTAGCGGAGACGGTACAGTAACTGGTGTTACTGCTTCATCACCGCTGTCCTCTTCTGGTGGTGCGGCACCAAACATTACTTTGTCTGGTACTGTTGGCGTTTCTAATGGCGGTACTGGGTTATCTACAACACCAACCAACGGACAATTACTTATTGGTAATGGCACTGGATACACCCTGGCTAATCTAGTTGCTGGAAGCAACATTACGATTACTAACACTGCCGAGGGTATTGAGATTGCTTCTGGTGGTGGAGGCGGTGGCGGGGCTGGTGGCGGTTCCGTAACCAGCGTGGGTCTTAGTGCTCCGGCAAACATATTCAACATTGCAGGTGGCCCTGTCACGACGTCTGGAACCCTGGCCCTGACTCTGGACAACCAAAATGCGAACACCGTGTTTGCAGGACCTACAGGGGGCAGCGCAGCTGAGCCAGGATTCAGGTCCTTGGCTTCTGCAGACATTCCGGCGCTTTCCACGGACACGCTTACATCAGGTACGCTGCCTGTGGCCCGAGGTGGGACGGGTTTAAGCTCATTAGGGGCTTCAAATCAAGTCCTTAAGGTTAATAGCTCGGGCACCGCTTTAGAGTTCGCACCATCTTCTCCTCAACTAGGTTCTAACAGGCAGACGGTTTTAAGCGGCCCCCGAAATGGTTTATACGCAAGTTATCTTACAAGCGGGGCGGGACTTACCGTAGGAATTAACGGTTCTGTTACCCCAGTAGAACTGTCTTTTGCAAACGGGTTTAATAACGGGCCATTAGACTACTTTGAACAAATTACAACAAACGTATCTGGCGCATGGACACTACCGGCAAACGCCACTTCGTATCTTTACATAGAAAGAACTGACGCGAGCGCGTTAACCTACGGAAGCACCACATTACAACCCTACTATATTGATAGCAATACTTACTATACGCAGCTTGTTGTAGAAGTTTATGATTATCACTCCTCCCCGGGCACCTGGAATCACGGGGCTACCCTAAACGAAATTACATTTACTGTCAAAAAAGAAACGTCTGGCTTTGAGTCAGACCAAACGTATTTATACACTGTGTCGAGCACTGAAGCTTACGACAGTAGGATGAACGGTGTCCCCTTTTACTGGAATCACGCGAATTACTTTAATAAAAGTAATTTGAACGATGGCGCTACAGCGTACAGTGTTTCAAACAGCATTTTACTCATGTATGGTCCAACAGAGCCTAGCCCAGCAAGGCCCGGTATGGGGGACTGGGCAAGGTTTTTAATTACGTTTCCTGAGATGCCCGTAGGTGCATTAACTATGACTGTCAATATAGGGGATAGCCAGGGCCATACCCCAGTAACGGTATCAGTGTATGCAGTAACCGGTACGTACAATAAAGCACAACACTTAAACGTAAGAACAAACAGCGGACTTACGTTACTAGGAAGTGTAAGTCCCGGTGATAACGTAACAACTCCTACTACATATACTGTATTTGAAAATCTAAACACAGAGTCTCTTGTGGAGAATCGGTTTAAGTTCGACATTGCCCAGATGAAGATGTATAAGCAAGTAAGTGGTTCTTTAGTAAACACTAATGCAATTTTTGTGGGTGAAGCGACTACAAATGCCACAGGCGTAACAAATCTTGTAAACTACGCTTACCGGGGCTTTTTCGTAACGCCGAGGCAAACGCATGGTGGTAGCAACACGTCGTATAGGTTTAACCACAACCTAGGCTGCTTGCCTCTTTACTTTAGACACGTTGGTATGGTTGGTATAAGTAACCCTACAACCAATGAGTACAACGAGCCCATACACTATGCGACGAGTAGTACAGCATTCCACGGCTCTACTTTAGCGTATGTAGGAACTCTATCAGCTTATATCATGGTCCGAGGGTCAGGTGTAAGGGGTTATGTGGGTAGCTCGACAGCAGCTTTAGGTTGGGGCCGCCTAATTGTCTCGCGAGGTTGGTAATGGGTTATATTAGTGCAGAGCACGGCTTTTATTATGAGGGGGATCCAGCGTTTGGAGACCTAGAAGTACCCCAGCGTCCCCATCACACCTATGAATGGAACGGGGAGGCTTGGCTCCAAAACGTAGATCTTGCTCTTATAGAAATAAGAGAAGAACGCAAACCTTTATTGGAAGAAGCGGACCATAAGATTAATCTGCTAGAAGACCAGGGTCTTGATTCCACAGAAGTCCGCCAGTACAGGCAAGCTCTGAGAGATATGACCAATAACTTTATTGCAGGAACAGTAAACTGGCCTACTAAACCTTGGTAGAAAAATGACTGAAGAAGAAAAGCAGCACATCAAGAACATTGATAACAAAATTTTCTTGATGTTCGGGGTAATTGCTTCTGTCATTACAATACTTCTTGCTACTGTTGCTTTACTACTTGATGTTCACTGGAGCTTCATCTTGGGTATTGGGCTACTTGTAGGTATCATGGTTTCAAAAGCGCATAACTGGCTTACAAGTAAGCTTGCTTTGAAGTACAACCTTGAAACCGAAGACAGTCTTGTTGAAAGACCCTTCAAAACAAAACCAAAATCAAAGACTGAATTGATTGTCTACATTGAACCGGAACCCGCAAAGGACCCATGGATTCACGACGATGATCCCAACGACTATAAGTAGTTATAGTCAGTATTTATAAACTATAGTATTATCTAGATAGGTAATAAAACTAGCCCGGAGGCTTTATCATGCTAAACGAAGCAGTTGAACAGACTGAGAAAGAGCTGCAAGCTAATCTTGCAAATAAGGCTGAGCTTCTTGAAACTCTAGAACAAGTCAACAAGAACTTAGAACAGGTCAATAAAAAGATTGAACACGGCAGAATTATTCTGCAGGTTCTTAAGTTTGCTGAAGAATCTACAAATAAATCTGCTGAAGTACAGGCAGAATCTGCTGAAAAATAAAGAAAGGTAAGCCCCGGTAAACCGGGGCTTTCTTATGACTTCAAAAGTATTTTTAAAATATCTGTATTTCTCAACTGTTATCTGGCTTCTATTTATTACATTTGTTTTTTATTTTGTAGTTGGTGTGTTTGGTGCACCCGGGTGGTTTTCACCAGCAGTTGGACTTGGATCAGTGTTACTAGCTAGTTTTTGTTATTTCTTGCTAGTTTTATACATTAATTATTATAAGCTTTAAGAATTGTTTTTACGATCTCAGATCGTACTACGTCGGTAACAGCAAATCTAAAGATTGAAATTTCGCTGTTACCTTCAAACCTTGTAAGATCTCGAATACAAGACTCTTCAACAGGAATATCACACTGGTGTGGATCTATTGTTACTACGGCTGTACAGTTTTCACCGATTCGGGTTAGAGCCATCTTGAGCTGTGCTGGCGTAGCATTTTGCATCTCGTCCATGATATATACAGCATCTTCAATGGTTCGACCACGTAGGTAAGTAAGGCTTGTAATTTCAATAATGCCTTCTCGCATGAGAGCATCAAGCTGAGGCTTACCAAGAATTTTCTCAAATGCATCAAGTACTGGGCGTAAATAAGGGGCCATCTTTTCAGATAGGCCCCCGGTAAGATAACCGATTGAGTCGCCCGCTTCTACTGCTGGTCGTACAGCAACAATCTTTTTGATTTCACCGCGACGAAGCATGTCTACGGCATAGACAACTGGCAAGAATGTTTTACCGGTTCCTGCAGGCCCAATTAAAAATGTAAGGTCGTAGTCTTCAATTAAGTTCAAGACTACTTTTTGGTTTACGCGAGGTGTAACTTGTACACACTTCAAGCGTCTAAGATTTATTTTTTGTGGATTAGGAATATCATCATCGTCCCTGAACCGCGAAGAAGATGGTCTACCTTCATTATGACGCTGGCTAGAACGATTTGAATTTTTCTGTGCCACTTTTATACCCTTTTACGACAAGACCCATAATAAAAGTGTAACCGATGAAGGGCTTTTATACCCCTCATCGGTTACTGTTTGGTCATGTTTTATTAGCTACATTTGCTAGTAAAGCACCGAGGACAAAACATGCAGCCCTCAGAGAATACCAAGGTACCTCCGCATTCTGCACACTCTGGGCTGTGACCTAAGTCACGTACTGGATCTAGGCTTACTGGTGTGTTTACAACAGGTGCACTGGGTACACGGTGCTCTTTATATAGAACACCTACCTGTTCTAATTGTGGTTCAGGCTGTGAACTTGTTACACCGAGTGTTTCTGGGCTCGCTTCAAGTACCTTACCAATAGCATCAGGGATGCTAAGGGTTTGCTTAGGACCAAAGCCATTTGGGCTACCACCACGAATACCGCGGAGGCTTTGGCTTAGATCTTCAACAGGTGTATGGTGCTTGAGTGCAACTGAGATAAGGCGACCAATAGCTTCTACGAGAGAGCTAAGGACACCCCCACCCTTACCAAGATTTGCTAGGACTTCACGAACACCCTGTGAGTCATAGTTTACTTGGACGTATAGCTTGCCCTGTTCTGTTTCGATACGGTCGTTGAATCCAAAGAGCCTGTTAGGACGCTCACGGGGTTCGTGAACCTTCATGACCTTTTCTACAAGCTCAATGATGCTGGTTTCATCTGCACTGGAAAGCCCAGTTGATTCTGGTGTAGCTGGAGCACTCGTAACTGCTAGGGGCTGGAACTGGCGGCTGTTATTACGGTAGATAGTTACACCCTTGCAGTTGGTCTTGAGAGCAAGATCATAAACACGTGCTGTTTCTTCGACTGTATAGTTCTCAGGAGCGTTTACAGTCTTGGAAATTGCACTGTCACAGTACTTCTGTAAGGCAGCCTGCATGAGTACATGATCTTCTGGAGAAATATCCCCAGCGGTTACAAATACTTGTGCGAGTGGTTCTAGTTCTGCAGGTAGTCCAGGAACCCTGGCCAATGCATTGATTAGTGAGCCTTCATTCTTGGTTACTTCTTCTAGTACATGATTCTTGACCTCT
>Ga0194123_10006734_pt1 | contig 11753 bp, 10 predicted proteins | sample TA2MahsurfametaG_5_FD_155479 | JGI IMG/M metagenome (GOLD analysis project Ga0194123, IMG submission 155479) | Freshwater microbial communities from Lake Tanganyika, Tanzania - TA2015023 Mahale A surface | ecosystem: Environmental > Aquatic > Freshwater > Lake | place: Tanzania: Lake Tanganyika... | reverse complement strand
AAATACAGGTAGCGACGGTTTGCCTGACTTTCGCCCGCGAAGGCTTCCTTCAGGTTGTGATGCGTCTTTGAACCGTTAAGACTCGACATAGCAATCTCCTGGGAGTTACACGATTGAGAAACCGACTGCTCGGGGACCGCGCGTACTTCGCGTTGACTGCCTGTGGAGGATCACGGCCCGAGAAGCCTGCGCATTATCGGTAGAAGATTGCGATGAAGGCCAATTGAATTTACATATGCCCTCGATTGACGACGTCGATGGGTGACGGGGCCATGACAGCGGGGCGGATCTCGCCGCTGCGCGCTGCGGCGGTTTCGATCACCGAGGGCAGACTCAGATGCACCGACAGTCCGCCCCCGGGTGAGCGGCGCAACTCGAGTTTTCCCTGATGACGCAACACGATCCGGTTCACGATCGCGAGGCCGAGCCCACTACCCTCGCGCTCGCTGCGATGGTCTTCAAGTCGCGCAAAGGGCTCGAGCAGGCGCTGATAATCACCCTCGGGCACACCTGGCCCGTAGTCGTCGAGCACGAGTTGCAAACTTCCCTGAACGCTGCGAAGAGAGAGGTCGGCATCGAAGTCCCCCTGCGACCGGGCATACCGCGCCACGTTGGAGAGCAGGTTGTCGAGCAGGCGATCGATGTCCACCCGACGTCCGCTCCAGGGGAGTGTTTCCGGAAGGTCAAGGCGGATGCGCAGTCCGTCGTCGCGCCAGCGCTCGACGGCGAGTGCAACGCTCGCAGCGGCATCGTGGGTGTCGCTTCCTTCGAGCGTGGAGGCTCGCGCATAGTCGATGAACTGGCGCACCACGCCGTCGATCCGCTCGATGTCGGACACCAGGTTGGCGCGCACGTCGGGGGAAAGCATGGCGAGTTCGATTTCCATGCGCAGCCTCGTCAGAGGCGTCCGGATGTCGTGCGAGATACCGGCCAGTGCGAGGCGCCGGTCCTGGTCGAGGCGGTCGAGCGCGAGCGTCATGTGGTTGAAGCGGCGGTTGACCTCACCGAATTCGCCGGGGAGATCCTCGGGCAGGGGCGTGGATCGGGCGTTGGACTCGATACGGGTGATGGCCCGGGCAAGCAGGCGCAAAGGGCGGTTGATCTGCTCGGAGATCATGACGGTGCCGAGCAAGGAGAGAAACACCACGATGGCGGCGGCCCACTCCCACGGCGGATCAAGGCTGCGCTCGAGGCGCTCCTGCTGCACGCCCAGCCAGTAGGGCTGCTTGCGGATGCTCACGCTCACCCACAAGCCCTCCACGCCGTTGACCGACTCGAGCACCTGGGTGTTCTCCCCCATCTCGATGCGCAGCAAGCGACTGAGACGCCGACCTGTGTCGGTCCGGTCCATGGGGACCGTGACGTCGGTCCTTTGCCGGGGAGTGAGCCGAAGACCTTCACCGCGGTCGAGAATCTGCAGCAACTCCCTGCGGCTTTCGGGGTCGGCGGTCTCGAGCGAGATCCGGGTGACGTTGGCGAGCGAGGCCACCTCCCACGCCACCGACTGTTCGGGCGTTGGGCCGAACATCTTCTGCATCACGACCCAGGCGCCGAGCAGACTCGCAAAGAGCAGCCCTGCGATCAGAAGAAAGGTACGGCCAAAGAGGCTGCTCATGAAGGGGCGAGAGTCTCACACCGGGGATGCGTCGATCATACAATTTCAGGCAATGCACGACCTTGCGACGCGACCGCCCCATCTCCTGCTTGCCCTGGCTGGCTCGGCGAGTCCTGCTTCGGCCGCTCTGGTCGATTGCGGGAGCGCTACCAGCGCCGGCCCTGGCGTGAAGTGCATCGCCCGGCACGAGTCCGGGGGGAAGTCGGGCGAAGAACTCCTCGGCGCAGTGGAGCAGTGGGTGGGAACCTGGGGAGTACCCGAGGTCCTTGCGCTCGACGTGGGGCCGGGCAGCTTCACCGGGCTTCGCGTGGGGCTGGGACTTGCCCAGGGGCTGGCCCTCGCGTGGAATCGCCTGGTTTTGCCCTTGAGCAGCGCCCAGATCATGGCATCCCGGATTCAGCTTGAAGAACCACAGACGCATGTGATCACCTTCCGCGATGCGCGGATGGGCGCCGTGTACCTCGGCGATCATCCGCCGGGAAGCCTGGGCTGCCACGGGTTTGGCGATGTGATCGAGGCGGATCCGCAGGAGGCCCTTGCGCGCTTGCACGCCAGGGTGGGGTGCGGTGTTGCCGCTTGCTGCGTCGTTGACGAAGCGCTGGAGGCCCTGCTGGAGCGACTGCGCGTTGAGGCCTTCGGTGGCCCGCAAGGGGGTGCAATCCAGACGGAAAGACGAGGATTGCCGAGACTCACCACCGCGCGACCCGAGGCTTTGCAACTTGCGCGCCTCGCGTGCGCAAGGCTTGCCTCGGGGCACGTGGGAATCGCCCCAGCCGCCTTGACGCCCTTTTATGTGCGAAACGACGTGGCGATGGATTTGGCTGCGCAGCGGGCGTACCGGCAGGCACGGGCTGGCTGAAGTCGGACTGCAGACACCGTATGCGCCACACTGCGTTCGTCACGCGTTGCGCCGGTTTCGGAGCATCCAGCGGCCTGCTGGGAAATCCCCGCCCCATGACCCCGATGGATCTTCCCCGGGTGGGTGCTGTCGAGACACAGATCTATCCCTTCCCGTGGACCGAGGGGAACTTCCGGGATGCCCTCAATGCCGGGCATGAGGGCTGGCTTTTCGAGAGTCCAAAGCCGGATCCCGAACTGCTCGCCTATGCGCTGATCATGTGGGTGATCGAGGAGGTGCATTTGCTCAACCTTTCGGTAGCTGCATCCAGACAGGGGCAGGGGCTTGGGGCGGCGGTGATGCGCTGGCTGCTTCTGGATTGCACCACCCGCGGCGCGCAGTCGATGCTGCTCGAGGTGCGACCGAGCAACCGTGTGGCGCTGCACCTCTACGCGCGCTTCGGCTTCGAGCATGTCGGGACGCGCAAGGCGTACTACCCTGCTGCCGGTCAGACCCGCGAGGATGCGCTCGTGCTGAGGGTCCGGCTTCCGGTGCCAGGCGCCTTGGTCCTTGCATGATGCAGTGGAGCGCCTCACAACAGCGCGCGTGGGCTGCGCTGAACCTCGGCCCAGTCTGGGAGCCGTTGCCCCGGTCCGGTTCGCGGGAAGCGGTGCAGCCAAACGAGGTTCTGCGGCAGGGCGCGACGGCGTCGCAGGCGTTGTCTCCCGGGGGTTCATCCAGCGATTCGCCAGCTGGCTGGGCGGAGCTCCGCGCCAGGGTTGCCGATTGCCGGGACTGCCCACTGGGGCATCAGCGCAAGCAGGCCGTCTTCGGCTCCGGGTCCACCGCTGCGCGGTGGGCGATTGTTGGCGAGGCACCGGGCGCCGAGGAGGATGAGCGGGGAGAGGCTTTCGTCGGTCAGGCCGGCCGTCTCCTGGACGCCATGCTCGCTTCGATGGGATGGTCACGCACGAAGGATTTCTTCATCACCAATGTGCTCAAGTGCCGACCCCCAGGCAACCGGACGCCTGCGCCAACCGAAGTTGCGGCCTGCGCCAGGCATCTGCAGGCGCAACTGCGGCAACTCGAACCGCTCGCGTTGCTGATCCTCGGGCGCGTCGCGGCAGTGCATCTTCTTGGCGGTAGTGCGCCGCTCGCGCACCTGCGTGAACGGATCCACCTCGTCGGAAGCAATGCACGCGAGATTCCGGCTGTGGTGACGTTTCATCCAGCCTACCTGCTGCGCAGTCCGCAGGACAAGGCGAAGGCCTGGGAGGATCTGAACCGCTTTGCTGCCCTGCAGGACCGAGCGACGGAGGCGTTGCGCTGTGCGGGACTATGAGGTCAGTGGCTGTGGGCCCGGTGGTCAAGGATCAGGGCGCCGAGATCGTGATGGCGGGCGTTGTGCTTGTAGCGGCGTCTCACCAGCATCATGGTGAGGGCCACGAAGAAGCCGAACAGGATGATGATGCTGTTGATATGCATTTCGAAGCTGAGAAGGGCAGCGTAAACCCCCAGCATCAGGAGCACATTGAGGTTTTCGTTGAAGTTCTGCACCGCGATCGAATGGCCGGCGCTCATCAGGACATGTCCACGATGCTGAAGCAGGGCGTTCATCGGCACCACGAAATAGCCCGCCATCCCGCCCACGAGCACCAGCAGCGGATAGGAAAGTTCGAGGGTCGACACCATCGTCATCGTGGGTACCAGCAGCCCCATGGCAATGCCGAGCGGGATCACCCGCGGTGAGCGCCGCAGCGTGATGAAGCGTGCGGCCAGGACGGCGCCCAGCGCGATCCCCACGGCGACCACGCCCTGGAGGATCGCTGCGCGGTTGAGCGGCAAGCCCAACTGGTGTTTTGCCCACTCGAGCACGATGAACTGAAGCACCGCACCAGCGCCCCAGAACAGGGTCGTGACCGCCAGCGAGATCTGTCCAAGCTTGTCGCGCCAGAGCGTGAGGTTGCAATGCCAGAACTCCCGGATCAATACGATGGGGTGGATCGCCTGCCTAGGGTAACGCGCCCCGGTGTCGGGGATTCTCAGGTTGATCAGCGCTGCGAGCAGATACACCAGCCCGATCACGGCGATGGCACCGGTGGCCGCCGAGTGCACCCCGGGGATGCCCAGGGCGATGATCCAGGCAGAAACCGAAGGGCTGATCAGCAGGCCGCCCACCACGGTGCCGAGGATGATCGATCCAACCGTGGTGCCCTCGATCCAGCCGTTGGCCGCCACGAGGCGCTCAGGAGGAAGCAATTCGGTGAGGATGCCGTACTTTGCCGGGGAATAGGCGGCTGCGCCGAGTCCCACGAGGGCATAGGCGAGCAGAGGATGGACTGCGGCGAACATCAGGACGCAACCAGCGACCTTGATGGCATTGGTGGCAAACATTACCCGGCCTTTCGGCATCGAGTCGGCAAAGGCGCCCACAAAGGGCGCGAGGACCACATAGCTCACGGTGAAGAAAAGCTTCAGCATCGGCTTCATCCACTCCGGGGCGGTCATTTCGATCAGCAAGGCGATCGCTGAAATGAGCAGGGCATTGTCGGCGAGCGAGGAAAAAAACTGCGCCGCCATGATGGTGTAGAAGCCTTTTTTCATGTGGGCGCGGTTATACCATGCAGTGCTGGAAGGTCCCCTGAAGCGAGTCCTGCAATGCCGCGTCCTCTGCAAGCCCTGATCGATCCTGCAGCGATGGCGCGCAACCTCGCGCGCCTTCGCAGGGTCCTGCCGAACGCGAAGGTGTGGGCAGTGGCCAAGGCTGCAGCCTACGGGCACGGGCTGGACGCCGCAGTCGAGGGCTTTCGCGACGCCGACGGCCTCGCGGTGATCGAGCCGCCTGCGGCGATACAGCTGCGCGCTCTGGGGTGGAGTAAACCGATCCTGCTGATGGAGGGGGTATTCGACGCCGAAGACCTGCGTGAATGCGCGCGGCATGGGGTTGAAGTGGTGGTGCATGCCCCCTGGCAGGAACGGTTCCACGCGGAGCGGCTCCACGCGGATCCAAAGGCTGCCGCATTGCCGCTGGAGCGGGTGTGGGTGAAGGCAAACCTCGGGATGAATCGCCTCGGCTTCAGGCCCAAGCGTGCCATCGAGCTTGCGACACAGTTGCGCGACCGGGGGCAGCGCTGCGGCTTGATGGCGCACTTTGCCAACGCTGACCGTGTCGGAGGCGATCCAAAGGCGGAAACGCGGGCGCTGGCCTGGCTGATGGAGGCACGCGAACAACTGGCGGGCGTGGAACTGAGTCTCGCGAACTCGGCGGCGTGCCTGCGCCTGGGCGCGCTTGCCGAAGCGCCGATGCCGGCACCTCTCGCGGGCGACTGGGTGCGATGCGGAATTGCACTCTACGGCGCAAGCCCGTTTGGTCATCTGCGCGCTTCGGCGCTGGGCCTTGTTCCGGCGATGGCGCTCAACACCAGGGTACTGGCGGTACAGGATCTCGAGCCCGGCGAAACGGTGGGCTACGGGTCGCGCTTTGTGGCCAAGCGACGCACCCGCATCGGTGTGGTGGCGGGTGGGTACGCCGACGGCTACCCCCGTCATGCGCCCGACGGTACTCCGGTCTGGGTGGAGGGACAGCGTTGCAGGCTGGCGGGGCGGGTTTCGATGGACATGCTCACGGTGGATCTGAGCGATCACCCGGGCGCGGGGCCGGGCTCGCCGGTGCAACTCTGGGGGGAGCATGTGGCGGTGGATGAGGTTGCACTGGCAAGTGGCACGATCGGCTACCAACTGCTCTGCGGACTCGCACCAAGGGTGCGCCGCGTGGTTTGCCGCGCAGGGCTCGGCGCATGAAGGCTGCCCGGGCAAAGACATTCTTCCAGTGTCAGGAGTGCGCTGCGCAAAGCCCCAAATGGGTGGGTCAGTGCCCGGGCTGTCAGGCCTGGAACACGCTCCAGGAGCAGCGCGGCGAGCGGGCACCCACGCATCGATTCGAGTCGCTCGCCGAGCGAAGCCGGGTGGTGCCGCTTGAACAGGTGGAGGCCCAGTCGGTGGAACGATTCGCCTCGGGCTCGGACGAACTCGACCGGGTACTTGGCGGCGGATTTGTTCACGGCGGGGTGTTGCTGATCGGCGGCGATCCGGGTATCGGCAAGTCAACCCTGCTCTTGCAGACTGCTGCGCATGTGGCGCGGTCGCGTCCCACGCTCTACATCAGCGGCGAGGAGTCGCTGGCGCAGATTGCCCTGAGGGCAACCAGGCTTGCGCTTTCGGGCTCGCCGGTTGCGCTGATGGCCGAGATCGCGCTCGAGCGGATCCAGACCGAAATCCGCGACCGCAAGCCCGAACTGGTGGTGATCGATTCGATCCAGACGCTCTTCAGCGAGGAACTGAGCGCCGCTCCAGGGTCGGTGTCGCAGGTGCGGGAGTGCGCAGCCCAGCTCACCCGGGTGGCGAAACAGACCGGGACCGCGCTGGTGCTGATCGGGCATGTGACCAAGGAGGGGACGTTGGCCGGACCACGGGTGCTCGAGCACATGGTCGACACAGTGCTGTACTTCGAAGGCGACACCCACTCGCAGCACCGGCTGATCCGCAGCATCAAGAACCGTTTTGGCGCTGTCAATGAACTTGGAATCTTCGCCATGACCGAGCGCGGTCTCAAGGCAGTTTCAAACCCCTCGGCGCTGTTCCTGTCGCAGCATCCGAGGCCGGTGCCCGGTTCGAGCGTGCTCGTCAGTCTTGAAGGGAGTCGCCCCTTGCTCGTGGAGATCCAGGCGCTGGTTGACGCAAGCTCGGGTGCTCACCCGAGACGCCTGGCGGTGGGCCTTGATGCGCAGCGGCTCGCGCTTCTGCTGGCGGTGCTGCATCGCCACGCAGGGGTTTCATGCCACGCTCAGGACGTGTTCCTCAACGCCGTGGGTGGGGCGAGGATCAGCGAACCCGCCGTCGATCTCGCATGTGTTTTCTCGATTGTTTCCTCATTGAAAAACAAGCCTCTCGGGAAGGGAATCGCAACGTTCGGCGAGATCGGTCTCGCGGGCGAGATCCGCCCCAGTCCACGGGGTCAGGAGCGCATCCGCGAGGCGGTCAAGCTTGGCTACACGCATCTGATCCTGCCCCGTGCCAACGCGCCGCGCACTCCTCCCGAGGGGGTGCACTTGCGGCCGATCGAGCGACTCGACCAGGCGCTGCAGGCGCTCTGGGAGGCAACCGCTTCGATCGAGAAGGCGTGAGTGCGAGGGAGGTGACGCTCAGCGCCTCAACCCGCTGTGGCCGCAGCCCTTGCAACTGCGAAGGCACTGCGCACAGCCGACTCGAGCGTGGCTGGGAGTGCCTCGCCGCTTCCATCCCCCACCCAGTCGCCCGCGAGCCAGAGTCGGTGGGCGCCACACAAGTCGAAAGCCGGCCACGTGAGCCCGGCCACCGAGGGCGTGGCGGCCCGGCGCTCAAAAACGTCGAAGTGATCGACCACGTCGAGTCCCAAGTGAGCAGTGATGCGGTCGGCGATCCGGGCTGCGTCTGCCTTGTCGTTGATTGCGGAGACGACCAGGCCCGCGACGGCGCGGCAGGGCGGTGGCGGCGCTTCAGGGGTGCCGGATCTGGGAAAAACCCAGGCGCTCCCGGAATGAAGCGTCTGCGCCGGCGCAACTGCCGATCTTCGCGGCACCGAGCGGCCATGCGCAGACTCCAGGTCGGGAAGCGCGAGCACGGGTAGTGCCGGAGGCCGCCTTCCGAGGGCAAGCCAACGGGTGAGGATGCCGCAGGGGTCGGGCACGGTATGCAGCGCCGCTGAGACCTTCGCCAGGGCGTCGCCGTCCACACGCGAAGACGAGGGCATCGCGGGGTCGTTTGCCAGCAGGGAATCGCGAACCAGCCGGCGCAGGCGATCCGGACTGATCGCGAGTACCACCTGGTCGAAGGGGCCGATCCGCGCTGCGTGGCGGTCGGTGCGCAACCACCACGCCGCACCCCCCGCACCCCCCGCCGTCCCTGCGTTTCCCGCAGTCCCCGAGTACCGCTCGAGTCGTGTGAGCCGGGTTCCGTACCTCAGGTCCAGCCGCGATCCCTTGGCCGGGTTTGCGGCAATCAGGGCGTCGGGGAGCAGGCTCGAGAGATCGCCAGCGCCGGTGAGGAAATAGGCCGAGTCGGGTGACAACCCACCGAAGGCTTCACGCAGGACGAGCGAAAAGCGTGCGGCGCATGCCTGTTCAAGGCTTGTGTTGAGTGCCGACTCCGCGAGCGACGCCACAAAGCCGCGCACAAAGCCTGGGGGGAGTTCCAGGCTCCGCAGGTAGTGGCCGAGCGCTTGCCCGGGATCCGGCGGGCCTGCGAGCGACGCCCGAACCAGCCGTCGCAAGCTCCACACCCAGCCGAGCGGGAGTCTCTTCGATCCCAGGAGCCATGAGGCCTGACGCAGGGCAACCAGCACAGGGGCCGGGAGCCGCAGCCGCGCGCCGCCGTCGGACAGCCGCCGCTGATGGCCCTCGATCCAATCGCTCTGGGCCAGCCGCATGGGGCGGGCACCCGGGCGAGCGATGTCGAAGGCTGCAGGCTGCAGGGTGAAGCTCGCTGGATGACAGTGAAGCGCAAGCAAGCTGCGGACCGCAGTGTAGGCGCCAATCAGCAAATGCTGCCCGTTGTCGACCCGCGCGCGAACGCCGCCCAAGGGCAGGGTAATGCCACGCGCTCTGCCACCTGCCTGGGGTGCGGCCTCGAACACTTCCACAGTGCAACCTGCATCCGCAAGCAGGCGAGCGCAACCCAATCCCGCCCACCCGGCGCCCACCACTGCGATGCGCTGCGTGGGGCGCTGGGTCATTCAGTGAGGGATCTTCGGCGGTGTGGCGCTGAGCCAGGTGCGCCACGCGAGCCAGAGCTTGCGAATCGGCGTGATCGTGATGCGCTGGTGGAGCACCGCAAAGCGCTCCTCCTCGATGCACTTGAGGACATCGGCGTAGATCGCGGCCATGATGAGGCCCGGTCGCTGGGAGCGACGCTCCCGGTTGGGAAGCTCGCGGAAGGCCAGGCCAAACTCGGACCGTGCCTGGTGGGCGGCGCGTTCAAGTACCCGGCCCAGCGCGGCTGTGTCTCGCAGGCCGACGAGTTCCTGTTCGCGCAGCCCCGCATCCTGCAGCCAGGACTGAGGAAGATAGATCCGTCCACGCCGGGCGTCTTCGCCCACATCGCGGATCACGTTCACCCACTGAAGCGCTCGCCCGAGGTGGAGCGCGTAGCGGTCGCGCCAGTCGAATTCTGCTGCCCGCGCTTCCTCGACCGTGAGCCCGGCGCCCTCGGCGGTTGGGAAGTTTGCCCCCCGGCCGGGGTGGCTTGCGCCCTCCATCCCGGTCCGATCCGCCGCTGCGAAGATCCGTGCCGCGAGTTGCCCGACCGCACCTGCAACCCTGTCGAAGTAAACCATCAGCGCGGCTTCGTCGGGATAGCGACGCACTGCGAGATCCATGCGCATGCCATCGAGAATTGCCAGAAATCGGCCTTTGGGGAGCCCCATCGGCGCAAGGTGCGCGGCAAGTGCGCGTGTGACCGGATGACTCGCCTGCCCGTTGAAGAGCGCCTCGATTTCCTGCTCCCACCAGGCAAGGGTTCTCTCGGCAACCTGCGGATCGCTTACCTCGTCGACCACATCGTCGATTTCGCGACAATAGGCATAGAGAGCCATCATGGCCGAGCGCCTGGGGTCGCGCAGGTAGACGAAACTGTAATAAAAGCTTGAGCCACTTGCTGCGGCCTTGCTGCGACAGTACTCCTCCGGGGTCAAAGCGACCACCGCTGTGCCTGCGGGTGGGCGCGCCCACGCGTTCCCGATCCGCTCGGAAGACCCCGCAGAAAGTCGCCCACGAGCTGCAAACGCAGCCGCCAGGGCAGGCGACCGCCGAGAGTCGGTCGCCGCAGGGCAGCGTCGGGGCTTGCGTCGAGCTGGCGGACGATGCTGTTGCCGCCCGCGAGAATGGCACGCACCTCGAGTCCCAGCCGAAACGGCAGCAACGCTGCGAGATGCTGGTTGCGCCTGAGTTGCTCGCCCTGGAGCAGCGCCTCCTCGCGTAACCCTCGCGCAAGCTCCGGCCCGAGACTTCCCGCCCGGCAAAGTCCAAGCCAGGCATCCCGCGTCACGCCCCAGCCACCGAGGACCGTGCCGGGAATGTAGACCCGATCGCGAAGCGCGTCGATGGCCACATCCTGCAGCATGTTGATGCGCTGGAGCGCAAGACAAATGGCATCCGAGGCCGCGATTGCCGCAGGATGGGTGCAGCCGTGGAGCGCCAGCAGCATGCGTCCGACCGTGGCTGCCGAACCACGGCAGTAGCGGTCGAACTGCTCCCAGTCGAGGGGCTCGAAGCCCCGGGCGTCCCAGTGAAACGCGGCAAGCATCAGGCGCATCTCCCGTTGCACGATCCGGTGGGTGCCCACTTCCTCGAACCACTGCGCGAGGACGCGGCTTGCAGTGTGGCGCAGCCCGAGCGCCTCGAGCGATGGAAGTTGTTCGGAGGCCCGAGCACCCGGCGGCGTTTCGATCGCTTGCATCAACTCGCCAAGGCACGCGAGCCGTGCAGCGTCTTCAATGCCGGGTTCGTCGGCAAGATCGTCGGCGAGCCGCGCAAGGCGGTAGATGGCGAGCACTTTCGAACGGACCGGTCGCTGGAGAAGGAGCGAAGCCACCGGAAAGTTCTCGGTCCCGCGCCTGGCGTCGATCCGCAGGACCAGGTTGCGGGATGCGTCCGACGCCGCCGGCGCACCCGGCGCATCTGGCGCCGCCGGCGCACCCGGAACCTGCGGGACGGTCAATGCGCCTTCGGGTGTCATCAGGGTGGCGATCGAAGACAGTTACACTACAACGAGGCAGGCGGCCGTGGCGGAATAGGTAGACGCACCAGGTTTAGGTCCTGGCGCTGCAAGGCGTGAAGGTTCGAGTCCTTTCGGCCGCACCAGCCGCCGAGGCTCGGGATCGAGGTCGTGGCCGGCGGGAATCGATCCGGTTTTCAGGCCCTCGGTTGCTCGAGAGGCGCCGGAGGCGGGCGCCGCAGCGGTTGTTGCTGTGGCAAATGCGGCCGCCAGGGCCGAACCGGCTGCTGGAGCGGCACCGGTTGATCGGGCTGCAGAGTTTGATGGGGCAGCAGAGTCGGATACGGCAGCTTTCATCGTTGCCATGGTAATGCGGCCGGAGTGTTTCGGAATCATGAGGCCACTGGATGGAACAGGGAGTTATGGAAACGGTAGAGGTACTCGAAGGGCTCGAGCGCCAGGTTCACTTTGCAGTGTCAAGCGCGGAAGTCAGCAAACAAGTGGCGGCCCGGCTTTCCAGGCTTGCACGCACCACGGCTGTGCCCGGGTTCC
>Ga0194123_10006733_pt1 | contig 11755 bp, 10 predicted proteins | sample TA2MahsurfametaG_5_FD_155479 | JGI IMG/M metagenome (GOLD analysis project Ga0194123, IMG submission 155479) | Freshwater microbial communities from Lake Tanganyika, Tanzania - TA2015023 Mahale A surface | ecosystem: Environmental > Aquatic > Freshwater > Lake | place: Tanzania: Lake Tanganyika... | reverse complement strand
GCAGCGGAGTGCAAGGCCGCCAGCTGCAACCTCAGCTTGCGGGCAAGGGCTGGCTGAATCCCTGCCGTGCTGCCTGTCTCGAAGAACAATCGCAGCCCCTTGTGGCGGAAGCCATGAATCACCCAGCCGATCAGCAGCCATCACAGCGTAGCGCGATGCGCAACGGGTGACACCTTCGTTTGAATCGCATGGGGTTAGCCGGTTCACGCGAACACCTCCCCGGCCGCCACCGCCTCAGCGAAGGTGGGACCGGCGGCGTCCTTATCCGCCAGCAGCGGCGTTACGCCGGCAAGGCGATCCAGCGGCCGGGTGATCCCCACCTCCGTGTCGTTCCATCGCAGGGAGCGCTCGCAGGTCTTGCTCCAGAAACCGCTGGCCTTGTAGAGCACCTCGGCGTGATCGCTCAGGGTGAGGAAGCCATGGGCAAAGCCCACCGGCACCCACAGCTGGCGCTGGTTCTCGCCGCTCAGCTCCGCCCCCACCCACTGCCCAAACATGGGCGAACTGCGGCGCAGGTCCACCGCCACATCGAAGATCACGCCGACGGGGCAGCGCACCAGCTTGCCCTGCGGTTCCGGCTCGAGCTGATAGTGAAGGCCCCGCAACACGCCGCGGCAGGAGCGGGAGTGGTTGTCCTGGCTGAAGCTGATGGGCTCGCCCACAGCCCCATCAAAGCGGCGCTGGTTCCAGCTCTCGAAAAAGAACCCCCGCCCATCGCCGAACACCTGTGGGGTGATCAGCAGCGGCCCCTCCATCAGGGCGCCGCTGCCGGCATAGAGCTGTTCAACCTGCATGGCTCACCTCCAGGCTCTGCTGCAGTGCCCCGTGATCGCTGGCGCTCTCCTGCAGCAACCGCAACAGGTAGTCGCCATAGCCACTTTTCTGGAGCGGTTGGGCCAGCCGCTCCAGCTGCTCGGCGCTGATCCAGCCCTGGCGCCAGGCCACCTCCTCCGGGCAGCCCACCTTGAGGCCCTGGCGATGTTCGAGGGTGCGGATGTAGCTGCTGGCCTCGTGCAGGGAATCGCAGGTGCCGGTGTCGAGCCAGGCCATGGCACGGCCCATCAGCTCCACCTGCAGCAGCCCCTCCTCGAGATACATGCGGTTGAGGTCGGTGATCTCCAGCTCACCACGGGGAGAGGGCTGCACCTGGCGGGCCCGCTCCACCACGGTGTGGTCGTAGAAGTAGAGGCCGGTCACGGCATAGCGGCTCCTTGGTTTGACGGGCTTTTCCTCCAGGCTGGTCACCCGCCCCTCGCCGTCGAAGGCCACCACGCCGTAGCGCTCGGGGTCGCGCACCGGGTAGGCATACACCGTGGCGCCCCGGGCGCTGCCGTTGCTGGCGGCCAGCTGGGGCACCAGATCGTGGCCGTGGAAGAGGTTGTCACCGAGCACCAGGGCGGCCGGTGCACCCGCCAGAAAGTCGGCACCGATCAGGAAAGGAAGGCCTGGGCCAGGCCATCGGGGCTGGGTTGCACGGCGTACTGGATCGTCATCCCCCAGGCGCTGCCATCACCGAGCAGCCGTTCAAACGCCGGCTTATCCACCGGTGTGGTGATGATCAGCACCTCGCGAATTCCCGCCAGCATCAGCGTGCTCAGCGGGTAATAGATCATCGGCTTGTCGTACACCGGCAGCAGCTGCTTGCTCACCGCCTGGGTGATCGGGTGCAACCGCGTGCCACTGCCGCCGGCAAGGATGATGCCCTTGCGATCCAAGCGGGGTTCCCAGATTTGTCTATTCAATCAGTTGGTGTGCGAGCCCTGGTGCCAAGACGCGCACTTGGGGTTGGTTATGCATTGATTGCATACGCTCTCTCTTGCGGGGGGCGGCGAATGTGCCTGTGCGGTGTGCCAGCGCTTGCTCCACGACCGCTGTGTTCTTTAGCCGCAAGACGCTGGGAATCAGCCGTTCTCGGGCGTGGGCACGTGTTCCGTCCGTTTGTCCGTGCTCGGGTTCAGAACTCTGGAGTTCGGGGGTATTGCTCGGCAGCGATGGCAGCGCTGCGCTCCTGGCTGCCCACACGCTTCCGGTCACGAAGGCCCTGCCCAGCCAGTGCACGGGTTCAAGGCTGCGTGCAGTAAACCAGCTCTCGCAGATGCTCTTCGTTCCCCACCAGGTGCAGGCTGCTCGGCACGAGGCTGCCTGGGCACCACCAGCTGCACCGCTGGCTCCGCCGCGAATCGCTGGTCGATGCGCTCCGGGGCCTCAGGCGTAGCCAGAGCCCTCAGTAACTCCTGGCCCATTCGGGCGCCACCGGGCTTGTCCGGTGAGCGCTTGGTGTGCACTTTCACCAGCCAGGGATGGCCTGTTGCCAGGGCCTTGGGTAGCAACACAGGGTGCTTTTGCTCTTCCCACGGCGTCATGCCGACTCGCTCAGCCAGCTCTGAAAGTCGCCAGGGCTCAGGATCAGCAGGGGCTGCACTGTGCCGTGGAGCGCCAGGAGATCGGCATCACCGCTCACCAGCACCGGCGTGGCCGCTGCCAGAGCCAGATCCAGGAACACCTGATCGTGGGGATCGCGGACGCGATGGCGGCTGGCAGGAATCGGGCGTGTCCAGCTTTCGCTCCACGGGAGCAGATCCTCCAGCAATCGCTTGCGATCCTGAGGGTTCAGCCTGAATTTGGGATAGGCCAGCACGCGCAACAACTCCCGCGCTGTGGGTTCTGCCATCACCGGCAGACGTTGACCGCTTTGCCAGCACGGCCGCAACCAGCTCAGCCGGCCTCCAGTGAAGAGCAGGGCCGCTTCACGGCTGGCGTGCCCAGTTCACCGCCTCGGCTCCACCGGGATGCAGGGGCGTGAGCACGATCCGCCCGTTATCGCAGGCCACGTTGTAGTAGTCAGCAGCACCCACCTGCTCCACCACGGCCTTCGGAAGGGTGAGCTGGTTCTTGCTGGTGCGCTTGGCAATCATCATCCGTCCTGCCCTGGAAAGGTTTCCTTATTTTTGCCGTGTCAGCCGCTTCGGTCGCTGCCTTCGAAGGCCCAGTGCGAGGGAGATCAGCTGCGTCGCTCCCGCGGGCTGTGCTGGATTCCTTGGCCCATGGGTGGCCAAAGGGGGGGAGTGTGCTCTGTGGGCTTTCGAGCCGTTCAACTGACGTCCTGCTTAGCCGCAGCGCACACGGGAACAGGCGTTCCCAGGCGTGAGCAAGCGTGTTGTCGGTTTGTCCAGCTTCGGCTTCGTAGCTCTCCAGGCCATGCGTAGCCTCGAGGAGCGGACGCAAAGCTTCGCTGCGCGCTGCCCACATGCTGCCGGCTACGAAGGTCTCATCTAGCCAGTGCACTGGATCGATCTTGTGTTGCGTCAGAAGCTCCAGCACATGTTGTTCGTTCCCTGCGAGATGAAGGCTCGTTGGCACGAGGGAGTCACCGGGAACCAGCAGTTGCACCGCCGGTTCCGCCGTGAATCGCTCGCCGATGCTCTCCAGGGCCTGCGGCGTAGCCAGAGCCCTGAGTAACTCCTGGCCCCATCGGGCGCCGCCGGGCTTGTCCGGTGAGCGCTTGGTGTGCACTTTCACCAGCCAGGGATGGCCTGTTGCCAGGGCCCTCGGCAGCAACTCGATCAGGAACGGGGCGATGTCGCGCCCGCGGTTCTCCACGCCCACCAAACTCCAGTGCTGCCAGCCCTGGCCCCTGAGCAGGGCTTCGGTGGCATCAAGGCGATCCAGCGGTGTGCTCACGTAGAGCGCCAGGCCGGCGCCAGGGGCCAGGGGCTGCAGCATCGTCTCCAGCAGATCCAGGTGGTAGCCGTGCACCAGCAGTGCCGGATCTGTGGCTGCCAGCGTGCCGTGGCGGCGTTCCACGGCTGGCTGGGCCGGCGGGTATGGCGCGTAACTTGCCTTGGATCTTGGAGCCGATGGGGCCCAGTCCTGGTGGCCGGCCCAGGAGTCGATCACCAGCCAGCGTTCATCGGCGTGGCGATGGCGAAGGCTGCTCCAGGCTTCGGCCTGCAGCAGCCATTCCTGGTAGAGCCTTGGGCTGGAATGGGCCCACCATCCCTCCGGATCAGCCACCACGCAGGGCAGCTCGATGCCGCCATTGCCGGGCCGGCGGTGATGGGCCAGGTAAAGGAACGTTTCGTAGTTGGCCCGGCCGTTGCGCAGTTGCTGGCAGGGCAGGCGAGAGCTCACGTCGTAGATGCCATCCCAGCCGGGCTGGTGGGGTGGGCCAGCGGCCAGCAGCACCAGCTCCGGGTGAATGGCCTGGCGCAACCGGCGGCTTGTGAAGCGGGGCTGGCTGATCGTTTCCGGATGGCCCACCCAGAGCACTGGTCGCCCCTGCAGGCGCACGGCCCGGAGGTGCAGCAGCCAGGGGCGCAGCGAGCTGGCCAGCAGGCGTTCCTCGGCGGGCGATGGTGTGCGGCTGTTTTGCCATTCCAGGCCGAAGCGGCACTCGGGCCAGGCCTCCAGCAGGGCTTCCAGGTTGCCCCCCAGCTGCAGCCCTGATAAGGCGCTCCAGCGGGCCGGAACCAACCAGGCGTCTGGCGCCTCAACCTGAGCAGCCGCGCAGACCCTTGTGGGCGATTCCCCCCAAGCCAGGCGACAGATCCGGTGTGCCATGGCCGCACGTGGCTCGCCTTAGTTTGGGGGTAACACCCACGCTTGCCATGCCTGTCTGGCTGTCACCGCTTCCTCTGCCGGAGGCCATCGAGCAGCGGTTGCAGCAACTCGGCTGGCACCCGTGGTCAGGCGACCCAAAAGCGCTCCCCGCCGACGCGGCCTGGCTGTACGACACACCGGATCGCTTGCTGGCTGATGGCTTTCTGGCACCCGAGCAGCTGGCTGAGGGCTACGCCAGCCTCTTGGCAGAGCCCTCAGGGGCGCGCTTCATCGCCCTGTGGCGCCTGCTTGGCGAGAGCGAGACCGCCGTTCCCCCCGATCCGGAGCCGCTGCCCGCTGCGCTCACCCAGCTGCTTCTGCAGCAGTACCCCGCCCTGCTGGATGCCTACCTCGATCTGGAGCTGAGGGCCGATCTTCAGGGGGGCGAACCTGATCTCGCCTACCGCCGCCGCCTGCAGGAGGCCGTTAACCCCATCGACGCCCTTGCGGCCTGGCACGCTCTCATCGCTGCTAGCCAGCGTCAGGAAGAGATCGATGCCCTGCAAACGGAGCTCAACAACGCCCAGGGCGCTGCGCAGGAGGCGCTTGAGGAAGCGGAGCTGACGCTGCTGCAACTGCACCAGGTGCAGGAGGAGCTGGAGCAGATCTTCCTGGCGGACCGGGAGAAGCAGGGGCGGTTGGCCGAGCTGGAGGGTCTGCCGGCGCAGCTGGAGCAAGGGCGCGCGGAGCTGGCGGCCGCGAAGCAGGAAGCAGACGCGAACTTGGCGGCGCTGCGCGAGGAGCTCAACAACGCCCAGGGCGCTGCGCAGGAGGCGCGTGAGGAAGCGGAGCTGACGCTGCTGCAACTGCACCAGGTGCAGGAGGAGCTGGAGCATTACTTTCTGCTCTCACGGGGGCTGCAGCGGCAGTTGGAGCGCTACGGCTCCCTCCAAGAACGCAGCTACCGCCTGTTGGCCCGGGCCCTGCCCCAGGCGGCCGGCATGGCCTAAAGCAAGGCTTCGCAGTGCTTGAGCAGCCGCTCCGCGGCCGCCAGCCGCCGCTCCATCGGCCCCAGCTCCTGGCTGAGCAGTCCATCGCCAAGCTCTTGCTCCGGGGCCGCGCTGTGCTCCAGCAGCTGCCACAGCTCCGGATCGTCAGGCTTCCGCAGCAGGCCCTGCAGCAGCACCTGCTCCGCCTCCTGCGTTTGGCCCTCGTGTTGGAGTGCCACCACCTGGTCGCGGATTGGGTGGCTGATCCGCTCCGGTTGGTAGGTGCCCAGCATGCGGTGGGCCTCAGCGGCGGCGGTGCTGTCGCTGTGGTGTTGCAACTGCTCCCAGATGACGCACGCTTCATCGCGCAGGCCCTGATGCACCAGAGCCCGGGCTTGGTTGTCCTCCAACCAGGGGCTCCGCCAGCCCTGGGCCAGCGTTTCGTCGATCAGTGCCAGGGAGAGCTCGGGGCGGTTGGCCTCCCGGCTGGCGATCACAGTGTTCAACACCGCCAGCATCATGGCGTCATCGCCATTGGCCGGGTCCACCACGAGGGCCGCATCACTCCAATGCTGGCTCTGGCAGAGCTCGCTCAGGCGGCTCAGCAGGCCCTGTTCGAGCTGTTGCAGGGCCTGCTGAGCCTCCTCCGCCAGAGCGGGATCCTCAGCTCGGCAGAGCGGGCGCAGCAGCGCCACAGCCCGTTGGGGTTGCCCTGCGGCCGCCAGACAGCGGGCGGCCTCAAGCCGCAGGGCGCCGTCTTCGAGGCCCAGGGCCCTCACCTGCTCCAGCAGCTGCAGGGCCAAGGCAGCCTGCCCCTGCTCCCGCAGATGGGCCGCTTCCCGCAGGCTGAGTGACGCGATCTCCTGATCCGTGCTGGCCCGGGGATGCAGATGCTGGGGCTGGTGCTGCTGTTGCAGCAGCCACAGCACCAGTTCGCGCGCCATGGGGTTTGGATCGGAATGCTCATCTTAATACAGGCTGGAGGTGGGGGCTGAGCTTCTGGAGCAACGCGGCGACTGTGCTCTGACAACCTGGATGGATCCCTCGGCCTCCCGGATGCACTGGCCCTCCCGGATTGCTGCCCTTGAGGAGCTGGACCAGGCCCAGGCATTCCCCCAGCTCAGCTGCGCTTTGGCTCAGCTGCCAGCCAAGGTGCCCCCGCGTTGGCAGCCGTTGCTCCATTACCTGCAGGGCAAATGCGCCCTGGTGGAGCAGGCCTATCCCCAGGCCCTGCAGGCCCTGGCCCGCTGTGTGCAGCATCAACCGCGCCATGCCCATGCCCACTATCTGATGGGGGTGGCGCTGGCGCGTCAGCAGCGCTGGTTGGATGCCGCGACGTCCCTGCAACGGGCGCTGGAGCTGGATCCTGGCTTTCAGCCGGCCGCCCTGGAGTTGGTCCAGGTGGCCCTGACCAGCGGGGATCTGCCGATGGCCAGAGCCTGCCTGGACCCCTTATGGCACCGGGCCGACGCCAGCCCCGAGCAGCGCAGTGCTGCGTGGTGTCTGCGACTGCAGCAGGTGCCGCTGGATCAGGTGCCGGGCCAGTTGCGCGAGGCCCTGGCACAGCCCCAGCGCCTGCCGGATCAGTTGTTACTCGCGTGGATCCAGGCGGCCGGCGCTTGGTTGCTGGTGGGGGAGTGGGCCTTCGCGGCTCAGGCGTTGCGGGCCCTGGCTACCCCCAGCCCCTCCCTGGAGGCCTGCGGCCACCCGCTGCCGCGGCGCCCTGCCCTCACCCTGGCCCTGATGGCGGCCCTGTTGCAGGCCGATGGATCCGCCGCCGCCGTGGCGGAGGAGTTGCGCAGCTGCTACTGGCTGCCCCCCGCCCAGGCGGAAGCCGCCCTCTGGTACCCCCTAATCCGGCCCGCCCTGGAGCTCCTGATCGGGCGGCTGCAGGGCGATGGGCCGCCGCCCGCTGAAGAGCGCGGCGCCCTGGTTGTGTTGGCTGCGGTGATCCGCGCCCTGGCACCCCCGGATGAGCACCAACTGCCCCAGCTGATCGATGCACTGCAGGCCCAGCCGGCCCGCAACGGGCCCCTTTCTCCACTGGCCCGCCTGGCCCTGGCCCAGCACGATCTGCCGGCCCAGCTCGAGCTCTGGCCCCAGCTGCTCGCCCTCTCCGATCAGCAATGGCACGCCTCGCGCCGCGGCCTCGATCAGGGCTTGCTGTGGCTGAGCGCCCTGCTGCTGGATCGCCCCCAGCGGTTGGTGCGCCAGAGCCAGCCCGCTGCCCTGCAGCGGGCCCAGCAGCTGCGTCAGCGGGGCCTGGCCCTGTTGGAGGCGGCCCACCAGCGGCTCAATGCCCTGATGCCTCCCTTGCCCACCCACGGCCGCGCCCGGCGCCACTGGTTGCTGCTGGCCTCCGACGACCTGCCCCAATGCTGGCTGTACCGGGTGGAGCAGAAGCAGCAGCAGCTGCAGGCCCTCGGTTGCCATTGCCGCATCGTCAACCGGGAGCAGCTCGACAGCTGGGATTGGAGTGAGCAGTTGCTCTGGGCCGATGCCGTGGTGGTGTGCCGCCTGCCGGCCCTGCATCCGGTGCTGCGGGCGATCCATGCCGCCCGCCGTGCCGGCTTATCGGTGTACTACGACCTCGATGATCTGCTCTTCGATGCGGAGCACTGCCCCCCGCCCCTGGCCAGCTATGGCGGCACATTGCCGCCGGAGCTGCACCGGCGCTTTCAGCTGGATGTGCCGCTGTACGCCGCCGCCATTCGCGCCTGTGACGGCCTGATCGCCAGCACCGATGCCCTGGCCCACCGTTGGCGCCACCTGCAGCGGGCCTGGGGCGGCAACCAGCCGGTATGGGTGCTCCCCAACCTGGCTCCCCCTGCACTGCGGGCAGCCCTGCAGGCCCCACCCCGGCGACTGAGGGGCAAGGGGCCGCTGCGGCTGGTGGTGGCTAGCGGCACCACCGCCCACAAGCAGTGCTGGCATGGGGAGCTGGCCCCGGCCCTGGCCGTGCTGCTGGAACGCCACCCCCAGTTGCAGCTGGATCTGCTCGGCCATCTGCCGCTGCCCCTGGTGCTGCAGCCCCACGCCGCGCGCATCGTCTGCCGGCCCTACAGCGATTACGCCACCTATGTGCAGTTTCTCCGCCAGGGCCACATCGGCCTGGTGGTGCTTGAGGAGGGCCCGTTCACCGATGCCAAGAGCGCCATCCGCTGGATGGAGTTCAGCCACCTGGGGCTGGCGGCGGTGCTCAGCCCCACCGCCACCTACCGCCAGCTGCTGGTGCCGGGCCGCCATGCGCTCTTCGCCCGGGGCACCCACGCCTGGGTGTGCCAGATCGAGCGCCTGATGAATGACCCCCAGCTGCGGCTGCAGCTGGCCCGCGCAGCTCAGCAGCATGCCCAGAACCTCTTCGGCCCCCAGCAGGCGGAGCACTTCTGGCGGCCCCTGCTCGATCCGCCCGCCAGCCCTGCAGGGCCGGCTCACAAGCTGTTGGTGGCCCATGTGTTGTTCGCCCCCCAGGCGTTGGGGGGAGCCACCCGCGTGGTGCAGGAGCATGTGCAGGCGCTGCTGGAGCATCAGGCCGATCGCTACGCCGTGACGGTGCTCTGCAGCGACCACAGCCCCTGGCAGGGGCCAGCTGCGGATCCGCTGCCCCCCCAGACTGGGCAGCCCTGGGCTGAGCTGGCCCCCATCCCGGTGGAGATCCACAACTGGCACGGGGCCCGGGTGGTGCGGCTGGCCTTGCCCAATCGCCCCTGGCGCGAGCACCAGGACGCCAGCATGCGCAGGCTGTGCGGTTGGTGGCTGGCCCAGGAGGGGTTTGACCTCATCCATGCCCATTGTCTGCAGGTGCTCTCGGTGGCACCGCTGCAGGTGGCACGGCAGCTGGGGATTCCCTACGGGATCACCCTGCACGACGGCTGGTGGCTCAGCCCCCGCCAATTTCTGATCACCGCCAGCGGTGCCCCGGTGGACCCCACGGATCCCTGCTCCCACCACGACCACCCCGACCAGCAGCCGCCCCTGCTGCTGCAGCAAGACCGTGAACGCCGCCGCGAGCTGGAGCAGGTGCTGGCCGATGCGGCCGCCCGTTGGGCGGTGTCGGAGGCCTTCGCCCGCCTGCATGTCGATGCCGGCATCGCGGGTGTGGCGGTGTGGCCCAACCGCTGGCAGCCGATGCCGGCGCCGCAAGCCCCCCAGCCTCGGCCCGCCGATCAGCCGTTGCGCGCCTGTTTTGTGGGTGGCCTCAGCCTCCACAAGGGCTTGGCGGTGCTCCAGGCCGCGCTGCTCCAGGCGGATCTGCCCGCCCCGGGCCTGCAACTCACCCTGGTGGATGCCAGCCTGGATCCCGGAGATACCTACACCCTGACTTGGGGATCGGTGCCCGTGCAGGTGGTGGCCGCCGTTCCCATGCAGGCCATGGCGGCCTTCTATGCCAACCACGATGTGCTGCTGGCACCTTCGATCTGGCCGGAGAGCTATGGCCTGGTGACCCGTGAGGCCCTCAGCGCCGGCCTGTGGGTGGTGGCCAGTGATGCCGGAGCCTTGGCCGAGCCGATCCGGCCGGGCTGGAATGGCCATGTGGTGCCCCCGAGAGACCCCGCCGCCCTGGCGGCGGTGTTGGAGCAGCTCTGCGCCCAGCACCCCAGCCCCCGGCCGCTGTTGGCCTTCGATGGCGATCAACCCCCTTTGGCGATCGAGCTGGATCGGCACTACGGCGTGCTGCTGGAGGGCTCGGCCGGCTGACGCCGGGCTGGGGTCACAATTGAGGCATCTGCGCCTATTGGGTGCTGCCTCCGGCACCATTGCCCATGCAGGAGTTGTTGCTTGAAACCTCTCGGCTTAGTACTGCCTCCTTCCTGAGAGCGCCCCTCGGGGGTGAGCCCGACGATGCGGTGCTCGGCTGGCGAGCGGCGATGGCCCAGCTGGTTGGGCCCAAGGAGCCCCATCTCCTCAAGGCGGTGGCCTTCGCTGAGCTGCAGGCCTGCACGGATGCCTGGTTTCCCCCCACCCCCGCGGCGGACCGGCCGCAGGTGCTGCGCTACCGCGATGCGCTCTGGATCCGCGGTGAGTCGGCTTTGTACGACGGCGCCACGGGGCTCGCCCTGCCTGGGTCGTATCTCACCCGTTTCCCGCGGCAGATCCAGACCCCCACTTGTGGCACCTTTCGCAGAGAGCTTTCAACACCCATCAGCGCACACGCCAGGCTTGAGCAGGCCTGGTTCATTCCGTTTGCTCTGTGCAGCAATTTCGGCCATTTCATGACCGAAACCATCGGTTATCTCTGGCCGTTTCTCACGCAAGCATCGCCGAACCCGTTGGGGAAGCCGGTGATCTTGATGGGGTGCAATCCAGATGATTCAGCCGCTCAGTTGGTGCACGGCCTGATCCGTGCGGCCCATGCGTTTCCGCTGCTGGAGGTTCATCTGCCCGAAGCCCTTCACTTCGAGGAGGTGCTGGTTCCGGAGCCCGGCTTCCGGCTCCATGCCACCTGTTCAAACACCTACCTGCAAGCCGCTCACGCTCTGGCTGATTGGCTCTTGGATCAGCTGAAGTTCGATGCAGCGGCCACGATTCGTGCTGACAAGCTCTACCTCTCCCGATCGGCCCTTGGCCCCGCTCAGCGTGGTGTGGATCAGGAGCGCGCGCTGGAGGCGCGCCTCCAGGCCCTAGGGTGGACGATTGTTCACCCAGAGGAGCTCAGCCTGGCCGAGCAGATTGCCCTCTACCGCAGCGCACGGGTGGTGGCCGGTTTTGAAGGCTCTGCCCTGCATGGCCTGGCTTTTCTGGGGCTTCCCAACCGGCCTCCAGGCGTCGTGATGCTGGGGGATCACCCCTCACCCGATTACTTCCTTCAGTTTCGTGCCCAGCGGATATCGGGCTACTTCATCCAGTGCACCCGCCCCGACCCCACGAGCGAGCGGCCCGATTGGGAAAAGCCCCGCCTGTTGAACGGCTGCGTGAACACCCTGGCGGCGATGGTGGATGCCACGGCGGCAGCCTTCTAGATGTTCTGTCTCAGCAGGTTGTTCAGCAGAGCAGCTCAACGAGCCGTTGCTGTGGTGAGCATCAGTCTAGGGTCGAGTGCTTCCTGAGTCGGTTATCAATTGAGACGTAGCGAGGGAGCCAGCGGTTGCGTTCAGCTGAGCTCTGGAAGCTCATGCCATAGGCCCATTCGCTCTGCAGGGTCTTGATGAATCGTTCTGCCTTGCCGTTGGTTCGGGGCGTGTAGGGCCTGGTGCGTTTGGGTGTCAGCTCTAATGCCTCACAGGCCA
>Ga0194123_10006731_pt1 | contig 11757 bp, 11 predicted proteins | sample TA2MahsurfametaG_5_FD_155479 | JGI IMG/M metagenome (GOLD analysis project Ga0194123, IMG submission 155479) | Freshwater microbial communities from Lake Tanganyika, Tanzania - TA2015023 Mahale A surface | ecosystem: Environmental > Aquatic > Freshwater > Lake | place: Tanzania: Lake Tanganyika... | reverse complement strand
CTGCCCGCCGGCGTATGTCCGCCTGTCATGTCACCCTCGCTTGCCCTCGATGGGCCGGCGCCAGCTTGCGGATACGCGCTGTCGAAAGTCCAGCGCTCAAGACTTCTTGCGCACGATACAGCCGCTGAACGAGCCGGTATTGCCGCCTGTATGCCGGTTGCCGCCAAGGGAGAACGACCAAACGGAGCTCGTCGAATCGTAGTTGATGACGTTGCCGGACGAGCCCTTGATCAGCCGCAGTTCGGCATCCCAGGGGTCGCACACGCAAACGTGCCCGCTGGGATGGACCTGGTCGATGACCGTGAAGTGGCCGCCGCCATTGTTGTTCCAACCGACGCGGGCGATCACAGGATTGCCGGCGTCGGTCGCCGTCTTGACCGCGTCGAACACCTGGCTGGGCGAGAGGACCACACACTCCCAGCCGCTGAGGCCGATCTGGCGCAGCACCTCAGGGTAAAACGACGCGTTGCTGTAGGTCGAGCCATCGTAGACCGAGCCGGTGACGTCGCTGTAGATCTTGTAGATCGCCGGCTCCTCCTTGACCGCCTGGTTGAACGCGCCGCGCGCCAGGCTGGAGCCGATATAGCCGCCCAGCGGCACGCCGGACGAGGCGATCGCGGCGCCGGCCGACATGCCGGCCAGCATCAGATGCTTCTTCATCTTGAAGTTGATCATCAGGATGCTGGCGATGCCGCAGGAATTGGAGCTGTCGGCGCCAGTGCTGTCCGTGATGGTGTCCTGCGAGCGCACCGCGTGCACGCTGCCGAAGCGGTCGAACCGCGCGAACCAAGATGTGATCGACACGAAGATCCCCCTAACTGAAATGAAAGGCATCGGGCCGCCTGCCGACACCCTCCGGACGACGCCCGACGCGGCGCGCTACACCTTGCGCACGATGCAGCCGCTGAACTTGCCGGCACCGCTGGTGTAGGCGTGGCGATTGCCGCCCAGCGAGAACGACCAGACGAAGCCGGTCGGATCGTAGTTTGTCACGGTGCTGGCGGCGCCGTCGACCAGGCGTAACTCGCCGTCCCACGGATCGCAGACGCAGAGCTTGCCGCCGCCCGACGTCGTGTGCACCTGGTCGATGACGACGAAGTGCGCGCCGCCGCCATTCCACGCCACGCGGGCGATCACCGGATCGCCCTTGTCGACCGCCGTCTTGACCGAGGTGTAGACGTCGGTCTCGGCGACGAAGACGCGTTCCCAGCTGCCCAGGCCGAGGCGGCGCAGAACTTCGGGGAATTGGCCGGCGACGCTGTAGGTCGAGCCGTCATAGGTCGAGCCGGTGACGGCGCTGTAGATGCGATAGATCTCGGGCTCTTCCTTCACGGCGTTGGCGACCGCCGCGCGCGCGAGCGTGCCGCCGATGAAAGTGCCAAGCGGCGTGCCCGAAGAGGCGATGTTGGCACCGGCCGAGAGGCCGGCGACCATCAGATGCTTCTTCTGCTTGAAATTGACCATCAGGATGCTGGCGATGCCGCACGAATTGGAGCGGTCGGCACCGGCGTTGTCCGTGATGGTGTCCTGCGAGCGGACGGCGTGGACGCTGGCGTAGCGATCGATACGCATGAACCAGGATGAGAACGACATGATGGTCTCTCCCCGACTTCCAACGAGCAAGTCAGAATAATGTGATCAATCACTCGTTGTTGAGTATCCCACGAAAAGAGCGGCTTGGACAGGGGATTCGCGCAACATGCGAATGTTTTCCACCACCGCAGTCGCCGTTGACCCCGCTATCAGGCTTTCGTTACATCTCAAGGCGCGCGGGTGTAGCTCAATGGTAGAGCAGAAGCTTCCCAAGCTTACGACGAGGGTTCGATTCCCTTCACCCGCTCCACGATCCCCGTCACGATCCGTTCGGTTGGACAGGCCAAGCCCGGCGGCTATCCCCGACGGGGATCGCAATGGACGTCCATAGTGTCTCGGCCAATAGCCTCGGCCGCTCTCACGGAACTGCAACGGAAGATCGCGGAGTCGCTCGAGGATCCGCGTCCGGACATCCCCGCCGCCAAGGTCTTCCGGGAACTTCGTGCTCAACACGCGCGGCGCCTGAAGCGGAAGGTCAAGCTCCGGCCGCCGCGGACCACGCGCTGATTCCCTCCCCGTCCTGCGGAACGAGCCGCAGCGGAAAGGTTGCGGCCCTAGCACTCGCGTCCTGTAATCCATCGACAACGGATCGAGGATACGCCGCATGACGGGACCACTCGCGGGCATCAAAGTGATCGAGGTCGGGCAGGCCTATGCCGGGCCGTTGGCGGGCGCGATCCTCGCCGACATGGGCGCCGACGTGATCAAGGTCGAGAAGCCCGACGGCGGCGACGACGCGCGGCTGTGGGGTCCGCCCTTCGTCGAGGGCGACAGCGTGATGTTCCGCGCCAATAACAGGGGCAAGCGTTCGGTGACGCTCGACATCAAGTCGGCCGCCGACGTGGCGAAGCTGAAGACGCTGGCGAAGGACGCCGACATCCTGATCCAGAATCTGCGGCCGGGCATCGTCGACGAATTGGGCGTCGGGCCCGAGGCGCTGCGCGCGGTCAATCCCCGGCTGATCTACTGCTCGATCTGGGCCTTCGGCCATCAGGGGCCGCTGAAGATGGCGCCGGGCTTCGATCCGCTGCTGCAGGCCTATGGCGGTGTGATGACGCTCACCGGCCGGCCGCAGGATCCGCCGACCTTCTGCGCGCCGGCGATCAACGACGCGGCTACCGGCATGTGGTGCGTGATCGGCGCGCTGGCGGCGCTGCAGCGGCGCCACGCGACGGGCGAGGGCTGCGTCATCGATACGTCTCTGTTCGAGACGGCGACCGGCTGGGTGTCGGGCGCGCTGCACAGCTACTGGATCTCGGGCCAGCTGCCGCAACGCCACGGCACCGGCAGCCCGATCATCGTGCCCTACCAGGCCTTCGAAACTGCCGACAAGCCGATCGTGATCGCCTGCGGCAACGACCGGCTGTTCGTGAAGTTCGCCGAGGCGGTCGGCAAGCCCGAATGGGCCACCGACCCGCGCTTCGAGAACAACCGCAAGCGCGCGGAGGTGCGCGAGGCGCTGGCGGGGCTGATCCAGGCGATCATCCGTACCCGGCCGCGCGCGCACTGGATCGCGCTGTTCGGCAAGGCGGGCGTGCCCTGCCAGCCGGTCAACGACATCGGCGATCTGGCGCAGAGCGAGCAGCTCGCGGCGATGGACATGACGCGCACCTTGCCGTCGACCGGCATGCGCGTGGTTGGCCTGCCGGTCAATTTCGATCGCCAACGACCGGTGCCCCGGCGCGACTCGCCGAAGCTGGGCGAGCACAACAAGGAGGTCTTCGGCGAATGAGCGCGATCAGCGAGCACGTCGCGAAATCGTCTCGGCACACCAGCTTCTATCTCGCTGCTGGCCCCACGAACGGTCTGCCGGTGGTCTTCGTCCATGGCTGGCCCGAGCTGTCGATCTCCTGGCGCCATCAATTGCCGGTGCTCGGCGGGCTGGGCTTCCGCGCCATCGCGCCGGACATGCGCGGCTATGGCCAATCCAGCGTCTACCGCGCGCAGGCCGACTACGCGCAGGAGCTCATCGTCGCCGACATGATCGAGCTCGCCGACTCGCTGGGAATCGAGAAGGCGGTATGGGTCGGCCACGACTGGGGCAGCCCGGTGGTGTGGAACATCGCCAGCCACCATCCGGATCGCTGTATCGCCGTCGCCAATCTCTGCGTGCCCTACCACTCGCTGGAATACGGCCTCGACTCGGTGATCCCGTTGGTCGATCGCGCCGTCTATCCCGAGGTGACCTATCCCGCCGGACAGTGGGAGTACATGCGCTTCTACGAGGAGAACTTCGCCGCCGCGACGAAGGCCTTCGACTCGAACCCCCACAACGTGGTGAAGCTTCTGTTCCGCAGGGGCGACCCGGCGGGACAGGGCAAGCCCTCGCGCACCGCCGAGGTGCGGCGCAACGGCGGCTGGTTCCCCGGCGGCGTGGTGCCCGACGTGCCGCGCGACGCCGCCGTGGTGAGCGAGGAGGATCTACGGATCTACGCCGAGGCGCTGCGGCGCAACGGCTTCTTCGGACCGGACTCGTGGTACGTGAACCACACCGCCAACGCCGCCTATGCGGCGCGTGCGGTGAACGGCGGCTACCTCGACATGCCGGCGCTCTTCATCGCGGCCCGCTACGACTACACCTGCGAAAGCGTGACCTCGCGCCTGCCCGAGCCGATGCGGAAGCATTGTCGCGACCTCACCGAGGGCATCATCGACAGCGGTCACTGGATGGCGCAGGAGAAGCCGATCGAGGTCAATCGCGCGCTGACCCACTGGCTGGCGACCAAGGTGCCGGGCGGTTGGCCGACATGATTCATCCTGGGGGCGCCGGCGTCTCGCCGGCTCTTCTCCTGATGCCGGCGGGACGACATCGCTCCCAGAGAAGTCAGAGCACCGTCCCGTCCGGCGTCCATTCGCCCCGCTGGTCCTCGATCTCGACCACCCAGACATCGGGATCGCGGCCGACCTGGCGGGCGATATAGGCGTCGGCTTCGGGCTCGGGCACGGGTTGCGCGCCGGTGCCGCGCGCCCAGCCCTGCTCGCCGTCGAGCGTGCTGGTCTGGGTGAACACCGTGACGCCCTGTGCGAAGCGGTTGACCTTCACCAGCACCGTGCCGGCGTCGGGATCGCCGCGGCGTACGACCACGGCCGGGATCATGCGCCGGTCGCAGAGCCTGATCTGTGCCGAGACCCACAGGCTCGTGGTCAGCCCCATCGCCATCAGTGCAACGCCGCGTCGAGGCCGTCGAACACCGGCCGCGCCGCGCGCCAGTGATAGCCCACGACATGTACGCCGGCCGGACCGACCGCTTCGATGAGCGACGCGCGCGCGGCCTCCGGCACGATCAGGATCGCCGCTGCGCCGTTGGCGCCGACGCGGCGCAGCAGCAGGCGACCGACGGCGCGCTCAATGCGGTCGCGCCCAGGATCGGTGGCGATCTCCAGCAGTGGCGGTGCGACCCGGCGCGGCGTGAACAACGGATCGCCGCCGCCCTTGGCCGACAAGCCGCGGCGCGCCAGCTCCTCGGCCAGCGCGTCGAGCACCAGCGGCCGGTCGCAAGCGGCACTCATGGCGTGGCTGACGTCGCTGTCGGCTGGCGCCGGCGTCGCGGAGTCGAGCGCGGCGATGGAGCCGTCACCCGACTTGAAGCGATGCACGGCCGAGACGAAGCGGCCGACCTGGCGCGGCAGGCGTGGGCCTTCGAGTGGGCCGATCACCAGCAGCTCGGTGCTCGAGCCGTCGGGCCAGCGCGCCGCCTGCCAATTGCCCGTCGCGGCGAAGTCGCGGAACGCGCGCTTGCGCAGGCCGACGCGCGCGCCGCCGATCTTGCCGCTATGGGCGAGATAGAGCGCGTCGTCCTCGTCGCGCAGGATCGCGCCGGCGACGCGCCGGTCGGCGCCGCCATGCAGCAAGTTGATCTCGCAGGTGATGGTCTCGGTGCGCGTCGGCGTATCGGGCGCGTGGCCGAAGACCAGCCAGTGTCGGGTGCCGAGCAGGGTCGGGTCATGTCGCCACCAGAAGGCATGCTCGCGCAGCCAGGCGATATCGCCCTTGGCCTTGCCGCCGCCATGCCAGGTGATGGTGACGTCGCGAACCGGCAGGCCCGCCAGCCGTCGGCGCAGCACGCGCACGGCCCGCGCGATGCGACGACGGTCGGCCAGCACGTGGAGCATGGGCTCGACATATAGCGAAGCCCCGCGCCGGAGGCGAATCGTGTCGCCGTTCGGGCCGCACCGCTCCAGCGGCGCGGCCCGAACGGCGGACTTGCTCCGATAGCCGCCATCCGGCATGAGACGCGCCATCATGGCACCTCCGCCGCTTCTCGCGCTCTCCGACGCGCGCTATCGCATCGGCGATCAGGTCATCCTCGACGGCGCCTCGGTCGGCGTCGGTCGCGGCGAGCGGCTGTGCCTGGTCGGCCGCAACGGCGCCGGCAAGTCGACCCTGCTGCGCCTGCTGGCCGGCGAGATCCAGGCCGATGCCGGCGAGCGCTTCATCCAGCCTGGCGCGCGCGTCGCCACCCTGCCGCAGGAGCCCGACCTTTCGGCCCACGCCTCGGTGGCGCACTACGTCGCCGCCGGCCTCGAGGACGCGCATGGTCCCGACGACCATCGTGTCGCCACGGTGCTCGACGAACTGCGGCTCGATGGCGCGGTGTCGCCGTCGAGCCTGTCCGGCGGCGAGGCGCGGCGCGCGGCGCTGGCGCGCGCGCTGGTGGCCGAGCCCGACATCCTGCTGCTCGACGAGCCGACCAACCATCTCGACCTGCCGACCATCGAATGGCTCGAGGCAAGGCTCGAAACGTGGCGCGGCGGCTATGTGCTGATCAGCCACGACCGGCGCTTCCTGTCGCGTCTCGCCAAGGCGGTGCTGTGGCTCGACCGCGGCGTGGTGCGCCGGCTCGACGAGGGCTACGACAAGTTCGAGGCGTGGTCCGACGGCATCCTCGAGCGCGAGGAGACCGAGCGGCACAAGCTCGACCGGTTGATCGAGCGCGAGACGATCTGGGCCGGCAAGAGCATCCGCGCGCGGCGCACGCGCAACGAGGGTCGTCTGCGCGCGCTGAAGGACCTGCGCGCGCTCAGGAAGACGCAGATCGCGCAGACCGGCCGGGTGAAGATGGAGGCCGGCGCGGCCGAGCAGGGCGGCACACTCGCCATCGAGGCCAAGACCATCGCCAAGCGTTTCGGCGAGCGCGTCATCGTGGCGAATTTCTCGACCCGCATCCTGCGCGGCCATCGCGTCGGGCTGATCGGCCGCAACGGCGCGGGCAAGACGACCTTGTTGCGCATGCTGATCGGCGAACTGGCGCCCGACAGCGGCACGGTGCGGCTGGGCGTCAATCTGGTGCCCGTGGTGATCGACCAGCGCCGCGTGCAGCTCGATCCGACGAGCACGCCGTGGAAGGTGCTGGCCGACGTCAACGACCATGTCATGGTGCGCGGCCGGCCGCTGCACGTGATGAGCTATCTGCGCGAGTTCCTGTTCCGCGACGACCAGGCGCGCCAGCCGGTGGGTACGTTGAGCGGCGGCGAGCGCAATCGGCTGCTGCTGGCCAAGGCGCTCGCGGCGCCGTCGAACCTGCTGGTGCTCGACGAGCCGACCAACGACCTCGACGCCGACACGCTCGACCTTCTGCAGGAGACGCTGGCCGACTACGACGGTACGGTGCTGCTGGTCAGCCACGACCGCGACTTCCTCGATCGCCTCGTGACCTCGACCATCGCCATGGAGGGCGACGGCACGGCGGTCGAATATGCCGGCGGCTACAGCGACTACCTGCTGCAACGGCCACCGCCGAAGGAGGCGCTCGTCGCGCGACCGGCGCCGCGCGTGGAGCCGGCGGCGACGCGGACCGAAAGCCGGCGCAAGCTCAGCTACAAGCAGCAGCGCGCGCTCGACGATTTGCCGGGGCGTATCGAGACCTTGCACGCCGAGATCGCCGCGCTGAACACCAAACTCGCCGACGCGACGCTTTACGCGCGCGATCCCGTCGCGTTCAACGCGACAATGACCAAGCTCTCGACGACGCAAGCCGCGCTGACGGCGGCCGAGGACGAGTGGCTGGAACTCGAGACCCTGCGCGAGGAGCTCGCGGGTTAACGCCGCCGAACTCTGTCATCCCGAGCGCGGCGAGGGATGACAAATCTACCGCAGCACCGCCGAGAGGATCAGCAGGATCACGATCGCCACGACACCCTGCACGGCGGTGCCGCCCGACAGCGCGAGCAGCGCGCGCGCTGGTGTGAGTCGCTGTGCATGCGCGGTGAGCCAGAAATGCGCGTCGTTGATGTGGCTCACTGTCATCGCCCCGACGCCGATCGCCGCGACGGCGAGCGCGCGGCCCGTCGGCGTGTCGAGGCCGAGCGCCGGCAGCAGCGGCTCGATCATGCCGGCGGTTGTCAGCGTCGCCGTGAGCGACGAACCGAGCATGGTCTTGACGATCGCCGCCACGAGGAACGGCGTCAGCACGCCCCAGCGCTTCACCGACAGCGACTCGCCCAGCAGCTCGGCGGCGCCGGTCTCGTCGAGCACGCGGCCGAAGCCGGCGGCGATACCCATGACCATCAACGCGCCGGCCGCCATCGCGATCGCCTCGCCGGCCCAGCCGCGTTCGGAGAGCGCGGTGGCATCCCAGCGCCAGACCAGCAGCAGCGCCAGCCCGGTGGCGAGAACCAACAGCATCAGCGGCCGGCTGATGCCGGTGAACAGCTCACGCATGCCGCCACGACCCAGCGGCTCGCTGGGAATCTGCGCCACCGACTGCACGATCAGCAGCGCGATGGGAATCAGGACTGGCAGCGTGACCGTGAGCAGGTCGCGCGCTCGCATCGGCTCGGCTGTCGTCTGGGCGTCGCTGTCGTCGACCGTCGGCAGCGCGCGGCCAGCATGGAACCAGCCGGCGACGGCGACGACGATCGCCAGGGGCGCGCCTATGGCGAAGACTGTCATGGCGTCGGCGCCCAGCACCGACGCGCCGGCGATGGCGATGGGCGACGGCGGCACCAGCGCGAAGGACGCCAGCAGCGACAGCGACAGCACGAGCGCCGAACGACCGCGCAACGCGCGCGCAAGCGGCAGCAGCAGGGCCAGACCCGCCGTCGGCGAGGCGCCGGTGCCGGCGACCAGACCGATCGGTACCGCGATGGCGGAAGAAACACGATGTCGCCCGAGCACCGCGCCGACCCGCGCCGCCGCGCCGGAACGCTCGACGAAGGTGGCGGCGACGATACCGCCCAGCAGCACCAGCCCGACCTGGTCGAGCGTATGCACGAAGCCGATGCTGAAGGCGCGGCCGATCGAGCTGATGGTCATGTCGGCGGCGAAGCCATAGGCGACGATCAGGCCGGCCAGTGCCAGCGTGGCGTGGAGACGGATGCGGCTGGTCAGGACGACGAGCAGAACGACGGCGATCGCCAACAGCGCGGCGCAGTACAATAGACCCGTCATTCATCCCCCGACCGTTTCGACGGGCCGCAGGGTGCGGCAAACAAAGGCGGACCGCCAGCGCGGACTGGCGTTCGATCCGCGTTCCCGATCGCGGCCGCTTCGGTCATCCTCGCCGCCGTGATATGTGAACCGCCGGCGGCGCAGGAGATTCGGCCATGACCATTGCTGCGACGACGGCATGAGCGACGGGCTGCCCGACGGCCTCGAGGCGTACAAGCGCACGCCGGTGTTCGATCAGGACACGCTGCCCGCCGGGCTGCGCCGCGCGCATCGCACCCGCCCCGGGGTGTGGGCGCTGATCCACGTGATCGAAGGGCGGCTGCGCTTTCGTATCCTGGAGCCGTTCGAGGAGACGGAGCTGGCACCCGGCAAGCCGGGGGTCGTTCGCCCGGGCCAGCCGCACGAGGTCGAGCCCCTGGGTCCGGTACGGATGTATGTCGAGTTCCATGCCGCCCCGTAAGGACGCTATGGTCGACCGAATGACGCGCTTCCTCCTGATGCTCCTGCTTCTCCTCCTGGCGCCCGCGGCTTTGGCGGCCGATCCGGGATTCGTGCGCGTCGAGGGCAAGCGCTTCGTCGCGCCCGACGGCAAGACCATCCAGCTCAAGGGCATCAACCTCGGCAACTGGCTGATGCCCGAGGGCTACATGTTCAAGTTCGAGCGCGCCAAGGCACCGCGCCAGATCGAGGGCGCGATCGAGCGTCTGGTCGGGCCGGAAGCGGCGCAGCGCTTCTGGCGCGGCTTTCGCGAAACCTACATCACCGAGGATGATTTCGCTTTCATCAAGGCGGCGGGCTTCAACCTCGTGCGCATCCCGCTGCACTACAAGCATTTCGTGCGTGGTGACCGCTTCGAGGGCGAGGGCTACGCGCTGCTCGATCGCGCCATCGGCTGGGCGCGTGCGCACGGCCTCTACGTCGTGCTCGACATCCACGCCGCGCCCGGCGGCCAGACCGGCATCAACCACGACGACGGGCCGGGCTATCCGCTGATGTTCTACGTGCCGGCGCATCGCCGGCTGACCATCGCGTTGTGGCGGCACATCGCCGAGCGCTATCGCAACGAGCCGGCGATCCTCGGCTACGATCTGCTCAACGAGCCGATCGCGCCCTATCACGACACCGCGTGGCTCAACCCCAAGCTCGAGCCGTTCTATCGCGAGGTCACCGCGGCGATCCGCTCGGTCGATCCGCACCGCATCATCTTCATCGCCGGCGGCCAGTGGAGCTCGACCTTCGACATGTTCGGCCCGCCGTGGACGAGCAACCTCGCCTACACCTTCCACAGTTTCTGGGCGAGCACCAAGCGCGACTCGATCCAGCGCCACCTGAACTTCAGCGCCCGCCACGACGTGCCGCTGTTCATCGGCGAGACCGGCGAGCTGACCGACGAGTGGAACGAGGGCTTCCGCACGCTGCTGGAAGCCCACGGAATCGGCTGGGCCTTCTGGACCTACAAGAACCTCGACACGCCCTCGACCATCGTGTCGATCACGCGGCCCGCCGACTGGAACCATGTCGTCGCCGTCGCCGACCGGCCACGCGGGCGATGGAACGATCCGCCGCCGGTGCCGCGCGAGCGTCTCTATGACGCGCTCGGCCAGTATCTCGAAGGCACGCGCTTCGCCAACGGCACGATCCGCTGGAGCTATCTGAAGTCGCTGGGGCTAAAGTTGGCACCGTAGCCGACCGTGCCGCCGTCAATATGGCAATTCCTTGGCTACCGTCGTGCTCCGTCTTTTCGAAGCCAATCTAGCCAACGACGACGCCCTTAGCCCATTCGAGTTCACCCGAACTCCGATTGCCGATCTCCGAGCCTGGATATCACTTGATCACGAGGTGGTACCAACCTCGGCGGGTCCCGCTGATACCGAGTTTGATGTGGACCAGGCGAAGACACCGCTGGAGGCCCTTCACCTCCTTGTGCGAGGGCGGACTGCTGCCAAACTTGGCCGTGATAAGTTTCGCAATCAATTGATTGGCCTTCATTGACGCGCGAGACGGTTCAATTGAAGATGACTTAGGTCCGATTTGCGGCAGTGGGCGAGCATCGCTACCCATCGAAGGTACGCGGACCTGTCTCACTGGAACCAGTTCATTGGCCTGCGTGCGTACGACCGCCTCAACTAGGTCTTCACGTTCCATCGGCGCCTGCTTGGCGGGCGTCTTCACGAAGTCGAGCTTCGTTACGAAGGTTCGACCGTTGCATTTGACGAGTCTAAACTTCACGTTGTTTATGACATCTAAGGCAAGCTCGGCTGAAAATTCCAGCCGAGCGGTGTCTTTCAACACAATATCCTTCAGACACCGCTCGAAGTTATCGAGCAAGAGATTTTGTTCAGATTCGGTGTATTTTTGGCGCAAATATTCCTGACATGAGCGCGTGACTTCCAGTCGCTCATCAGTATTCTGACCCCGCGCCGAGGGGCGGCCGCGGTTTCTACTCATATTAGGACCCCCCCTAACTAAGTTTCATCCACTACAGTTCCAGTCTCAGCAAATTGATTAATGCTTGATTTTAGAGTACGTAAGGTATAATTTACAAGGGTCCAAGGCGGAGAAGATACGTGATTTGCACGTCAATGTCAAGGAGGATGACGATTGGCTAGGCACCCACGTATCGCAGCCTTCCGCCATCGACATTAGAGGGGATCCGTCATGGCCACTGGCAACCGAGTGAGGCTAACACTCGACCTAACAGATGCTTTGAACAAGCGCCTGGAGCAAATCGCTGATGATCTCGGTACGACAAAGTCCGATGTCATCAAGCGAAG
>Ga0194123_10006728_pt1 | contig 11760 bp, 4 predicted proteins | sample TA2MahsurfametaG_5_FD_155479 | JGI IMG/M metagenome (GOLD analysis project Ga0194123, IMG submission 155479) | Freshwater microbial communities from Lake Tanganyika, Tanzania - TA2015023 Mahale A surface | ecosystem: Environmental > Aquatic > Freshwater > Lake | place: Tanzania: Lake Tanganyika... | reverse complement strand
TACCCACCGCCGGAGCGGTGGAGGGTGACGTGAAGGCAAACGATCCAGCCACCGAACCGGTTCCACCAGTTAGGATGGAGCTGGCCAAGGTCTGACCGTAAGTAATGCTCGAGGCGCTGGGCGCCGCCGTGATGCTCGGCGTCGCTTTGGCCACTGCCACGCTGACCACATCGGTCGTTGTATCGTAATTGACCGTATCACTTGGAGTGAAGGTGATCCCCTGGTTCGCCGTCCCGGCATTCGGAGCATCCGTAGGCGATGTAAAGGCGAAGGATCCGGCCACCGAGGCCGATCCACCGCTTAGGATGGAGTCCGCCAAGGTTTGACCATAGGTGATTCCGGAGGCGGTGGGCGAAGAGGTGATGCTTGGCGTCGCCTTGGCCACTGTGAGGGAACCCGATGTCGGCGCACTATAGTAGGTGGTCGTATCCACCAACTCCGCCGTCACCGTGTAAGTGCCGGCATTGACCGGCGGCGTGGTGGAGCCGTTGTACTTCACGACGACCGCCACGCCGGAGGGGGTCGTGGTGGGCGTGATCGTTTGGGAGATGCCGTTATACGTCGGGTTGGAGGCGGGGAGATTCAACTCAATCACCACGGTCTGCTTCCCTTGGATCGTGAGATCGTCGAACGACATGATGTTGTCCCCAGCCCCGAGGTATTGACCGTCATCAGCATCAAAGGTGGTGTTTGTCACGGTCCACGTGGCGGCGATTCCATCCAGGGTGGATAGAGTCGGATTGATGTCGGCATTGGCGACCAAACCAAACCATGTGCTGTTGGCCTTATTGAAAACGTCGAGCGCCCACTTCTTGTTCTCCAGATCGGCAGTTACCCGGAAGTCGTTGGGGTCATTCCGGTCAATAAACCAGTCGCTGGGCTGCCCGGAACCCAGGGTCAGGGCGTTGCCCGCCCCGTCGTAGCCTTGGACCAAAAGATCCCGACCGGTGGAACTGTCGTTCAGGAAACGGATGGAGAACGCGGTGTTGGCGCCTGAAAGGAATCTCCAGCCGAAGATATCGTCCCCTGGGAACTCATTGGATGAGGTGGTGATGTTTTGGTTCCATTGGAAGACGTACCGGTTGGAGTTGCCGGGGGTGAAATTGTAGGTGAGCTGGGTGGTGGCGTTGGCAGGGGCATTCACGAAACCGCCCACATAACCGAGAATATTGCCGGCGGTGATGCTGTCATTGGCGTAACCATCCGGGCGGAAGGTCGGATCGTTGCTGGACCAACCAGCAGCCTGGCTGAGGGGCACCGCGGTATCGGAGACTTGGAAATTCTGGGAGACGGTGGCGCCGTCAACCGAAGCGTAACCCATCGTGCTGGCCACAGTGGCCACGTTGACCGCGCTGGCCCCGGCGCTCGAAAGTACGATATTGCCCGAATAAGTGTCCGGGGCGGCGGTGGCAGGCAGACGGACATAGATCGGGGTGTTCGCGACGGTCCCGGCGGCGCCCACCACCAAAGGCGAAGCTGCCGTGCCTACGTTGGACGAGAAATCGGAGGCAGTGGAAACCTCAAATCCTGCCGGCGGCGTCACCGTCACCCCGGTCGCCAGGTATACGCCCGAAAGCGAGAAGCTGGTGGTAGCAGAAGGAACGCCAAACGTGGAATCAATCTGGCTCAAGCTACCGCTAAACTGGATCGTCGGAACCGTGGTGGCACGCAGTTGGATATTATCCAGCCGATTGTTGCCAGAGGAGGCAGAAGCCCCATTGAAAGTCACTCGCAGGTAAACCTCCGAGTCTCCGTCCAAAGCTGTAACAGTATTCAAGTTAACCACTCCAAAAGAGGCAGGAATGCTGGAAACAGTCTGGACTGCGGTCCAGTTACTGCCGTCCGTGCTGTATTCCCAGACTTGCGAGGTAAAGCCGCTTGCCGTTCCCTGGCTGGCGTAGCTGACCACAAGGTCCTTGCGTCCCAACATGCTAAATTTAAACGACACTTTCTTTGAATTCGCCGCATTACTTGCCCCACCAAGCACCGCCAAGGAGGCCGGTGAGGTAGTATTAGTGGTCATCCCGACCACGGAACTGGCATTCACGGAAGCCCCGCCAAATCCATTGAGCTGGGTGTTGCTGGATGCAACCAACCAGGAGCTCGATCCATTGGAACCATCCAAATAAATCGTTCCGGCGCCAAAGTTGGCGACATAAACAACCGGAGTTGCGGTGGCTGCTGCCGTGGCCGTACCCCCGTTGGCTGTGGTCTGAAAATCCCAAGCCGCAATCAACGGAGCCGCCGCATTCACAGTTAAGATTTGGTTCGCGGAAGCGAAATTGTAATTGGCATCGCCGGCCTGGGAAGCGGTGATCGTGGATGTTCCCGGGCCAACAATCGTAACGGTGCTGCCGGTTACCGTGGCCACGGATGGATCTGAGCTGGCAAAAGTCACCGGCAAGGCCGAGGACGATGTTGCCACAAGACTAAAGGGGCCCTCCGCAGTTGTTCTTCCGGAAAGAGCGGCAAAAGTGATGGTCTGATTCGCTTTATCAACGGTCAGGGTTTGATCCACGCTGGTAGCGGCATTGAAATTTGCGTTGCCCGCTTGGCTGGCGGTGATCGTGGTGGTGCCCACTCCCACAATGGTCACGATATTGCCCGATACCGTCGCTACCAAAGTGTTCGAGCTTGTATAGCTAACGGCAAGGCCGGAGTTGGAGGTGGCGGAAAGATTGATCGTACTCGCCGGGCTACTAAAAGTTACCGGCGCCAAAGATCCAAAGGTGATGGACTGATCTGCTTTTACCACGGTGCTGGAAGCCACGGAAATTAGTTGAGAGCTGGCTCCATCTCCGGAGATATTGATATTCCCCGAGTAATTTCCAGGTGCTGTCGTTTCGGCCAAGCGGACATAGACAGTGGTGGAGCCAACGGTGCCACCGGTCGCGGGCAAGGTGAGGCTGCTGGCATATCCACTGCCCTCAGAGGTGGATAACTCAAAGCCGCTCGGGGGCGTCACGGAAAGATTTCCGGTCAAACCGCTTGCCGAGACCGTGAAACTGGCTACGGCGGACGCCGTGCCGTAGGAAGTTGTGGCCAAAGCTGCCAGCGAGTTGGTGCTTGGAGTGATGGCTCCAGCAGGAGCGCTGACCGTGAAGCTCTGCGTGGCGGTCGTTGAATTGTGGTTCGCATCCGAAGCTTGGGTAGCCGTGATGGTGGCCGAGCCCGCCGCTACCGCGTTGGCGATCGTGCCGTCGATGGAAACAATACCCGTATCGTCGGAAGAATAAGTAATCGCTCCCGTGGAGGCGGAGACGTCGGCTGAGGCAGCCGTGGAGGATGAAGTCAGATTTACGGATCCCCCCGCCGTAGCCGAGGACGCACTGGTAATGCTTAGGCTGGGCGTGGCCTTTGAAACCGCGTTGCCGGCAGACGCGGTAGTGATGTTGGCTTGGGTGGCCCCGGTACTCGTCAACGCAACTGCGGTTATGCCGTTATAAGAACCGGCAGCGGTCGCATTTGCTTTGAGACGAACCCAGACCGTGCCGCTGGCCGATCCGCTCGATTGAGTGAAGGTGACCGAATTTCCGTAGGTTCCGTTCTCACTGGTTGCAACTTCGAATCCAGTCTGCGCCGTGGCCACGAGATCGGCGGTTAGGTTACTTCCCGAAACACTGAAAGATTGGGCGGTCGAGGCCGTTCCATAAGTTGTCGCAAAAGTAGCTGCCGTCGCTGCGCCCGTGATCGAGGGAGGAGGAACGCCACTTAAGGTGATTGAGAAATCATCGATAGCAAGCCCCTGGCCATTAGAAGACCCACCAATTCCGGTGAGGGTCCAACGGAGGTAATAGGTAGCTCCTGCAGCAATATTTAAGCCGGTAATGCTAAAACTTTTAGGGTTTGAGATAACAATTCCACTCGTAACCAAATTGTTATCAGCGTCGGCTATGTACGACTGGTCACCTGCGGCTGCCGCAATCGCTACATTCGCCGGATCGCTTCCGTGAAAGAAATTCCAGTCAAAGGCCCGCGTCCCTCGTCTGTACTTTTCGTAATTCCATGAAAGGGAGATGCTCGTGATGGATAAACCGGTGTCGTTTTTAAAGGCATAAATTAGATGCCGGGGACTTCCGAACGCGTTAGCTATTAAATATCCAATGGCTCTTTCTGTGGAGGAATCCCGAATCCCGTCGGCCCAGTTATATAATCCGCCGCTGGAGGAACTGGTAATTGCACCCGTGCCCGATGTTCCCGCATGTTGAGTGGCAGCGGTATTCCCTGCGCTTGTCCAGTTAAAAACGGTATTTGTAGGACTTGTTTTAAAGCCTGTGGGCAGAGCAGCCGTCGCACCAGACATTGCATTGAAATTTTCAACCACAGCCGAACCTGCAGTGGTAATTGATTTCTGACTCCACCCCGTCGCCGCAGACAGCGCCAGCGTCGCGCACAGCGCCAGCGCGGCGCTGATTTGCGAGTTGCGGGTCACGCGTGACTCGCTACCAGCGACCCGCCACCCGCCACCCATCTTCCATCTACGATCTCCCATCTTCCCCTTCCCCAAACAAAAAGCGCGGAATGGATTTCTCATTTCCTTAAGAGTGTTAGAAAGGGAAATGGCTCGTTTTGTTCAAAGAGATTAGTTGTTGCTGATCACCGTCACCGTGGTGTTGGTGCTGGTGGTGGTGGAGGTTGCCGTTTGGGTCCGTGGTCGGCGCTGGGCTTGCGCCTCAAAAGAGGCTAGGAGAAGTAACAGTGCCAACAGAGCGAGTGCGTAACTACTTTTCATCATAGGAAATTATAATCGCTTTATGAAAAATTTCAAGGGTTGAAAATGTTACAGGATTGTTGCAAAAGTCATTAATTTACATGAACCTGCGCTTAAATCTTCTGTAAGTAATTTGCTTGTATTGAATTAAGTATATAATTTAAAATATGTTGACCATTAGTGCTTTAGCTCCGTTTCTTTTTTTTGCCTCTGCTCTGTTTGGAGGGATGATCCATCCGATTCCATTAGGTATATTCCTATTGATCAATGGTTTGTACATTTTGATTTGCGGAATCTCATCCACCCTTCCCAAGAGCTACTATCTTTGGGCAGGCACCCTGGTTTTTTTGGCCTTTCTATCTTCCTTTTTTCAACCAACTCCGGCGAGCCTTCCTCCCGCGGTGACTCAACTTGGAATCTCGCTGGAGTCCGTTTTTCTCCTCGGAGCGGCGCTGCTGGTCCTCGGCTGGATGCTGGGGAACCCGCAAGGAGAAAGGAAAAGGCTGTGGATTTTCCGGACCTACGGTTGGCTGGTCGCCGCCACCGGCATCCTCGCCCTGATTTTCCAAATCCAACGCTGGCCCTTTCCCTTCACCGTGCCCACCGCCTACGGGATCTTTCCTAACCCCAACCACATGTCCAACTGGCTGGCCATCGCCGGCATCCTTCTCGCCGGCACGGTGTACGCCGATATCCGCAAACGCCAGTTTCTCCTGGCCAGCTTTTCGTTTCTCGGCATCGCCGCCATTCTCACCTGCCTCGCCGCCAACTCTTCCCGGGGCGGGTTGGGTATTTTTTTCATCGGGCTGACCCTCTGGGCCGTAGGCCAGGCCATCGTCGGCCCCAACCGAAAGGTCGGCATCTGTCTGCTCGCCGGGGCCGCCCTCGCGGCCACCACCCTCCTCTACCAGGGTGCCAAACCGTTGGAGCGGATGAAAAAATCCGGCACCAGTCTTCCCGAAATCCAAACCAAAGCGGGTTCCGAGGAAGAACCCCCGGACTCAACCCTGGACTTCCGCCTGCTCCTGCAGCGCGATGCCCTGGATCTCTCCGCCGCCCATCCTTGGCTGGGCACCGGTCTGGGAAATTTTCGTTACTTCTTTCCCCCTTACCGGGAGCGTACGGCTGCCACCCAGTCCCAAGCCATCCACCCCGAAAGCGACTGGGTCTGGTTCCTTTGCGAGTTCGGATGGCCGGCCATGCTGGTCCTGCTGGCCGGTATCTTTATCCTGCTCCGGCAGGCCGGCCCGGGCCGGAACAAGGAGGGCTGGATCACCCGTTCCGCCGGGGGCGCGGCCTTGCTGGCCTTCGGCCTCCACGGTCTCGCGGACGTTCCGGGCCACCGCATCGGCACGGTCTGGCCCATCCTCATGGTGGCCGGCCTGATCTGCGCCCGCAAAAAGGAGGGAGAAAATCGCGCGCCCGGCCCCGGGGAAATCTGGCTGTTCCGGGGTCTCGGATTGGTGCTGGCCTTGGGAGCCCTGCTTTGGACCTGGGGCGTGGCCACCGGCCGCAACTGGCCGGCCACCGTGGCCGCCGCCCAGTCCAAGGTCGCCGTCGGAGCCGAATGGAAAGCCGGCTCGGTCGAAAAAGCCCTGCAGGCAGCCGAGCGGGGTCGAGCCTTGGCTCCTTACGATGCCGTCCTCTGTTTCTTGTACGGCAAGGCACTGCTCTTTTTCGAGGATTCCGAAAAGGAAACCGCCGCGGAATTTGCGATCCAATCCAAGTTGGAACCGTTTCTCTTCATGGTGCCACTCGACCAAGCCACCGCCTGGCTGGAAATTCTCCCCGACCGACCGGAACTGGCCCTGCCCGCCTATCAGGAGGCCCTTGCCCGATCCCGGTTTAAGCTGGCTGACAACCGCGGACCGGAACACGTGGTGGAACACATGCTGCGGATGAGCCAAAGGGCCCCGAAGCTGGAAAGCCAGATTCTTCCCCTCATCCAGGACCGGCCGGAGCTGGTTTCCCTCTATCTCACGCGCCTTCCGCCGGAAAAATTCAAGCCGACGCTGGCTGGCCTTCTGGCCGCTAATCCTGAGCTGGATGGCTGGTCAAAAAAATCCATCGCCGACCTTCTCCTAGCCTGGGCCCGCCGGGGCGAAACGGGTTCCCTGCTTCCGGTTTTGGAGAAAAAATCCGCCTGGCAAGAGGCCGGCTGGCCCATCCTCGCCCAACTCTGGGCCAAGGCTGGTCGCAACCAGGAGGCGCTGCAGTTGGCCGGAAAATATCTGCCCGCACCGGCCCTGCCCGAAGACTCGGTCCCGGCCAACCAGGCGGAGTCGCGCTGGTACCGCAGTCCACGCGACTACGGCGCAGCCTTTGTCTTGGCCGAGACCCGGCGCAAGAACGGTGACCTGGTGGGCGCCCGGGTCGTTCTGGAAAAGATCACCGAACGGCCCGAGGCCCCCGCCTACTTCTGGTGGCTCCGCTCCCGCGTGGAGACGGAGGAAGGTCGCTTCGCCCCAGCCTGGGAAAGTTTAAAAAAGTATCTCCAACGCGCCGACCCCGCTTGGCCGACCGTTTGATTTTTAGTTTAGGTTTAAGTTTAAGTTTAAGTTTAAGAAAATTTTTTACCGCAGAGGCGCAGAGATCGCCGAGGTTTTTGCGTAAAAAAGCGTTTGGGGGTCAGAGGTCATGCAACTCATTGCTCAGAAGTGGCTTGCGGGGCCATTTTTTGAGCTTTGGGGTCAGAGGTCAAAATTTACTAGCGGGGGGTGGAAGGTGTTAGGTGGAATCCGGAGAAAGCTTTTTAGTCTTTTAGGCTTTAGCCATGGAGGGAACTTTTAGGCGCACAGCTTCCCTTCATGACTAAGGACTAAACACCTAACCTACCTGCAGCCTGTAGCCTGTAGCCTGTAGTCTACAGCCTTAACACCCCTCCCGCCTTCCACCTTTCACCTGCCCCATGCACGAGGCTTGAGCATTCATAGGCATGGGTTAGAATTTTCAAATAGGGGGCATAGCTCAGCTGGTAGAGCGTCTCGTTCGCAATGAGAAGGTCAGGGGTTCGACTCCCCTTGCCTCCAATTTTTTGGTGGAAGGCGGGAGGAGGTAGGTGTAAATCCGCGGAGGAAGCTCACAAGTCCGCAGTTCCCTCCATCACTAATGACTAAATGGCTAAAAACCTTTCCGTGACTAAAAACTAAAAAGCTAAAACCCCAACCTGCCTGCAGCCTGTAGCCTGTAGTCTACAGCCTAAATCAAAGCTGATGCTCGTTCTCTAAAAACCCTCTCAAATGCCGAATCCGCGTCGGATGGCGCATCTTGCGCAGCGCCTTCGCCTCGATCTGCCGGATCCGCTCACGGGTCACCTTGAACTGCCGACCCACCTCCTCCAGCGTCCGGGAATATCCGTCCACCAGACCGAACCGCTGCTCCAGCACCGCCCGTTCGCGGTCGGTCAAACTCTCCAACACATCCTTGATCTTCTCTTTGAGCATCGAGTAAGCCGTCATGTCGGAGGGATTCTCCGCGCTCTTGTCCTCGATGAAGTCGCCGAAAGTCGTGTCGTCGCTGTCACCCACCTGCGCCTGCAGGGAGATCGGCTGTTGGGCCATCTTGAGGACGGCGCGCACGCGCTCCACCGGCATGCCGGTCTCGTCCGCCACCTCCTCGGGGGTCGGCTCGCGGCCGAACTCCTGCACCAACTGCTTCTGCACGCGCATCAGCTTGTTGATCGTCTCGATCATGTGGACCGGGATACGGATGGTGCGGGCCTGGTCGGCGATGCTGCGGGTGATCGCCTGCCGGATCCACCAGGTGGCGTAGGTCGAAAACTTGTAGCCGCGGCGGTACTCGAACTTCTCCACCGCCTTCATCAGACCCATGTTCCCCTCCTGGATCAGATCGAGGAACGAAAGGCCGCGGTTCGTGTACTTCTTGGCGATGGAGATGACCAGACGCAGGTTGGCCTCGACCATCTCGGTCTTGGCGCGCATCGCCTTGCGGACCCATTCGCGCAAATCGCGGTAATGGGCGAAGAACTCCTCCCGGCTCAGGCGGGAATTGTGTTCCACCTCCTCGATCTCCTCCTTGAGGGTCTTCTTGCGGACGTCGTTCGCGCGGCTGCGCGACTTGGATTTGAGGAGCGACTCCAGCTCCGACGTCTTGTCCTGGAGGGCGCGGTGGGCGTTCTCACAGACGGCGGTGAACTCCTCCAGCACCTTCTGCTTATAGAAAAACTTCACGAACAGCTTCTCCATCGCGTCCTGCAGCTTTTTCAGCTCGTTCCCGGCGCGCTGCCGGGCGATCCCCGAGCGGGCCTCCATCAGGCGGCCGTAACTCTTGTGGGCCTTGTCATGGGTCTGGTGCAGCTGGCGGACGAGACCCTTGAGGGCGGACATGTACTTTTCCCGGCCCTCGATCTTCTTGTCCTGGATGACGCGGTCGAACCGTTCGCGGGAATTCAACAGCTTCTCGCCGAGCGAAACGTACTCTTTCGCGATGAAGCCGAACTTGTGGAGGTGCTGAACCGAACCGATTTCCGCCTCCTCGATCCGCTTGGAAATCTCCACCTCCTGCTCGCGCGTGAGCAGCGGCACCTGGCCCATCTGCCGGAGATACATCCGGACGGGGTCGTCCAAGATGTCCAACTTCTCGGCTTTCTCCTCGATGACCGGCTCGCCGGTCTCCTCATCGCGAGCCGGCTTTTTGTACCGGTCGACTTCGCTGGCCTCGATAACATCAATTTCAAAGGTGCGCAGGAAAACAAGGACGCCTTCCACCTGCTCTGCCTGGTTGACGGTTTCCGGCAGGGCCTCATGCAGGTCGTCAAACGTGAGGTAGCCCTGTTCGCGGGCCAGCTTGATCAGCTCGCGCAGCTTTTCCTGTTTTTCCGGAGACTGTGCCAGTTTGGCAATACCGTTGGCGGCGGGATCCACCGCACCATTCGTGATTTCCGAAGCTTCCTGCTCCACCGCCATCAATTCGGCTTCGGACGGCTCATCTCCAGGGGCCGCCTCAGGATTGGCAGCCGGGGCAATTTTACCCCGGCTGGGTCCTAGTTTCGGGGCCTTGGGAGCTTTGCTTTTGGCGACTTTCTTCACGCGGAAAACCACTCCCTATCAACGAAAAGTGAGCAAAGCATAAACGTTAAGAATTAGCTTTCACCGTCCCCTGTGTCAAACGCGCCCTTTTCTTGAGCAGTTCCCCTTGCTGGCGAAGAACTTCCGCCACATTCGGATCCCCCTGGTTCAGGGTCCGAAGCCGAGCAGTCAGGGTTTCGGCCTCCCTGCGGAGGAAATCCCCCTCCATTCTCCAAGCCAACCGCTCCAAGGCGCCGTCCCAATCGTTCTCCGGATGCTTCTCCCAAACCCCCGCCTCCAGTCCGGTGATGAAGTCCTGCTCCGGCCCATCCAGATGCGGCAGGAGATCGCCCAGACTGGTCCAAGCATCGTCCCGATAAAGATCGCGGATTTTCAGATACAGCTCCTCCCCGGCAAGATTCTTCAGCCACACCTCGTTTACGCGCCGTTCCACTTCCGGCAACCGTGAAGGCGCGCCCATCACCAGCAACATCAGTTCACGGATGACCGGATGAATTTCCATCGGCTTGCCAGCGGGTGCGGCCACCTTGGCCTCGGCGGACTCGCGCTCGGCCCGCAGATTTACCTGCCGGCGCGACTTCTCCACCTCTTCCCTCACCAGTCCCTCACCCAAGCCCAGCTTCATCGCCGCCTTGGTGATCAGCGTCGTCCGACTCACCGCATTCTCGACTTTGCCCAACAGCGAGGCCACCGCCTCCACCACCTTGCGACGGCCGGTCGGACTCGTCCCCTCCTGCTGGGTCTGCCAGTCCACAAAGAAGTCCAGGAAATCGACTGCCTCATCGAGTTTGGCCCGGAACGCATCCGGCCCGCCTTTGCGGATCAGTGAATCCGGATCATCCCCCCGCGGCAACCGCACCACCTTCACGCCCAGCTCCGCCTTGGCCAACCCGCCCCAGCCCTGTCCTTCCTCCACCAGCACCCCGCCCAGCCGACCCGCCGCCCGGTCCCCCGCCGCATCAGCATCGAGGCAGATGACAATCTCCTTCGCAAATCGACCGATCAACTTGGCGTGGTCCTCGGTGAACCCGGTGCCGAGCGGGGCCACCGTCTCGGCAAAGCCGGCCGCCTGGGCCCGCAAAACATCCAGCTGACCCTCGCACACCACCGCCCGGCCAGTCTCCGCCATCGCCCGCCGGGCCCGATCAAAACCAAAGAGCACTTTTCCTTTTTTGAAAATCATTGTCTCGGGCGAGTTCACGTACTTCGGCTCATCCGGGGACGCCCCCGCCAGCACCCGCCCGCTGAATCCGATCACGCGGCCGCCCTCGTCGTGAATCGCGAACATCAGACGGTTGCGGAACCGATCGTAGACGCGACCCGACTGCGCCTTGAGCACCACCCCGGAGGCGATCATCTCTTCTTCGCTGAAGCCGTTCTTCTTTCCCCAATCCAATGTGGCCGTCCAGGCCGCCGGGGCGTAGCCTAGGCCAAACCGCGGAATCCACTCGTGGGGAATCTCACGCTCCTTGAGATAAGCCCGCGCCGCCTCGGCCGAAGGATCGTGCAGCAATAGGTCACGCCAATGGATGGCTAACGAGGCATGAATTTGGCGCAGCCTTTCCCGTTCCGCTCCACTGCCCCCGGAACCTCCGCCGCCGGCCCCCCGCTCCTCCTCGACCGGGACCCCAGCCCGCTCGGCCAACCGACGGACCGCCGCGGGAAAGTCGAGCCCCTCCATCATCATGACAAAGCGGAACACGTCGCCACCGGTGCCCGAGCTGAAGCACTTGAAGAACTGTTTGTCGGGGTGGACGTAAAAGGAGGGCGTCTTCTCTTTCTTGAAGGGGCTCAGGCCGCGGAAATTGACCCCTACCCGGCGGAGTTGGACGTAGGAACCGGCCACTTCGACCAGGTCGCTGGCACGTCTGACCCTTTCGATGGTGTCCGCGGAGAATCCCATCCCTCTGTTTTCCAACCCTTTGTCAGGGAAACAACCGGTTTCCCCTTAGTTGCCCACCTACCGCCTTTCCCCCATCTTAATAACTTCGTGAAACTCGC
>Ga0194123_10006727_pt1 | contig 11763 bp, 14 predicted proteins | sample TA2MahsurfametaG_5_FD_155479 | JGI IMG/M metagenome (GOLD analysis project Ga0194123, IMG submission 155479) | Freshwater microbial communities from Lake Tanganyika, Tanzania - TA2015023 Mahale A surface | ecosystem: Environmental > Aquatic > Freshwater > Lake | place: Tanzania: Lake Tanganyika... | reverse complement strand
CCATTCGGGGCAGGCCAGGTGATACGGCAGCGCCCGGGCTAGTGAGCCCGATCCCAGGCCTCCATCCGGGCGGCAGAGCAGCAGGGTGCCGGAGGTGCCATCGAGGGCGATGGCGGCCACCGCAGCCCTGAGATCAGCTGGCAACTCGCTGCACAAGGCACGCAAACCATCGCGCCAGCCGCAGGGGTCTTCAAACACCGCGGGGTAGTTGGCGCTGAGCTCCACCTGCAGCTGGCCGGCGGCATTCGCCACCGCCAGCCGCAGGCCGCTGGTGCCCAGGTCAACGCCCAGGCCGAGCCGTTCAGACAGCAACGCGGCTGGCGGTGGCCTGCTTCAGGGTGGCGGCGATCCCCTCCACGTTTTCCCAGGGGAGGTTGAGGTCGCTGCGGCCGAAGTGGCCGTAAGCAGCCACGTCTTGGTAGAAGCGGCCACCGCGCTGCTGGGGCAGCTGGCGCAGGCCGAAGATTTCGATGATCGCGCCGGGGCGCAGATCGAAGTGCTCCTGCACCAGGGCGGTGAGATCGGCGTTGCTGATGGCGCCGGTGCCGAAGCTCTCCACCAGGATGCTCACGGGCTTGGCCACGCCGATGGCATAGCTCAGCTGCACTTCAACCTTGCGGGCCAGGCCAGCCGCCACCAGGGCTTTGGCCACATAACGGGCGGCGTAGGCGGCAGAGCGATCCACCTTGGTGGGATCTTTGCCGGAGAAGGCACCACCGCCGTGGCGGGCATAACCGCCATAGGTGTCCACGATGATCTTGCGGCCGGTGAGGCCGGCATCGCCCTGGGGGCCACCCACCACAAACTTGCCGGTGGGGTTCACCAGGAAGCGGGTGTCGGCCTGGCTGGGTTTGAGGTTCAGATCAGCGGTGGCGGGCTCCACCACGTGGGTCCAGAGATCGGCGGAGATGCGCTCACGCAGGGCCTTCTCCTCGGAGACGCCGTCAATTTCAGCGGTGTGCTGCGTGGAGATCAGGATCGTGTCGATTGCTACGGGCTGGTCGTTTTCGTAGACGACGCTCACCTGGGTTTTGCCGTCGGGCAGGAGGTAGCCGAGGCTGCCGTTGTGGCGCACTTCCGCCAGGCGCCGCGCCAGGCGGTGGGCGAGGCTGATCGGCAGCGGCATCAGCTCCGGCGTTTCATCGCAGGCGTAGCCAAACATGATGCCCTGGTCGCCCGCACCCACCAGATCAAGGGGATCGCCGGCGTGGTCGTCGGCCTCATTCACCCCCTGGGCGATATCGGGCGACTGCTGATCCAGGGCTACCAGCACCGCGCAGCTGTTGGCGTCGAAGCCACCGGCGCGGGCGCCGCTGTAGCCGATCTTGTCGATCACACCGCGCACGAGGGTGTTGAAGTCGACCCGGGCGGTGGTGGTGACCTCACCGGTGATCAGGCAGAGGCCCGTGTTCACCACGGTTTCGCAGGCCACCCGCGAAGCAGGATCTTGGGCAAGCAGTGCATCGAGCACGGCATCGCTCACCTGATCACAGATTTTGTCGGGGTGACCTTCGGTCACCGATTCCGAGGTGAACACGTAGCGCGATGGCGCCCCGGCGGTGCTGCTCATTCGCTCAGCGGGTTGGCAAACAGCTAACCACCCTACGGGCCCGAGAGGCTGAGCTCACTCCAGCTGTGGATCAGTGGATGGGGCTCCGCCAGCGGTGGCGGGCTGCTCCAGGCGGCGGTGTAGCCGAGGGCACGTTGGTGTGGAATTCCCGCAGCCACCGCCATCTGCAGATCGCTGTTGGCATCGCCGATCAGGGCACAGCGCGCCGCCGGCACGCCCAGCTGGGCGCAGAGGCCGTGCACCGCAGCCGGATCCGGCTTGCGGGGGCGGTGTTCAGCGCTCCACAGCGCCGAGAAATAGGAGGCCAGGCCGTGGCTGTCGAGGAAGTGCTCGATGCCGGCCATGTCGTCGTTGCTGATCACCGCACAGGCCACGCCGGCCGCCTGCAGCTGCTCAAGCCAGGGCAACAGGCCATCGGTGGTGGCACTGGTGCGGGTGGTGTGATCCGCCGAGCGGCGCGCATCCGCCTGATCGGCCTCGGCAAACACCCGCTCGCTCAAGGCCAGGGCTTCAGGCCAGCCCAGGCCCACCTGCACCAGAGCGGTGGCGGTGGCGATCAGGTTGTGATCACGGCTGGCCACCGCCGTGATGCCCGCCGGACAAATCGCCTCGGCACGCAGGCCGTAGGCCCGCTCCAACAGCGGCCGCAACTCCAGCCGCGCCGCCGCATCAAGTGCCGACTCGGCCTGCTCAAGGCAAAGAAAAACCCTGGCCTGAGCCAGGGTGAGGAGCTGGGGCTCGCTGATGCTGAGGGTGCCGTCCTTGTCGAACAGCACCGCATCCACATCGCCAAGCGCCGTGCCTCGCAACTGCAGGCACACCATGGCGGATCAGTCGAGGGTGACGCCCATGGGCTCGTTGTCTTCGGCCTGCTCCAGCAGCATCTGCTTGTAGCGGGCGGCCATCTCCTCGGCCTTCTCGAACACCTTCTGGGGATCGGTGAGCATGTCGCCCGGCTCGGGCTCGAGGGCCTTGGTGGAAAGGGAGATACGACCGCGCTCGGCGTCGAGGTCGATGATCATCACCTTCATCTGGTCGTTCACGTTGAGCACCGTGTGCGGTGTCTCGATGTGCTCGTGGCTGATCTCGGAGATGTGCAGCAGGCCGCTCACACCACCGATGTCGATGAAGGCGCCGTAGGGCTTGATGCCGCGGACGGTGCCGATCACCACTTCGCCCACTTCCAGGCGGTTCATCTTGCGCTCCACAAGGGCGCGGCGATGGCTGAGCACCAGGCGGTTGCGCTCTTCGTCCACCTCCAGGAACTTGAGGGGCAGGAAGTCGGCAACGAGCTCTTCCTTGGGCTTGCGGGTGCTGATGTGACTACCGGGGATGAAGCCGCGCAGGCCTTCCACCCGCACCAGGGCACCACCGCGGTTGGTGGCGAACACCTCGCTGTAGATGGTGGCGTCTTCTTTCTGCAGCTGACGCACCCGCTCCCAGGCGCGCTGGTATTCGATGCGGCGGATCGAAAGGGTGAGCTGACCGTCTTCGTTCTCCTCGCTGAGGATGAAGAACTCGCGCTCCTCGCCGGGCTCGAGCACATCGGCGATGCCCTCAACGCGGTTGATCGACACCTCCTGCATGGGCATGAAGGCGGCCGTCTTGGCGCCGATGTCGATCATCGCGCCCTTGGGCTCGATGGCGAACACGGTGCCCTTCACCACATCGCCGGGCTTGAAGTTGTAGTCGTACTTGCTCAGCAGCGACGCGAACTCATCCAGGGTGAAGCCCACGGCGTCGAAGTCGCGCACCACAGCACGGCTCGCGGAATCGTCGGCACTGGGCACCTCTTCCGGAATGCCGAGATCGAAATCGGCGGCGGCTACAGCAGCGAAATCCTGATCAGCGGCGAGCTCCTGCTCGCTCACACTGAGATCGGAAGGGGTCACGGTCATGGAGAGTTGGCGGCCTGCCGGTGGCAGTACGAGAGGACCCCAAACGCCGCCCGCCAGCGGGCACAGGGGAATCTCTCACTATACAAAGAGCCCCTGAAGCCCCCCTTTGCTCAGACCACCACCGCCAGGCGCTTGCTCTGGCCGCGCCGGTTCAGGCCCTCAAGGGTGGCCACAAAATCGCTCACGCTCTGGAACTGGCGATACACCGAGGCAAAGCGCACGTAGGCCACATCGCTCATGTTGGCCAGCTGCACCAGCACCAGCTCTCCGATTTCGCTGCTGCTTACCTCGCGCCCACTGCGGCCCTGCAGCTGGAGTTCGAGCTCATCCACCACCGCTTCCAAACGGCTCGGTTCGAGACCCGTTTTCTCGCAGGCGCGCAGCAAACCGTGGAGCAATTTGCCGCGATTAAACGCCTCCCGTGCACCGGTGCGTTTCACCACCGTGATCGGCACCGTTTCCACCCGCTCGTAGGTGGTGAAACGAAATTCACAATGCAGACATTCACGGCGACGGCGCACACTGCGACCGGAATCCGCGGAGCGCGACTCAAGCACGCGGCTGTCGGTGTGCTGGCACGAAGGGCACTGCATGGCCCGTAATTCCGCCGGAAATGTGAAACAAGTGTAGACAGCTTTTGGCCCGTTGAGAAGGGAGGCCCAAGCAGCGGTCTCGCATTGTGATGCGAGCGAACAGCGATCACAGCATGAGACTGCATCCCTGACTGAGCACAACGAGACACAAAAAAGCCCCCGCTGGTGCGGGGGCTGATCAGGCCTGAGCGAGGGCTCACTTGCCGATCTTCGGGGGATCGCGGAAGGCGATCGCAAAGAACAGCGTGGAGATGCCCAAAGCAAGGATCAGGATGTAGGCAAAGCTTTCCATGAGGGAACTCCTGGAGATCAGCTGAGGGTGCTGCCAGCGGGGGGCACGTAGCCCTCCGGCAGGCGACGGGTGGAACGGTCGCCCAGTTTTGCGAACAGACCGAACTCAACCTGCTCACCCAGATCGGGATCAATACCGGCGAACACATCGCGGTAGAGGGTGCGAGCACCGTGCCAGATGTGGCCGAAGAAGAAGAGCAGGGCGAAGCAGGCGTGGCCGAAGGTGAACCAGCCGCGCGGTGAGCTGCGGAAGGTGCCGTCGGAGTGGTAGGTCTCGCGATCGAATTCGAACGCTTCACCCAGCTGAGCCTTGCGGGCCAGACGCTTCACATCAGCGGGATCGCTGAAGGTTTGGCCGTTGAGAGCGCCGCCGTAAACGGTGGCGGTCACACCGGTTTGCTCGAAGGAATACTTCGCTTCAGCGCGGCGGAAGGGGATATCAGCGCGCACGATGCCCTGGCTGTCTTCCAGAACCACAGGGAAGTTCTCGAAGAAGTTGGGCAGGCGACGCACTTCAAGATCACGGCCATCCTTATCGGTAAAGGAGATGTGACCGAGCCAGCCGGTGGGCAGGCCATCACCATTCACCATCGGACCCACGCGGAACAGGCCGCCCTTGGCAGGGCTGTTGCCCACGTAGTCGTAGAAGGCGAGCTTCTCAGGAATCGAGGCGTAGGCCTGCTCCTTGGTGGCACCACCATCGAGCGCGGTTTGCACGCGGCGGTTGATCTCGGTTTTGAAGTAGCCCTGGTCCCACTGGTAGCGGGTGGGGCCGAACAGCTCAACCGGGGTTGCCGCAGCGCCGTACCACATGGTGCCGGCCACCACGAAGGCGGCGAAGAACACAGCGGCGATGGCGCTGGAAAGCACCGTTTCGATGTTGCCCATGCGCAGAGCCTTGTAGAGGCGCTCGGGCGGGCGGGTGGTGATGTGGAAAACGCCGGCGATGATGCCAACGATGCCGGCAGCGATGTGGTGAGCCACGATGCCGCCGGGGTTGAAGGGGTTGAAGCCTTCAGGGCCCCAGGAGGGCTGCACCGGCTCGAGGTGGCCGGTGATGCCGTAGGGGTCTGACACCCACATCCCCGGGCCAAACACACCGGTGAGGTGGAAGGCACCGAAGCCGAAGCAGGCCAAACCGGCCAGCAGCAGGTGAATGCCGAAGATCTTGGGGAGGTCGAGGGCGGGCTCGCCAGTGCGAGGGTCCTGCCAGATCTCGAGATCCCAGTAGGTCCAGTGCCAGATGGCGGCCAGGAAGAGCAGGCCGCTGAGAATGATGTGGGCAGCTGCCACACCTTCGAAGCTCCAGAAGCCGGGATCCACACCGGTTTCACCGGTGATGCTCCAGCCGCCCCAGCTGCCGGTCACGCCCAAACGGGCCATGAACGGCATCACGAACATGCCCTGGCGCCACATCGGGTTGAGCACCGGGTCGGAAGGATCGAAGATGGCCAGCTCATAAAGCGCCATGGAGCCGGCCCAGCCGGCAACCAGAGCGGTGTGCATGAGGTGCACGGCCAAGAGGCGGCCCGGGTCGTTGATCACGACCGTGTGCACCCGATACCAGGGCAATCCCATGGGGGTTAGGTCCGGGGAAACAATCAGCCGCGCGCTCCGGAAAACCGGTAGGCGGTTGGCAACACGATCAGGCTCGGCCAGTCGAAACCAGCAGACACTTGATCCGTGCTGGCGATGGTAAGGGGTTTGGCAGGCCCACCGAATCGTTCGCCACAGAGCTGAAACGTGCCGTGATGGGGCCAGCCCTGGCCTGAGGCCCCTCGCGCCGCAGCGGCGGTTACAAAACGCAACCCTCCGGCTCAGAATGCGGGGGTTGAGCAGGTGATCCCATGCCCGTGATTCGGTTTGTGCGCGAGGATCGCGATGTGGAGTGCTACCCGGGTGAAAACCTGCGGGAGGTGGCCCTGCGCGAAGGCGTGGAGCTCTATGGGCTGAAGGGGCGCCTCGGCAACTGCGGCGGCTGCGGCCAGTGCATCACCTGCTTTGTGGATGTGGTGGGGGAAAGCACCCCGGGCAGCCTCAGCAACCGCACGGGCGTGGAAGAGCAGAAGCTGCGCCGCCGCCCCCAGAGCTGGCGCCTGGCCTGCCAAGCCCTGGTGAATCACTCGGTGCTGGTGCTCACCAAGCCCCAGGTGGGCCTCGGTGATGCCGATCAGAAGATCGCCGCCGCCAAAGCCGAGCCGCTGCCAGCTGGCCCCACCGCCTGGCCTATGCAGGAGAGCGACGAAGCGGACAGCACCGACGCTTCAGCCGAAAGCGCTACGAGCGATGAAGAGGCCTGAACGGCACCGGATAGCGGTGATACCGTCGACGCGCTGAAGCCTCTTACAATGGAAACCAACGATCTCGGCTTTGTTGCCAGTCTGATGTTCGTGCTGGTTCCAACGGTGTTCCTGTTGGTGCTTTACATCCAAACCAGCAGCCGCCAGAGCTGAACGCGCCCCAGAATCCGGCGCCCCAGGCGCCTTGAAATCCCCGGACCCGCCCAGCGTGTCCGGGGATTTTTTGCTGGCCGGGCCTACTGAAGACCCGCGGCGCTCAAGCGCGGCTTTCCGGCTCCCGCACCAGAAGCACAGGGGCGGGAGCATGCACGCGGATGTAGTCGCTCACCGAGGAGCCCAGCAGCCGATCGATATCCACCAGGCCGCGGGCCACCAGAGGCCGCCGATCCTGGGAGGCGATCACCAGCAGATCCGCCTTCTCCTCGTCGGCTACCTGGCAAACAGCCCGGCCGATGTCGCCGGTGCGGTGGATCGCCTTCATCTCCACACCAAAGCTCCGGGCCCGCTGCACCGCCTTCTCGAGCACCTCATCGGCCGGCGACTTGCCGCCGCGGGAGGGCGTGATGTCCTGACGGCTGATGTGAATGCCCGTGAGGCTGCCGCCGGGGATGTCACGCACCAGCTCGCAGGCCAGCTTGAGGGCGTCATCCCCCACACCGGTGCCATCCACCGCCACCATCACGCGGTTGACGTGGCGCACATAGAGGTCGTCGCGCACCAGCAGCATCGGCCGCGTGGAGAGCTGAAACACGTATTGGCTGGCGCTGTTGCTCAGGATCGACTGCAACCGCCCCAGGCCCCGCGAACCCATCACGATCAGGTCGGCATCGAGCTCATCGGCCACCTTGAGCACGGTTTGCTTGGTGTCGCCCTGGCGAATGATCGTGTTCACCTCGGAGGGGTTGAGGCCCAGGCGCTGCACCGCCTCCGCCACGATCCCGGCCGCCTTCTGGGAGTGCTCGGCGTAGTTTTCGCCCACCTGCTCCGCCACCACATGCAGCAGATTGAGGCGCGCCTGCCTCACCGCGGGGATGTCGCGCAGCATGCGCACCATCTCCTCAACGTGGCCCTTGCCGGAATCGGCGATCAGAAGGTTGCGAAACACAGCCGTAGCAACGCGCTGGGGCAGCCTATGGCCGATCCGCAGCCGCGGACCAACCGCAATGCACACCGTGACGGAGCATCAAGAGCGCAGGCCCTGGCGCCTGGAGAGGCGTGTGCTGCCGCAGCACACCGACCACGCCGGCGTGATGTGGCATGGGGCCTATCTGAGCTGGCTGGAGGAGGCGCGGGTGGAGGCCCTGCACGCCGCCGGCCTCGCTTATGCCGATCTCTCGGCCCTGGGGCTGGAGCTGCCGGTGGTGTCGCTCAGCATCGACTACCGCCAGGCATTGCTGCACGGCGAAATCGTAGCGGTGAGCAGCTGGGTGCTGCCGCGCCGGGGCGTGAAATTGCCATGGCTGAGCCGCTTCACCAAAGCCGACGGCACCCTGGCGGCCGAAGCCAAGGTGGAGCTGGTGCTGGTGGACCTCTCCGCCGGAGCGGATCAACGACGACTGCTGCGCCGACTACCGGCCAACCTGAGCGCAGCCCTGGAGCACTTGCAGCAGGGCGCACCCTGAGACCCACGCCTCTCGCTATAGTACACGTGAACTAGCAGGGTTGGGTTGTGGGCGAGCTTGTAACCGCACCGTTTGCTGCTGCGCCCGCGCGGGCGCAGCAGGCTGTTCTGGTGCAGCAGGCTGTTCTGAAGCAGCCGCCTGGTCTGGTGCGGCAGGGCGTTCTGGGGGCGGTGCTGGAGAAGCCTTGCCGCCCCCGCGGCCACAACCCCCAAGCGGAGCTGGAGCGGCTGTGGCGACTGGTTTGGGCCGGCTGCCCCGGCGTGGGCTGGCAGCGGCTGCGGCGCCTGGAGGGGATGTTCGGCAGCCTTGAGCTGGCCTGGCAAGCGACTGCCACCGATCTCGAGCATGCGCTGGGGGGCAGCACCCGCCTCAACCAACGTGAACGCCAGCAGCTCGAGGCCTATCGCCAAACCCATGGAGCCGAGCCCATCGGCCAGCCGCCCAGCGCTGGCCAGCGGCGGCAGTGGGCGCCGCCCGGCTGCCTGATCGCCAGCGACGAGGCCTACCCGCCCGCGTTGCTGGAGCTCGAGCGGCCACCACTGCGCCTGTTCTGGCAGGGGCGCGGGGCGCTCTGGGCGCGGCTAGCGGCGAGGCAGGCTGTGGCGGTGGTGGGCACCCGCCGCCCGTCCCGGCATGGGGCCACGATGGCCCTCCGCATCGGCCGGGCCCTGGCTGAGGCCGGCTGGCCGGTGGTGAGTGGGCTCGCGGAGGGCATCGATGCCGAAGCCCACCAGGGCTGCCTCGAGTCCGGCGGCCGGCCGGTGGGGGTGTTGGGCACGCCGCTGGAGCGGGTGTATCCGCGCCATCACCGCCAGCTGCAGGCGGCTGTGGCCCGCGAGGGGCTGCTGGTGAGTGAATTGGCGGCCGGCACACCTGGGCAGCCGGGGCATTTCGCCCTGCGCAATCGGCTGCAGGTGGCCCTGGCCCAGGCCGTGGTGCTGGTGGAGTGCCCCCATGCCAGCGGTGCGCTCCACTCCGCCAACCTGGCCTGGGATCTGGAAATGCCCCTGTGGGTGGTGCCTGCCGATGCGGGCCGGGTGAGCGCTGCCGGCAGCAATCGCTGGCTGGGGCAGGGCGCCACACCCCTGCTCGACCCCATGGATCTGATCAACAGCCTCGGCCCCGGCCCACTGTTGCGCAGCTCCGGGGCTCAGGCCAGCGGAGCACCAGGGCCGTTGCACAACCGCGAGGCGGCCCTGCTGGCAGCCCTGGGGGCAGGCGCCTCCCTGGATCAACTGTGTGAGCGCTTACGCCAGAGCCCAGCGGCCGTGAGTGAACGGCTGCTGCGGCTGGAGCTGGCGGGCCTGCTGCAGAGCGAGCCGGGCCTGTGGTGGAGGCCCTGCTGAGGCGATGGCGGCCTAGGTTTGATCCATGGCGAGCACGGTGGTGGCTGAAGAGCTTCTGCAGTGGCGGCGTGAGCAGCTGAAGGCCGGAGGCCAGCCCAGCCAGCTCGACTGGCTGCTCGATCTGGAGGGCGGCGTGAGCTGGGCAACCCTGCAGCAGCTGCGGATTAACCCCCAGCAGCGGCTGAGCCTCAGCCACCCCCTGGAGCGGCTGGCTGAACTGTGGCAGCGGCATCTGCGCACCCAGGAGCCGCTGCAATATCTGGTGGGCCGCTGCCCCTGGCGGGATCTGGAGTTGGAGGTGCATGCCGGAGCCCTGATCCCAAGGCAGGAAACGGAATTGATGCTGGAGCTGGCCCAGGAGCTGCTGGGGCCAGACACAGAGCACGGCCCGAAGCGCTGGGCTGATCTGGGCACCGGCTCGGGCTGCCTGGCGCTGGCCCTGGCGCGAGCCTGGCCCCGCAGCCAGGGCTGGGCGGTGGATGCCTCCAACGAGGCCCTGGCGATCGCAGCCAACAACCTCAACCGCTACCAACTCACGAAACAAGTTGCTCTGCTGCAGGGCAGCTGGTGGGAGCCCCTGAAGCCGTGGTTCGGCAGCCTGGAGCTGGTGGTGAGCAACCCGCCTTACATCCCCACGGCGGTGTGGCAGCAACTGGAGCCGCAGGTGCGCGATTTCGAGCCCGCGCTGGCACTCGATGGCGGCGACGACGGGCTGAACGCCGTACGCGCCATCGCCGCCGGTGCGTGTGAAGGCCTGGCCCCAGGGGGATGGCTGCTGCTGGAGCACCACCACGATCAGAGCGCCGCGGTGTTGGAGGTGTTGGACAGCGCTGGGTTGGAGCAGCTGCAGGCCCATCCCGATCTGGAGGGGGTGCAACGCTTCGCCAGTGGCCGGAGGCCGTGCACACCATGCCGCTGATCTGCTCTGCAGCGGAGCTGGCCTCGAAGCTGGCGCAGGGGGAAGCCGCCCTTTTCCCCACCGACACCCTGCCGGCGCTCAGCGCCACCCCCGCTGCAGCAGCGGCGTTATGGGAGCTCAAGGCCCGGCCCCGCAATAAGCCTGTGATCCTGATGGGCAGCAACGCCAGCGCCCTGCTCAACTGCCTGGGGGTGGCGATCGAGCCAGCCTGGCAAGCCATGGCCTCCCACCATTGGCCCGGTGCACTCACGCTGGTGCTGCCAGCCCAGGGCCGCCTGCTGGAGCGCCTCAATCCGGGGGGCCGCAGCCTGGGATTGCGGGTGCCGGACTGCACCAAGGCCCTGGAGCTGCTGCACTGCAGCGGCCCGCTGGCCACCACCAGCGCCAACCGCTCCGGAGAGCCCGCCTGCCTCACAGCCGCTGAAGCTGCCGAGCGCTTCCCAGAGGTGGCCCAGCTAGGGCCGGTGCCGTGGCCAAAACCCTCAGGGCTTGCCAGCACCGTGATCGCTTGGGACCCTGCGGGGCATTGGAAGCTCCTGCGCCAGGGCAGCGTGAGCCCTGCGGAGCTGGAGCATCCGAGCTGCTGATGGCCCTGATCCTGCTAATCACCGTGCTGCTCAGCCTCAACGCCTGGCTGCTGGAGCCGCTGTTGCAACTGATAAGCCATGGTCTGGAGCTGAGGCTGCTGCCCTGGCTGCTGCTGGGCGTGGTCGGTTGGCTACTGGCGGGACAACCCAAAAAGGGCTGAACACCCAAAGCAAACCACGCATCAAAAAAGCCCCCGGCCGAGGCCGGAGGCTGATGTCGTCCCTCGAAGGGGGCAAGGGTGGATGGAGAGGCGGCTGATCGGATCAGCCGCCCTGCATCAGCCGAACTTGCCGGAGGTGGAGGCGATCAGGAAGGCGGCGTAGGTCACGAAGTAGCCCACGGTGAAGTGAGCCAGACCAACCACACGGGCCTGAACGATCGAGAGAGCCACGGGCTTGTCGCGCCAGCCCACCAGGTTGGCGAGCGGGGTGCGCTGGTGAGCCCAGACGATGGTCTCGATCAGTTCCTGCCAGTAACCGCGCCAGGAGATCAGGAACATGAAGCCGGTGGCCCAGATCAGGTGACCGAACAGGAACATCCAGGCCCAGACGGCGAGGTTGTTGCTGCCATACGGGTTGTAACCGTTGATCAGCTGAGAGGAGTTGAGCCACAGGTAGTCGCGGAACCAGCCCATCA